>Ga0207414_1000290_pt1 | contig 23698 bp, 18 predicted proteins | sample PonA231FremontCA_2_FD_187269 | JGI IMG/M metagenome (GOLD analysis project Ga0207414, IMG submission 187269) | Marine sediment microbial community from Fremont, CA, USA - Pond A23 Sediment 1 (SPAdes) | ecosystem: Environmental > Aquatic > Marine > Unclassified | place: USA: Fremont, California...
TTAGCAACTAAAAAAGATGTAAACCCGGCAAAGAAACATTCGAATTTGCCATTATAAATTATTATTGTCTATGAATTGGCTAATTAGTGATATATCATTTGATTTTTCTGCGATTTACGGTCAGGGAGTTACAGTTGCAATCATTGGTTACGTGATCGTGTTTTTTGCCTTATTGCTTTCTTTCTTTTTGTTCGCCAATCTACCACGATTGGTCTATTTTAAAACACGCAGAGAACATAAAAGAAAGAAGAAGCAGGAACAGCATTCTGCAAAATCAGATGATGATATACATATATCAGCAGATGTAACTGCTGCTATTGCAACAGCTTTATATTTACATTATAATGAAATACACGATCCGGAAAGTAATATTATTACTATCCAGCGAGTTCGAAAACGTTATTCTCCTTGGAGTTCAAAGATTTATGGATTGAGAAAATGGCCACATAAAACCTTTTAATAAGTAAAGAACAATGAAAAAATTTAAATTTAAGATACGAGGCAATTCTTACGATGTTGAAATAAAAGAATTTGAAGATAACATCGCGAAACTTGAAGTGAATGGGACGCTCTATGAAGTAGAAGTAGAGCAGAAAGAGTCAGCTAAATCAAAAACTCCGAAATTAGTTCGTTCACAGGTCGAAACAAAACGAAGCGACAGTAAAATAAAGAAAAGCGTTAGCAGTAAAGTCACTCAGGTTAAAGCTCCTTTACCCGGAAATATTTTTAAGATTCTTGTTAAAGAAGGCGATGAAATAAAGAAAGGTGATAATATCATGATCATGGAAGCTATGAAGATGGAAAACAACGTGCTGGCTGAAAAAGATGGAAAAATCAAAAGTATTAAAGTGAATGAAGGTGATTCTGTTTTACAAAACGATATTTTAGCTGAAATTGAATAATGCGAAATTTTAATATAAAAATCTGATCATGATGAATAATAATATCTCTAAAATAATTTCTTTTTTCACACTTTTTTTTCTGTTTTTTTCTGTTTCTTCTTTTGCCCAAAGTGATTTGGAAAATGAGCTGGTGAACGGAAAATGGCTTAATTATTCTGGTGGTTATAAAAAACATGCAGATAGCGAGGAAACAGTAAAACGGTATAAAGGTCTACAGTTTGAACATGACGGCACTTGTATCCTGGATTCCACGAAGCGTAAGTTTCCGGCTACATGGAGAATTGTTTCCGATAACGAATTTGTTGTGAATTTTGAAAATAGCAGCCTGTCTACGCGGAAAGGATATGTAAATGAGGATGGAAAACTTATAGTGGGTGGAGAGAAGTATAAGAATTATCCAAGGGCTTTAGCAGGATTGCTTAGCTTTTATGAATATTCTGGTTTTGGGAATGTAACTTCCGCCCACCTTATAATGATTCTGGTTGGTTTGTTTTTTATTTTTCTGGCTATTCGCTTTAAGTATGAACCGTTACTACTTGTGCCAATCGGAGTAGGAATTATTATTGGTAATATTCCGTTTTTCCAGGCAGAAGGTTTTAATCTTCAATTGGGAATTTATCAGGAAGGAAGCGTTTTAAATTATTTATATTTTGGAGTTCGGCAGGGTATTTATCCCCCTTTGATATTTTTAGGAATTGGTGCAATGACTGATTTTAGTTCCTTGATTTCTAATCCAAGATTAATGCTTCTTGGAGCAGCTGCGCAGATAGGTATATTTTTAACTTTTCTGGGTGCACTGGCTCTTGGATATAATCCCGCAGAGGCTGGTGCTATTGGTATTATTGGAGGCGCTGACGGGCCTACAGCAATTTTCCTCTCTTCAAAACTCGCTCCACACTTGATTGGACCTATTGCAATAGCTGCTTATTCATATATGGCCCTGGTGCCGGTTATACAACCACCTTTTATGTATTTGATGACTTCAAAGAGGGAAAGAAGAATTGTTATGAAATCTCCAAGATCAGTTTCAAAACTTGAAAAAATTCTTTTCCCGATTATCGGTTTATTGCTTACTGCTTATATATCACCAAGTTCATTGCCATTGTTGGGAATGCTTTTCTTTGGAAATATACTCAAAGAATCGGGTGTAACGCGCCGACTTGCCGATACAGCGAGTAATTCATTAATCGATATTGTCACTATTTTGCTAGGTTTGACAGTTGGTGCATCTACACAAGCAGATGTTTTCCTGACACCAAAGTCATTGATGATTTTCGGATTAGGCGCATTGTCATTTATGATTGCCACGGTAGGGGGTTTGAGTTTTGCTAAATTGATGAATGTTTTCCTTAGTAAAGAAAATAAGATTAATCCGCTTATTGGTGCATCCGGAGTTTCTGCGGTTCCTGATAGTGCAAGGGTTGTACAGCACGAAGGGTTGAAAGCAAATCCAAATAATCATTTATTAATGCATGCCATGGCTCCTAATGTCAGTGGTGTGATAGGATCTGCCGTTGCTGCCGGTATATTAATTAGTTTCTTAATGTAAGTATATTTTAAAATTTCAATAGATAACAAGGCTGGTAAAAGAAAAAATTTACCAGCCTTTTGTTATTCCTGTTTTCCTGACAAAAATATAGTTGTTTTAAGCCGTTAATTTGAATAGATGTTAGAATGAACGGTAGCTCAGTGACGATTATTCGGGTATATTATTTTGAGATAATTGTAACGTATTGATTGAAATTTTTTTAATGGTTCTCTTAAATGGTGAGTTTTTTTGTTTCTATCTGTCTGATTATTAATTTAATAGAAATATGACCTGAAAACAAAAGATAGTTGATTTTAATGGTTTAATTGCCCATTTGAAACAGGGAATTGTCCTTTTACGTATTTTAAATTTAAATATTTATTATATATTTGAAATATGAATGTTTATTGAGCGTTAGAAGAATCATGAAAAGATATATAGCTATATTTATTTTCTTTTTTATTACCAAATTGATACTCGGCCAAGATCCGCAGTTTACACAATTTTATGCTTCTCCTTTGTATCTTTCACCTTCATTTGCCGGCAGCACAAAGGGAAAACGAATTGTTTCAAATTATCGCGATCAATGGCCTGCTTTGAAGAAATCTTTTGTGACTTATGCTTTTTCTTATGATCATTATTTGCCTAGTTTAAATAGTGGTTTAGGAGTTCAATTTTTACGTGAGCAAGCTGGCAGCGGTGCTCTTTCAACTACCAATGCGGGAATTGTATATTCATATCATATTGAATTATCTCATAAATGGCGATTTATTCCCGGGTTTCATTTTATGTACACTCAAAGAGGTTTACAATTCCATAAACTCACATTTGGTGATCAGTTGGTAGGTGATTATGAAACTACCATTGAAGTACCCCCTCAGGAGCGTGCCTGGGATGTTGATGCAACTGCCTCTGGCTTAGCTTTCTCCGATAGATTGTGGTTTGGGGTCACCGTAGATCATTTATTACAGCCTAATCGTTCACTCACTGGTGATAGGAGTATTGTGCCTGTCAGATATTCAATTTTTGGAGGAGTGAGGATTCCTATTCAGCAAAAATATAACAGAGATCCCTTTGAAAGCCTGTTCCCTGCATTTCACTTTATGAAACAAGGAAAGAATGCTCAGATGAATGTAGGATTATATTGGAATAAACAACCTTTTTTACTTGGGGCTTGGTATCGTGGTTTACCTGTATTTAAAGAATATCCTTCAAATGATGCCTTGGCCATAATGGTGGGGTATAAGATTGATCAATTCAATATTGGTTATAGTTATGACATTACAATTTCTCAATTGGCAGGTTTAACACAGGGAGCACATGAAATTTCCCTTATTTTTAGATTTGGAGAGTATCTTAAGCCACGTGAAAAATGGGATATTAATCCTTGCCCCGGACCCGGGCTTTAAAAAACTATCTTGAATTTATTAAAATAAGTTGTTTTTTTTCTAAAAAAAAGTTAATTCGTTTTTCAAAAGGAATGCTTTGATTTATATTTGTCAAAAGTTAAACTTAAATACAACCCAAGATGAAGAAGATTAGTTTTTGGCTTAATATTATCCTTTTAGTTGCTGTTGCCGTTTTATTCTTTCTGCATTTTCAACCTGAAGATGGAATAACAACTGGTGATAAAAACACACCTGCAGATGAAGAAAAACAAAAAGAATTTCAAAGTTATGACAATTTACGCGTAGCCTATGTGAACATTGATTCATTGCTTAATGACTACGATATGTATACAGATAAACGCGATGAGTTCGTTGAAGAACAAACCAGCTCTCAGTCTGAATTGCAAAGTAGATCTCGTCAATTGCAGCAAGAATTTAATGAGCTACGTGAAAAATTAAATAAAGGTATGATTACCCGGGCAAAAGCTCAAATGATGCAGCGGAATCTTGGTGAAAAAGAACAAAAACTTCGTCAATTAAGGCAAAATATGAGCTCTGAGCTGGCAGAAAAAGAGCAAGTTATATATCGACAGGTTTTGAACAGTGTGATGGATTATCTTGATGATTATGCAGAAAAGCATGACTATCACTACATCTTAAGTTATTCTTTCGGTGGCCCTGTACTTTATAAGAAAAGTGAATTTAACGTCACTCAAGATGTTTTGGAAGGACTTAATGAGGAATACGCCAAAGAACAAACTGATTAAAATTATCTTCTAAAATTTTTAAATATATACTAAATGGAGCGTAATCAAAAAATTACGCTCCATTTAGTATGTTCATATTTTTTCTTAGTTGAACTTTTAACAGAAATTGTATATAATAGTAAATGCTATTGATATTATTTCTTCGAAATAAATTAAAAGATAGAAACCTGATATTTGTTTAGCCTGAATAATTCAGGTTAAGAAAGTATTTTAAACATTTGGATTTAAATAAAGTCTTAATAAGAAACAATCTACAGATGAATTATTCATTTTCTCCACAAGAAAGCTACGCTAAAAAGTTAGATGAGCAAGATGAACTAAGTAAGTTCAGAGATCATTTTTTTATTCCGGATAATACTATTTATATGGATGGAAATTCCTTAGGGTTGATGTCCAGGGAAGCAGAATATGCATTGCAAAGAGTTTTGAATGAGTGGCGTGATTTGGCAATAAAAGGGTGGCTTTCCGGCAGAGTCCCATGGTTCAATATGGCTGAAATGATAGGGGAACAGGCTGCTGAATTAGTAGGCGCTAAGCCTGAAGAGTTAGTGTTAACAGGAACAACTACAGTTAATATTCATTCTTTGGTGAGCACATTTTACCATCCACGAAAAGGTAAATCTAAAATTCTTGCAGATGAATTGAATTTCCCCTCCGATATTTATGCGCTAAAAGGACAAATTAAGCTGAAGGAATTGGAACCGGATACTGAACTTATTCTTGTTCCATCAGAAGATGGGTTTACACTTGATGAAGACCGAATTGTAGAATACATGACTGATGAAGTTGCCCTTGTCTTACTCCCTTCTGTTCTTTACCGTTCTGGTCAGTTGCTTGATATGGAATATCTTACTGCAGAAGCTCACAAAAGGGACATCATAATAGGTTTCGATTGTAGTCATTCTGCCGGCGTTGTTCCGCATGAATTCTCTAAATGGGGAGTAGATTTTGCTGTGTTTTGTAGTTATAAATATTTAAATGGAGGTCCCGGCTGTTCTGCATTTTTATATTTGAATGAGCAACATTTTAATAAAGAACCTTTGCTTGCAGGATGGTTTGGGAATGATAAAGAAACTCAATTTGATATGTCTCTTGATTTTAAACCTGAGCGTTCGGCAGGTGGCTGGCAAATATCATCTCCTGGTATTCTGGGAACTTCACCTGTTGAAGGCAGTCTTGAGTTAATAAACCTTGCAGGGATAGCTAATATTAGAGAAAAATCGAAGAAATTAACCGCTTATCTTGTTTATCTAATTGAGGAATTACTTGTTGAGAATTATGGCTTTAGAGTTCTTTCACCCAAAGATCCACTAAGAAGAAGCGGCCATATATCAATTACCCATGACAAGGAAGCCTACCGCATCAATGAGGCATTAAAAAATAAAGGCGTTGTACCTGATTTTCGTCCGCCTGCTATGATCAGGATAGCACCGTCTCCTCTTTATAATACATTTTATGAAGTTTGGCAGGTTGTGCAATATCTGAAGGAGATTATGGATAACAAAGAATATGAATTGTATTCTAAGGAAAAGTCAGCTATTACCTAGGCATTTTCAGGAGTAGAGGTAAATATTAAAATGACCAGCAATTAGCTAATGAGTAAGCAGCACTCTGCAGTAGGAAGTGAACATGCAGCATGTAACGGATAAACAAATTGTTCCCCTTAATTTGAAGTAGAATAATCTAAAGTTTTGTGAGTTCTTTTCATATGTCGATAATGCCGTAACCTCGTTTTAGGGAGTTTTAAAGGGCAGCGGGGAGTCTATAGCGTTTTTAGAGCCACTACCTACTACTTACTTCTTTTTAGGTTTGTATATGATTATTAAAAATGCCGCTAAGCTGAACTTAGCGGCATTTAAATTTAGAGTTGTGTTGCTTCACTATTCAATTTCTATTGAACGGTTTGTGTTCTTCAGAACTTCCTCTTTAAGTGGAAGATTTATTTCCAATACGCCATTTTTGTAAGCTGCTTCAATTTTTTCTTTATCTATTTTATCAGATATCTTGAAGGATCTCCTGAATTTATTGAAATTAAACTCCCGTAAAACGAATTTATTCTGGTTTTTTACCTGTTCTTTTTTTTGATCTTCTTCTCCTAATGAGATTGTTAACAGATTTTCGTTCAATTCAATTTTAAAATCTGATTTTTCAAATCCCGGGGCAGCAATTTCAATGTGATAACCTCCTTTGTTTTCAACTATATTTGCCGGAGGAATAGCGAAAAATTGATTGCAATCTTGTTTTTCTTCGTTAAAAAAGCGATTGAAAAGTTCTGAATTTGAATTGAAACCTAATTCGCGGTTTCTACTTCTTGTGGGTCTGTAAGTTCTTGATAGTGTCATGATTATGAATTTTTAATTGTTTAAATTTAGATTAAATTAATTTAATTATTGTTTCTATTATTGAATCAATTGTTATGCCAAAAGGAAATATGAACAAATTAGCAGATTTGTTTATATCGTTTACGCCATTATGGCTTATTGGAAATTTTTTAAAAGACAAAATGGCATATGGTTTGAGTAAAATGAATTCTTATTACTATTTTTGCACAAACAAAGGCGTAACTATGCGTATTGATGTATTGACCGGATTACCTGATTTGTTAGATAGCCCTTTAAATCAGTCAATTATAAAGAGAGGCAGGGATAAAGGAGCTGTAGAAATTTATGTGCACAACTTACGGGATTATTCCACCGATAAACATAAAAGTTTAGATGATTATGCATTTGGAGGTGGTGCTGGGATGGTAATGCAGATTGAGCCTATTGACCGGGCTGTTACAAAATTAAAAAGTGAACGTGAATACGATGAAATAATCTACACCGCCCCTGAAGGAGAAAAATATACTCAGAAAACGGCGAATCAATTAGCCACCTTTAACAATATAATTATCCTTTGCGGTCATTATAAAGGAGTGGACCAACGAGTCAGAGATCATATTATCACCCGTGAAATTTCTATCGGCGACTATGTTATCACCGGCGGAGAATTAGCTGCAGCTATTATTGTAGACAGTGTTGTCCGTCTACTTCCAGGGGTTATAGGAGATGAAACTTCTGCCTTAACTGATTCTTTCCAGGATGATATTTTAGCGCCACCCGTTTATACACGTCCGGCAAATTACAAAGGCTGGAAAGTTCCGGATGTACTTCTTTCAGGTAATTTCCCAAAAATTGAACAATGGCGTGAGGAGAAGGCTATCGAGAGAACTAAAAAATTAAGGCCCGATTTATTGGATGGTGAAGAAGCAGGGGAATAAGATAAATGACGATTGATTAATTTGAAATTTTTCCCACAAAATAAATAATAGCGTCTTTACATTTAAGATGTTTTATAAGCTGAAAATATTCTATTATTGATAAGTTTAAATAGTGCTTCTAGTAAACCCCTCCTAAACTGAAATAAACTAGCTCAGATAATACCTGCCAAAACATAATTAGTTGTTAATCAGTGATTTAGTCTTACGGCAGCTGCCTGAAAATTTTAAAGGCAGCGGCTAAGCCTATAGTGTGTTTTCTTAGAACCACTAAATAGGTATAATTCCGGTTACGATTCAATATAGATTATTATGAATTCCTAACACGAATTTAGCAATTAATGGATTAATAAAAAGTTTCACAAGAAATAAAACAAACTTTTTTCCTCATTTATCGTAAATTACGGTGAAAACGACTTTGATTATTACACAATTCATTATATTTTTATGCTGGAAGGTCATTATACTGTTACCCTATGAATCATAAAATACTTGTTTTAGATAAATCGCGGGAAATTGTCAATAGCATAGATGAACTGAAAGGAAAACTGAAACAACCTGTTGAGCTGATACCCGTAAATAAGGATGAAATTTATGACAGAAGCCTTGAGCTATCTCCAGACTATATCCTTGTGGACGCCTCAATGTTGAACCAAAATGGTTCGGCTAGTTTAAGATCACTGAAGCAAGACCCAAAGACTTTAAATATCCCGGTGATTTTAGTAACAGATAACCTTCCAACTGACAGACTTAAAGATTATTTTGATATTGGGATTTCAGATTTCTTATTTAAACCTGTTAATATTAACGAGTTATCAATCAGGTTAGAATCTGTCAAACAAAAAAGTAAATATATAAATGAACTACAGAAAGAAAATGAACTGCTTAGTAGTCTCTCGCTTGTTGCAAAAAGCACAGCAAATGCAGTGCTTATAATGTCTCCGGACGGTGAAATAGAATGGGTGAATGAAGGGTTTGAAAATATGTATGGGTGTTCTGTTTCTGAATATTTAAATAATAAAACCCATACGATATTCTCAGGCGGGAGTAAAAAGTTTCAGAATGCAATTAAAAAATTTGAAAAGCAAAAAAGTAGCATTTCCTTTGAGCATGATATTTTTACTGCAGACAATGAGAAGAAATGGATACAGACTACGTTAACGCCTATATATAACCAACAAAATCAATTAATTAAAATTGTTGCAGTAGAGTCGGATATAACTGACTTGTATAAAGAGAAGAAAAAATCTGATGAATTGCTTTTAAATGTTCTTCCTTTTGAAGTGGCGGAGCAATTAAAGAAAAAAGGGCAGGCCAGATCAAGGAAATATAGAACGGTCACTGTATTATTTGCAGATTTTGAGAATTTTAGTGGTTTAACCAGAATTTATTCTACTAAGGATTTGATCAGCGAATTAAATGTCTATGTAAAAAAATTTGATGAAATCATAGATAAACATTACATAGAGAAGATTAAAACCATTGGCGACGCTTACATGTGTGCCGGCGGATTACCTCTGAAAAATAAAAGTAATCCGATAGATGTTACTTTAGCCGGATTAGAAATTCAAAAATACATCAATGATGTAGCGAAAGAGAAGCAAGAAAAAGGAGAGACCCCCTGGGAGTTACGCTTGGGAATTCATACAGGAGAAGTGATGGCAGGTGTTATAGGAAACAAAAAATTTGCTTACGATATTTGGGGTAATGCGGTGAATACAGCGAGCAGGATGGAAAGTACCGGGGAAATTGGAAAGGTGAATATTTCAGGTACTACCTATGAATATATAAAAGATTATTTTGATTGTACTTATAGAGGAAAGATTAAAGTAAAAAATATATCTGAAGAAATTGATATGTATTTTGTTAATAGACTAAAAGAAGGCTATTCAGAAGATGAAGAAGGTATCTTCCCAAATGGTGAATTCAGAAAGATTCTTGCAAAATATTAGCTTTCCCCTTTTAAACTATCAAGATCAAAATTCATGGGTAGAAATTGTTCCACATTTTCTGCTTTGTATATTTTTCTTCTACCCGATAAAATGATTTCAACAGGTGTATTATATCGCCTTTGAGTTTCCAGAAGCACTTGTAAACAGGAACCACATGGTGAAATCGGCAACTCAACTAATTCATCTCCTCTGAATGCTGTTATGGCAAGTTGTTTTATTGCAACTTCGGGGTATTGTGAATTTGCATAAAAAACTGCAATACGTTCCGCACATAACCCGGAAGGATAAGCAGCATTCTCCTGATTATTTCCCTGAATAATTTTGTTGTTATCCAGAATTAAAGCAGCCCCGACTTTGAATTTTGAATACGGAGCATAAGCATTTTTTGCAGCTTTTTCCGCTTCTTTAATCAGTTCTTCTTCTGAATTGGTTAGTTGTTCAGTAGATTCATACTCATAAAAAATTGACTTTTTTTCGAATTTCTTCATCATATCTATTTTTGGTCAGATATTTGTATTGTACACCAAAGATAAAATTTTATCTTTGATATAAATAATGAATCAGGGACCATATGATTTTTTACTCAATGAAAGGATTGAATAAATTCCTTTTTTATGCAGCCTTTATTCTTGGAAGTTTTGCCATTTTTAGCTCATGTTCACTTACAAGAAAAACAACCCGGGAGACTCAAAATAACACGGAGGCTGCTTCAAAAGGAAATGAATATATTAAAAAGTATAAGGATTTAGCAATTCGGGAAATGAAACGAACGGGAATTCCTGCAAGTATTACCCTGGCACAGGGAATGCTCGAATCAGATTATGGAAATAGTACCCTTGCCCGAACAGCAAATAATCATTTCGGAATTAAATGTCATAGTTCATGGAAAGGGCCAAAAGTATATCATGATGATGATAAAAGAGGAGAATGTTTCCGAAAATACAATGATGCCTATGAGTCTTACGAAGACCATTCAAAATTTTTAACTCAAACAAGACGATATGAGTTTCTTTTTGATTATAAACCAACACAGTATAAAGCATGGGCTAAAGGTTTGAAAAAAGCAGGTTATGCTACCAGCAGAACTTATGCGAGAAAATTAATCGAATTGATTGAGCGTTACAAATTATATCGATTTGACTCTCCGGAAGGAAGAAGGGTTGCTGCTTCTGCTGAATCTAATTCTTCTTCTAATAGTTTAGGCAATGTGGATAATTTTGAAATCTCTCATCCCGGACATAATGTACGAATGAAAAACAGGATTGATTATATTATTGTCAGACGAGGTGATACCTTTAGCAGTCTTAATGAAGAGTTAGAATTGTTGCCGTGGGAGCTGAAAAAATATAATGATCTTGATGACGATGCTGAATTAGAACCCGGTCAGATTTTATACATTCAGCCTAAAAGGAAAAAGGCAGCGGTAGGGAATAATTACCATATTGTAAAGAAAGGTGATACCATGCATTCCATTTCTCAACTTTACGGAATAAAGCTTGACGAACTATATGAAAAGAATAATATGGAGAAAGGGGAAGAGGTTGACACAGGTAAAAAACTTTGGTTAAGAAGCCAAAAGCCTGAAAAAAAGAGCGATTAACTTATTCAGACAATTTCAGGAGTAACGGGAAGTATTAAAACGATCATCAATTAGGCAATTTCAGAAGTAACGGCTATATTTCTATAAGAATCCAGAATCAAGAACCTAGAATACTATGAAGCTGATTATCATCGAAATAAAAAGTGTTGTATCTGGTATTTTAATGTGTTAATTTAGAGAATGAGCGTTTATAATATTCTATTTAAAATTATCTTCTACTTCTGAAACTGCCTATTCAAAGACACATTTATCAAGGCTTCTGATTCCCCGTAAAAATTCTTCGGTTTGCATTTGCTTTTTACCTTCCAGCTGGAGCTGTTTTATATCCAGAAATCCATTTTTTGCTGCAACTTTGAGATATGTTTTCTGGTCGCTTAATATTGAACCAACTTTATAATTGTGGCTTTTTGCAACTGGTTCGCAATAGTATATTTTGGTTTTTTTTCTGTTTCCTTCTGCATCAATAAACTCTGTCCAGGCTGAAGGGTAGGGGCTAAGCCCTCTAATAAAATTGTGAAGTTCATTAATATCCCTGTTCCAGTTAATTCGACAATCTTCATTAAATATTTTAGGTGCTTTTTTTAGGGAATTGAAGTTTTTGGCTAGTTCATCCTGGGGGATAATTGAATAAGTTTGATTTATTATGCTGTCAATGGTTGATTTAACCAGACCTGCACCACTTTTCATTAGCTTGTCATGTAATGTGCCTGCGGTCTCTGTTTCTGTAATACTAACTTTTCTTTGGTCAATTATTTTTCCGGTATCCACTTTCTCATCGAGAAAAAATGTGGTGACCCCTGTCTCTTTTTCGCCATTCATTATTGCATGATTGATTGGGGCTGCTCCGCGGTATTGAGGCAGGAGTGAGGCATGAAGATTGAACGTTCCATGCGTTGGTATGGTGAATATTGAAGGAGGCAATATCTTAAAAGCAACTACTACTTGTAAGGATGGCTTTAATTTGCGGAGCTCTTCGCGAAAATGTTCATCATTAAGGCTGGAAGGCTGGAGTACATGAAGTCCCTTGGATACTGCGTATTTTTTTACTGCTGATTCTTTTATTTTTTGTCCTCTGCCTGCTGGCTTATCGGGATTTGTGACAACCCCTACGATATTGTAATCATTCTCAGTTAGTGTTTTCAGACTTTCCACTGCAAAGTCTGGGGTCCCCATAAATATGATTCTGAAGTTTTTTTTGTCCATAGAAATACATTTTGATAGGCAAAAATAGACAAATATATTTGCTTTTATAAACTTTACATTTTTTGAATGGTCATAGAAATTAGTGGATATGATTTAAATACCCTTATTTACATAATATTGGTAAATTACATTTTTAGCACTAATTTAACGATTAACGATTTAAATATGAAAAAAATTAATTGGCAGATATTTATAAGCTTTAGTTTATTATTTTCCTTTATTCTGATGTTGGTATCCGGAATAATTTTGTATTTCAAACCAGAGGGGTCAGTTGCAAGGTGGCTTGACTGGCAAATTCTTTTTTTGTCAAAAGCAAGCTGGGAATCGATACATACAATTTTCTCTTTTTTGTTTATGATTATTGCTTTTTTTCATATCTTAAAAGTGCATTTGCTTAACTTCTTCATTTATCTCAATAAGAAACATCATTATGCTCTAAAGGAATTTTTCCTTGCCCTGGCAATTTGTCTGATAATTCTTTTTGGAACAACTTTAAAAATACAACCTTTTCAGTCTGTTTATAATTTGGGGAATAATCTTTCGGATGCATGGGAGCGGCCTTATGATAAGCCGAATGATTTAGTATCAGCTTCTTCTACTATTAACGAAATTGCTGCTAATTACCGTATTCCGGATACTGTGCTTTTAAATACATTGCGGCAGGCAGGAATTTCGGACGCTAATATTGATTTAACACTTAGTGAAATAGCCTCAAAAAATAATTCCAGCCCTCAACAGGTTTATAGTAAAATTTCTTATATAGAAGAACAGAAAAATGAAACAAAAAGTGATATTACCTATGCTTTAACCATTAGGGAGGTGGCTTTTATCTTAAAAATTGAACCGGATGAGATTATTCAGTTTATAGAGGAAGAACATAATATTGGAAAAAGTATTAATCTTGCGCCAAGTACAAATCTTTGGCAAATTTGTAACAAAACAAATATTGCTTGTTCTGAATTAAGAGATGAGCTTTATAGGCAATTTCGGAAGTAGAAGAAAAACTTAAAAAACAGATTTTTTCGTTAACAGAAAAGGGAAGTTGATTGAGTTAACTAAGTTAATTGAGTGGAGTAAGTAGGCATATTCAAATATACAGTATAAATTTAAAAACCTTTTTTTTTGAGACAATACATCCAGAAGCAGACAATATGTTGATTTTTAACATCTGAATAAAGAACCCAAGAATCTTTAGTTGATTCTAATATGAATAATGAAAAGAATTTTAATTATATGCTAAGTGTTTCTTCTGCCACTGTCGCTGCAACTGCTACTGTAACTTTATCCTCTTGCTTAGCGGAATTTGCAATAGTCTAAACTGCTTTATGTCGATTGCCAGTTGCTTAATTGCCTATCCTGGTAAACTGATGGGTTTATATATATATACTTCTGAATGCGACTAATATTAGTAGTTTTCTGCAGATTAGCAGATATTTAAGAATTCTTTTGACTATCTGCTTCTTCTTCTTTATTAACAGGTTTTACAAGTTCCAGCGTGTGTCCCATCTTATGTTTTTTGGTTTCAAGATAGAATCTGTTATGTTCATTTGGTTCTACCTCCAGGGGCACATTTTCAACAATTTCCAGGCTGTATCCCTCAAGTCCCTTTCTTTTTATTGGATTATTGGTTAACAGGCGTATTTTACCTAGTCCAAGCTCTCTGAGGATATTTGCTCCTACACCATAATCTCTCTCATCCTCTTTAAATCCCAGGTCAAGATTGGCATCTACGGTATCATATCCTTGTTCTTGTAATTTATATGTTTTTATTTTATTAAAAAGACCTATACCTCTGCCTTCCTGATTCATATATACAAGAACTCCCCTGCCTTCTTTGTCAATCATTTCCATTGCTTTATGAAGTTGATGTCCACAGTCACATCTTTTTGATCCAAAAATATCACCGGTAACACATGAGGAATGTACTCTTACAAGAACCGGGTCTTCTTTTGTCCATGTCCCCTTAACTAAAGCTATATGTTCAACTCCATTTGACTTTTGTTTAAAAGGGATTAGTTCGAAATTGCCGTAATCTGTAGGGAGTTTAACCCGGACACCTCTTTCTATCAGGCTATCTTGCTGTAATTTGTATGAAATTAAATCCTCTATAGATATAATCTTAAGATCGAATTTCTTCGAGATTTCAATAAGCTCCGGTAGGCGAGCCATTGTACCATCATCGTTCATAATTTCAACTAAAGCCCCTCCGGGTTTCAATCCTGCTAATCGTGTCAGGTCTACAACAGCTTCAGTATGTCCGGTTCTTCTTAATACTCCTTTTTGTCTTGCCTTTAATGGGAAAATATGTCCCGGCCTGCCTAAATCATCGGGTTTTGTTTGTGGGTCAACAAGCGCTTTGATTGTTTTTGCCCTGTCGGAGGCAGATATGCCTGTAGTGCATCCGTATCCGTTAAGATCTACAGAAACTGTAAAAGGTGTCGCATGCAGAGATGTATTTTTGCCTACCATTAATTCCAGGTCCAGTTCATCACATCTGTCTTCTGGTAGAGGTGCACAAATCAGGCCGCGTCCATATTTGGCCATGAAATTGACTTTTTCCGGAGTTATTTTTTCCCCGGCAACTACAAAATCCCCTTCATTTTCACGGTCTTCATCATCTACAACAATAATTATTTTTCCTTCTCTGATATCTTTTAATGCTTCCTCAATGGTATTAAGGCTAAAATCTGAATTATTCTGCTGTTTATTAGACATGATTTAATATAATTGTGTGTATCCTTATTTGATTTAAAGCTACAAAATTACAATAACTGGTCAGATTTCCATATTAATTCTATGGAATTTATCTTTCTCCTTTACCCAACTAAGTTTTAGAAGCTTTTCTTTTTTCTGAGGATGTTTTATTGGAAAATTTAAATTGTATGATCTTCTTGATTGATTTTATGTATGTATCCGAATTAAGGATCACAGAATCGTTTGTTGCTTTATAAGTTAGAAATATACCCATAGGTAAGAAAACTAATGTAGAAATCCACATTCCTACGTAAGGAGGAATAGAGCCTTCTTCTGCAAAATTTTCTCCTGTCATGGAAATTATGTAATAGAGAATAAACATAATCACTGAAATTACCATGGGGGTTCCAAGCCCTCCTTTTCTTATTATTGAGCCAAGAGGTGCACCTATAAAAAAGAAAATGATGCAGGCTACAGCTAATCTAAATTTGTCATGATATTTTATTTGGTGTTTGTAAATTTTTTTTTGTTTGTTAACAAAAACGTTTTTTCGGCCCGAAATTCTTTTATTATTCTTTCTTGCAAATTGAAGGGCAGTGTTAATAATTTCACTTCGCTGGCGGGCTGAAATGGTATCCAGGAATTTTTCCGGTGTAAAAGTATCTTCGTTAGTCCTTGTTTTACCGTTATTGGTGTTTTGGGCAGGACTTACATATGAAGACTCTGTTTTCTTTTTATTATTATTATCTGAAGATTTTTTTGATCTTTGGTCTGAAAGAGTTTGCTTTTGCTGTAATTTTCTGTTTTTTTCTTTTGAGAGCTTTTCTTTTGAGAGCTTTTCTTTGCTATTGTCAGATCGGTGTCGAGTCTTTTCTATTTTTCTTTTTCGTTCTTTTTCGAGAAGTTGTTTTTCAATAAAAATGTTATTATTTACTTGCTTTGAAAATCTAACAGCACGGTGATTGTATTTTTTTTTCAACGAATCAATGTTTTCCTGAAGCTGATATGTATTAAGCATTTGATAGCTATCCTTAAACAGGGATTCATCTGTCCGCGAAAAATTAAAACCTTTAACATCGAGCAGCATGTTTTGTTCTGTAAATCGATGTACTCGAAAAGGGTATTCACTTTTTTCTTTTTTTCTTTTCCTTGCTCCCTCATTAACAACTTCTTCGTATGTTTGGCCGCTGAATAATGTAATTAATAGTTTTGTACCGTCATCTGCCATGCGAATATATCCTGAATCGGCAACAGTTGTTTGTATATTCCCTTTATTACTGTTCTTATAGATCATTATGCCTTTCATCAGGTTCGTTTTTTCGTTTTTCTTTTCAATCTTGATGGTGTAATCCTGTATATCGTTGTAGAATATACCTTCCCTTATTTGGAATTCTTCACGTTGTTTTTTTATATCATGGAGTAAAGACCTAGCTTTAAGATTAGCATAAGGGATTACATGATTTGCATAAAAAAATGCTCCTATGGTCAAAAAGACAATAAATATGGTTAAAGGTCTCATGAATTTTTGAAGTGGTATTCCTGAAGCCTTTACTGCTGTTAATTCAAAATTTTCCCCGAGATTTCCGAAGGTCATAATAGATGATAGTAATACAGCCAGAGGCAATGCCATTGGTACTAGGCTGGCGGAAGCATAAAGCAGCAGTTCTGCTATGACGTACCATTCAAGACCTTTGCCTGCTATATCATCAATTTTTAACCATAAAAACTGCATGATGAGTATAAACAGGGCAATAAAGAAAGTGACAAGGAAAGGGCCTATAAATGATTTAAAAAGAAATTTATGTAGCTTCTTCAATGGTCGCGTTTTTTGTTATCAAACGCAAAATTAACTAATTTCTTACAGCTTCCCTAAATAAATTATTAACTCGCTCCAAGAATGTGTTTTAAATCACCAATTTGCGTATCCCATAATTCCATAACATCCTCTTTTTCATCGGGCTCTGCAAAGTCTGTTATGATAAGGGCTACATCTCCTGTTAATTCATCTTTATTAATCCTGAACTCAAAAAAGCTTTCTTCTTCTTGGTCTTCCAGCCATTTGAAGCGTATATATTCATTGTTTTTTTTGTGTAATAGTTCGGCATCTTGTTCTGTGCCACTCCAATAAAATTTATATATATTGTTTTGTACATTGATATCATCAGCAAACCATTCTGCTAATCCATCGGGAGTACTTAGACGATTAAATAAAATATTCGGGGAAACATTTAATGCATATTCTAATTGAAGTTTATCTTTCATGGTTAACCTTGTTTTTTTTATCCTTTTTCCTTCCTGATATTGTTTTACTTTTAAATATAGTTTTAAGAAAAAAGTATAATTGACTGTGGATTATCAAACTAATAGCGTTTCTTTTTGCAATATATAAAATTCCTGTAATTTTTTTATATAAATTCTAATAAAATATTATATTTGCAATCCAATTCAATGGCGAGATAGCTCAGACGGTTAGAGCGCAGCATTCATAATGCTGAGGTCGTGAGTTCAATTCTCACTCTCGCTACCTGGAAAATCAGACAAATGCCCCTTGACTTCAGTGTTGAGGGGTTTTTTTGTTGTTTGGAACGTTCAATGTTCGTGGTTTTTTAAAAATTATATTCCTAGAAAGACTTTTCTCAGTTACAGCTAGGCAGGAGCTTACATATTTTAGGATTTATTTGCTCAATGCCACTTAATCCACTCAATTAACTCAATTCACTTAATGAACAAAATCAAACCAGTTCCCGAATGATGAATATTATTCCTAAATATTAGATGGGTCTTCCTCTTCCTCCTCTTTAGAGTTTCCTTTTTTGTTCCGGGTTTTGGTAGATTTATCCTTTGTTTCTTCAGACTCATCCTGTTCTTTTTCTTTCTCTGATTTTTCTTTCTGTTCTTCTTTTGCGCCTCCGTCTTCTTCTTCCTGTTTCTTTTCCTGTTCAGAAGACTTGTTTTCTTCTTTTCGTTTTAATAATTCCTGCTCTGCTTCGCGTTTATGTTTTTTAAATCTTGAAAAGCTTTTATTGGTTGAAAGCATATACCTATATTCAGTGGAACCAAAGATCCAGAACCCGTCCCTTATAGTTCGCTTTCGATTTGGAATATCTTTAATAGCGGCCCGGAAGTCTTCATTATCCGACCATGTTCTCATAATCTTCCTAAAATAATAGAAGTAATAAAAGCGCTCGTCATCTAATTTAAGATATATATACATTTTATCTCCATGGGTCTGTTTTATAATTTCAACGTAGCCGTCCACATATCTGTTGATTGGTTTACCATTAATCATGGCAATTCCTATATTGTCTCGGGCAATGTATGAATTGGTAGTGGTATTCCATTGAAAATCTATATCAGAGAATACGATAGTTTTTTGTAGTTCTTCGGGAATTTTGGCTTCATTTCCAAACAATTTTGCCTCATTAAGATAATCTGATGCTTTTTCACTTCCCAACAATTCCTTTAGGTTTTTTTCATATTGATTGGAGCCCAGGTTTGTATGTTTTAGGTTTTTTCTGGATTTAATGTCACTTATAAGTGTGTCCAGGGCAGCTTTACTATAGTGAAAGTTCACGGGTAACGATAGATCAAGCTTAATATCATCTTTGTTCATATCGTGAGAAATTTGGCCAACCGGATCGATCTTCATTTCACCAAAGTCAACGCCTAAATTCATTTTTCCTTCAGCTCTTGACCAGCAATGTTCTTTGTCGAGTTTAATTAAAGGCCCCGTTGTATCGGGATCATTAATCTTTTTTCTGGTTCCTATAAGGTAATTGTTGGAATTATCCTTTATGTGTAAATATCCCTTTGCATCGATAATGTGTTCATCGCTTGCATCTTTCCTTGGTGATAAGAAGGTTGAATAAATATGTGTGGAATCAATTGTAATGAAAGGCCCTGCAAAAATATTTCTTCTGTTAATATCTGTTATTTTCTTTCCTATTGGAATATATATGTTGTCTGGATTGATGACTGTTTCAAATTTTAAATATTTTGAAGGAATTTTAGGACAATTGTGAAAGATTTTAGTTCCTCCCCTGAAACGCATAAATTCCCGTTGTGATTTAATAGATACATCTCCTGCAAATCCATAGTTTGGGCTAAGCTTAAAGCTGTCAGGCTGGGTTATCTTGGCTTCAGCGAAGGTGTGAACAGAGGTGTCTACTCCTATTTTCTCGAAATGAATGATTTGAGATGAATCGTTTTTGTCAACGTATTCATAGTCGCCTTTACCTGTAAAGTCATACCGGCTATTGATTTGTGCCTCGGCATTAAAGAAACGATGATATTTATCTACAGTGTCTGCTATAATAACAGATTCTTCTAGTTTTCTCATCTTTGCTCCTTCTTCGACTGTCACTTTTCCTGCGTGGGGCTTAATTCTTGCGTCGGCTACGGCTATAAATTCGACTTTTTCGGCATTGATAGTGTTATCTTGTAATTGATAGTTCATTTCAGGTGAAATAAAACGTAACGAATCCTGACCTGCATGGGTGGACATATAAAGTGCTCCGGGTAAATTAGCATCTTTTAGTGCTTCCAGCTCTGGTGTTTTCCCATACGTGGTTTTGGGTTGAGGTTTAGAATCGACCTCCAACTCATCTTCATCCATTTTCCAGGAAAATTTGTTTATATATCCTAAATAGTTGTTTTTTTGAAATTCTGAAATGGAATAATTTTCTATGCTACGAAATCTGCCTCTTTGGTAATCGAAATCTATGTGGGCATTTAATGTATCCGACAAAAATGCAAATTCTTCGCGATTAAGAGTGCGTAATTTGAAATTTGCAGTATCGGCATCAAATGACCTTGCTTTGTATGTAAAATATTGTGAGCGTAATACAGCTTTTGTAAGATCTAATTTTCCTCTTCCTGTAAGGCCGGTGGGTTTTAATTTTAGTTTCCCCTGCATGGTTGTACTGTCATTGTACATTGTGTAAGGTTGGTCGGTTTGTTCGGTATGCATTACATTTTCATGTGGATACCATTTTATATTTATGCCATTGCCTTTTACTTTCGGGTATTCAACTCCCGTGGTTTGCTGTCCGATACTAAATTTGTTGGCATGAATTGATGTAGAGTCAGGAAAAAACAGGATATCATCGGTAACCGCTTCGGCAGTGAGGTAAGCCAATTTGCCTTCGCCACGAAGTCCTTTGTTGCTCATGTCTATAGTGTTGTAGTATGTACCCTTCCCTTCATATAAAGGATATCCCGAATCAGGTGTGTCTTTAACCAGGCCGAGGGAATTGTCCTCTCTAAGCATCAATGTTTCTCTGAATTTTGGGAAAATATTTGCAGATTGGAAGGTTCCCTTAAATTTTAAATTCTCAGGTTTGAAATTATCCAGGCTGTCCATCTTAAAGGTATCTAACTCAAAATAGAAATTTTCTCTTTTATACGGACCATTAAACAGTTCGTCATAGTAGACATAAGATTCTTGTTTGCTTTCAAAGACGGGATATTTGGGGTAGTTATCTTTCCCGGATTTATTATCTGGTTTGTCTATATATATATCCCCGCTGAGGTCTTCGATGGTATTGTCTATTGTTTGACGTACAGCCCTTCCGTACATGTTTTTTTCATCAGTTTGAAATTTCATGTTTAGTGAATCAATATTATCTAAAGTAATTTTGAAATTTTCATAACTAAAATCAAAATTATCTCCAAAGTATGTAAAAAGTCCGGCTTCTACGACTCCCTTAAATTTAAAGTCCCGGTTTTTTCTCATTATTATTTGTTTATTCTTTGGGTAGATGTTAACGTTTTGAGAATCACTTACCTGAACACGAGGGACTCCATTGATTGTTAATTCCATTGTTCGGAGATCTAATATTCCGTTGTGAGTGGGTGCATTAGCTGTGGATTGCAGTTTTATTACATCATAGTCAATTTTGTTGATCCGGGATTTTATAAAATCGAATAATTTGTCATTTATTGTGACCGTGTCAGTATCAAGGTCATAAAATACAAAGCCATCAAGAGCTAAATTCATCAATCTTTGTTCTACCTGATAGGTGGGTTTTTTTATGTATTTTGCATAATTTTCTGCATGGAATCGTTTGGTATTGGTTTTGTTATAAAAGTTTCTTATGCCGATTAAAGGGTGAATGTCATCTCTCATTTCAAGTTCTAACCATTTGCGGAGAGTGAAATAATTCATAGAAGTGAATGTTGCTGTACCTTTGTTTGAGTTTCTGGAATAGGTCAGATGGACTTTATCTTCTTTAGTGTCCCATAATAACCTGTCTATTTTCATTGAAATTTGATGGTATGTATCATAGTAAACACTTTCAGATAGAATATTATCATTTTGTGTCAGTTCAATTTCCCGGGAATTGACATTATAGGTGAACTGAAGTCCTGTATGATATATGGAATCTTGTTTAAGATTAATACTGATTTCTGCTTTCCTTGACACGGCATTTTTCTTTTTCAGAACGAAAGTTTCTGCCCTGGCAGTCATGAAAGTTTGTCCGTTCCTGTGAATTTTCAGAATTGCATTCTTATTTTCATTTCCACTTCCTATGAATTGGGCTCCTTTCATTTCGAAACCACCTGTAAAATCAATATTTTCGTATATATCTTTTAGTTTAAAAATGTTTTTGTAAGACTTAAATTCCGGGTATATTGCGTCTTGAGGGTTTATTATGTGTACAAGATGATCTTCTAGTTTGCCAATTACCGGTTCATCAAAATATAGTTTGTTGATAAATTTTACTGAATCTGCAGTATATGCTGCTTTTTGCATATTAAGCCTGTAATCGTTTAGGATGGCATAAATATTTTCAGGATCATAACCAGCTCGTTCCCATGTTACTTTTCCTTTTTTTCCTTTCCATTTTTTGGAGAAGGGATAATACGTGCCCTCTGTGTCGAAAATTTGGATACTGTCATTCCGTAGTTTGCATTTTAAATCTGTATTCTTATAGGTAATTTTTATTGTGGAGTCGAACTGAAAAGTGTAATCTTTACTGGAAGAGTACCAATTTCTTGTATTGGCAAGATTAAGAGCTTTCTGATTTATGAAATTTAGTGTAAAATCAAGGTAGTCCATTGTTCTTTTCAATTTACTCCTCTTGAAATCCATAGCATATCTAAACCCTTTCATCCATGTGTCAAAATGTTGTGAATCAAATTGAGTCTCGTTTAATTCGATAAAGAAGTTCATCATTTTCGTGAAATGGGGTTCTCTTTTTCCCCGATTATGAAGGAGCATGTTACTTACTTTTACGATACTGTCTCGTTTTTGAGGGGAAAATTTACCAGAAGACCAGTGTTGGATAAATTTTTCAAATAGGGGTTCATTCGATTCTTTTATTCGCTTCTCAAGAAATTCTGTCAGGGTTTCCGCATATTTTGCTGAATCTTTGGGGAATTCTTTTATTATCTGTGAATGAGCCGTAAAGGGTTTTGATAAGATAAAGATAATAAGAATAACAGTGATGTGCTTTAAGACTTTGAATGCGTTCATAATTGCCTCGTTGGATAATTCAGGATAAAATTAATGAAAAAACTAAAGTTTATAAACAGAATTAGTATCTTGAATTTTTTTGGCTTTATTGAATTTGGAATCTAACCTGAATTATTCATGCGTCAGGTTAGGTGCAGCTGCAAGGCTTTTGCAACGCAGCAGATGTGCCAAAATTGGCGCACCTGCAAAAAATGAATAATTATTAACTCCTTTATATTTTTATTTGGTATGTTTCTATAATACAGCTTGATAAATTCAATTTATTCATTTTTTGTGAATTATTCAGGCTACTATGATTTCTTAGTAAAATGCGCAGCAACCCAATTATTCTTTTCAATATGATTTTTTAAAGATAGTTTATGACTTTTTGCCTTATCAGCTATTTTTTTCAGATCGTTAGAATAAATACCGCTGATTATTAGTATTCCTTTGTTTTTCAAATGTTTAGCATAGATTGCTATGTCATTTAGCAGAATATTTCTGTTAATATTTGCCAGAATAATATCAAACTGAACATTAGGGATAGCTCTGGCATCTCCATGAACTACATTAACTTCCTCGGCATTGTTCTTTTTGACATTTTCGGTTGTATTGGTGTATGCCCATTCATCATTGTCAATTGCCCAGATTTCCTTTGCATTTTTTTGAGAGGCTAGAATTGAAAGGATACCTGTGCCGCATCCTATGTCTAAAACTTTAAGCCCCTTTAGTTTAACGGGTAACATTTCCTGAATCATAAGGTCAGTTGTGGCATGATGCCCGGTTCCAAAAGACATTTTTGGTTCAATTACTATTTCATGTTGAAAGTTTTTTTCTGTTTTATGAAAAGGTGCACGTACGATGCATTTATTGTCTATTTCAACTGGCGAGAAGTTTTTTTCCCACTCCTCATTCCAGTTTTTATCTTTAATGGCTCGGTAGTTTACTTCCA
>Ga0207414_1000292_pt1 | contig 23664 bp, 20 predicted proteins | sample PonA231FremontCA_2_FD_187269 | JGI IMG/M metagenome (GOLD analysis project Ga0207414, IMG submission 187269) | Marine sediment microbial community from Fremont, CA, USA - Pond A23 Sediment 1 (SPAdes) | ecosystem: Environmental > Aquatic > Marine > Unclassified | place: USA: Fremont, California...
TGCCGACCATGCACGCCGAAATGTCCCCGTCGCCATCCTTTCAGGCCACACTGATCGATCATCCAACCTGCCGCCAGCTTTATCCGGCCATCGGACTGGAGAAAGTGCGGCATTGTCGGGTGGGCCTCTACCAGCTTTCTCGCCCTCTCGGCCGTCACTACGGGGTTCTTGAAAAAGCTCCCTGCGTTGCCGAGCACGGCGGGGTCGGGCAACTTCTCGCGGCGGATCGCGCAGACCGCCTCCGCCACCTCCAGCGCACTCGGTGAGGCGCCCACCCAGCTGGCGAGGTCACCGTAGTCGAGTCGGGGACGCGGCGTGCGCGACAGCCGAAACACCAGCCGAGTGATGATCACACGCCCCTCCAGGACCCCCTTGAAGACACTGTCGCGATAGCCGAACGCACACGCCTCGGGCGAGAACACCGCCTCGTGACCATCGTCGAGATGGACCAGGTGCACCGCCTCGATCACGTCGCTCAGTTCCACGCCGTAGGCGCCGATATTCTGGATCGGCGCGGCGCCGCACTGTCCGGGAATCAGCGCCAGGTTCTCGATACCCCAGAGGTCCCTGACAGCCAGCGCCATGACCAGTTCATGCCATACAACGGCCGCCTCGGCATGCACCAAAACGCTGTCGCCCTCACCCTCTTCCAGCCACCAGTCACGCATGGCCGGACGGATCACCAGGCCCGCGACCCGTGCCGGCAGGATCAGATTGCTGCCTCCCCCCAGCAGGGTCAGCGGCCAGCCCTTGCGATGGGAAAGCACCAGCGCCTCACGCAGCTCGCTGACGCTTTCCGGTTCGGCGAAGTGCTCCGCTCGGCAGGGCAAACCCAGGGTATTGGCCTTGGAGAGGTCATGATGGCGCCAAGGCTTCAGGCTCACACTCCCGGCTCCAGGCGTGCCTCGATGTCCGCCAGCAGGCCCCGTGAGGCCGCCTCGATCAGGTCCAGCACTTCGTCGAAGCCCTGGTCGCCACCGAAGTAGGGATCAGGCACGGCACGGTCGGGCTGACCGGCATAGCCCATGAAAAGCCTCGCCGGGACCCGGCTGTGGGGGGGACGCCGCGCCTCGATGGCGGCGAGGTTGTCGTGATCCATGGCCACCAGCACGTCGAAACGCTCGAAGTCGTCATCGGCAAGCTGGCGGGCACGCAGTTCAGAGAGATCGACGCCACGCCGGGCGGCGGCGTCGCAGGCGCGCGGGTCTGGCGCCTTGCCGACGTGCCAGGAACCGATGCCACAGGAGTCGACTCTGACCCGCGGGGTCAGGCCACGTTCGTCGAGCAGGCGGCGGAACACTCCCTCGGCGGAGGGTGAACGGCAGATATTGCCCAGACAGACAAAAAGCACATGCATCAGTGACCTCCCGTGCTCAGGATCAGATCGCGGACCCGTGCCAGGTCCTCCTCGGTATCCACGCCCGCGGGATGGGGCACCCGGGCCAGCGCGACCTGAATCGCATGGCCGTGATGCAGAGCGCGAAGCTGCTCGAGATGCTCCAGGCGCTCCAGCGGGGAAGGAGGCCAGTCACGGTACTCGGCGAGAAAGCCCGCCCGATAGGCATACAGGCCGATGTGTCTCAGCCAGGCATCGGTCTCGAGCAGTTCAGGGCGACGAGCGAAGGCGTCCCGGTGCCATGGAATGGGTGCCCGCGAGAAGTAGAGGGCGCGACCGGAAAGAGCACGCACCACCTTGACCACATTGGGGTTGAAGAGCGTCTCGACGTCGCTGATCGGTTCGGCCAGCGTGGCGATGGAAGCATCGGGGTCGTCGAAGAGCCGTGCCGCCACCTGATCGATCAGCAGCGGCGGGATCAACGGCTCATCGCCCTGGACATTGACCAGCACGGCGTCGTCGGCCAGTCCCAGTCGCTGGGCCACTTCGGCCAGGCGATCGGTGCCCGAAGGATGGTCGTCGGCGGTCAGCAGCACCTCGGCGCCGAGGGGGGCAAGTGCGTCGGCGACCCGCCGATCATCGGTGGCCACCACCACGCGGTTCGCGGCGCTCTCACGGGCCCGCCGCCATACGTGGGCCACCATGGGTTCACCCGCGATATCGGCCAGCGGCTTGCCGGGCAATCGTGAGGACGCGAAGCGCGCCGGAATGACGGCGATGTACTCCTGCATGTGCCCTCCTTAGGATCCGCCAATGCGACCGGGAGAGTCGTGCAGTTTCTCGTCGACATCCATGACACGCGCCTCCTCGGGCAGCATCACCGGTATGCCATCGCGAATCGGATAGGCGAGGCCATCGAAGCGACATTCCAGTTCACCAGCCTCGCGGTTGTACTTGAGCTTGCCCTTGCAACGCGGGCACACCAGCATCGCCAGCAGTTCCTTGTCCATGACGTCCCCTTGTACGAGTTTCAGTTAGCGACCCGGCCTGCTCGTCTAGCCGCCCGGGTTGAGAGTGTCACCAGCCGCATCTGCAGCCAGTCGATGAAGGCGGCGTCGGGGTGGGCTTCCACCTCGAGGACCCAGCTGTCGGCGGGGGCCAATTCGCGACACTTGACCGCGTCCTTGGCCGTCATTACCACCGGCCGTTCGTCGGCGAAGGCCAGGTCGGCCGCAGTGAAGCGATGATGATCGGGAAAGGCGTGGGGAATCGGCGTCACGCCCAGCGCCTCCAGAGTGGCAAAGAAGCGCGTCGGGTTGCCGATGCCGGCCAGGGCATGCACCGGGCCGGCGAAGGGTGGCAACGAGGGCGGCAGGCGGCTGCCGTCGCCCAGCCCTCGCCAGGCAGACGGCACCAGGGTCATGCCATGTGCGCCGACCGGCGGAACAAACACCGGCTCACCGTTGATCACCACCGCATCCACCTCATCGAGTCGGGTCAGCGGCTCCCGTAGCGGCCCTGCCGGCAGGCAATGGCCGTTGCCGAAGCCCCGCCGGCCATCGACGACCACGAGTTCCAGATCTCGCCCCAGCGCCAGGTGCTGCAGGCCGTCATCACTGATCAGGATATCGCACCCTACCCCCAGCAGTCGCCTTGCACCACGAGTGCGATCCGGGTCGACCACCACTGGCAACTCCGTCTGGTCCGCCAGCATGCGAGGCTCGTCACCGCAGACAGCCACCGGGGTGTCAGATTCCAGCAGCAGTGGATAGCGCTCGCTGTGACCGCCGTAGCCGCGCGAAAGGATGCCGGGCGACCAGCCCTGATCGACCAGAAAGCGCGCCAGCCAGGCCACCAGTGGTGACTTGCCGGTACCTCCCAGCGTGATGTTACCGACCACGATCACCGGCGCCGGCGATTGCCATACGCGCTTCCTGCCTGTCGCGAAGGCCGCGGCGCGGCGCCTTACGACCCGACGATACAGGGCTTCCAGGGGACGCAGCGCCACCAGCCAGGCGTCACCACGATAGGCGGCCGCCAGCCAACGCTCGCCGAATCGGCCCGCCATGGATCAGGCAGACTCCTGAAACTGCAGCCGATGCAGCGCCGCGTAGGCGCCGCCACGAGCAATCAGGTCGGCATGGCTGCCCTGTTCGACGACCTCGCCCTGCTCGAGCACCAGAATCCGATCGGCACGCTCGATGGTCGAGAGGCGATGGGCGATGACGAAGGTGGTTCGACCCCGGCACACCTCCTCCAGGGCCGCCTGGATATGGCGTTCCGACTCGGTATCCAGCGCCGAGGTCGCCTCGTCGAGCACCAGCAGCGGGGCATCCTTGAAGATCGCCCGGGCGATGGCCAGGCGCTGCCGCTGGCCACCGGAGAGCATCACGCCGTTCTCGCCCACAATGGCATCAAAGCCCCCCGGCATGCGCTCGATGAACTCGTGGGCATGGGCGGCGCGTGCCGCGGCTACGATGGCCGAGGGATCGGGATCGTCGACGCCATAGGCGATGTTGTCGGCAATACTGGCGTTGAACAGAGTGACCTGCTGGGAGACCAGGGCGATCTGGCGGCGCAGCGGTTGCAGACGGAACGCCTCCAGGGGCACACCATCGATCAGGATGCGGCCGGCGGTAGGATGATAGAAACGCGGCAGCAGCCCTACCAGCGTCGACTTGCCGCTGCCGGAGCGGCCGACGATGGCGATCATCTCACCTGGCGCCACCTCCAGATCGATGCCCTTGAGCACCTCGGGCTGGTCATCGCCGTAGGCAAAATGCACGCCGTCGAGACGGACGTGACCGTCGAGGCGCCCGGGAGCATGCGTGCCGTCATCCCTCTCGGGGGGCTCCTCGAGCAGGCCGAAAAGCTCCCCGGCAGCGGCGATACCCTTCTGGATCTCGCTGTTGATCTCGGTGAGCTGGCGCACTGGCTTGGCCATCAGCGCGGCGGCGGTGACGAAGGCCACGAACTCACCGGGTGTCATCGCGTCCAGCAGCGTCGGCGACATGGCCAGCCATACCAGCAAGGCGAGGGATAGCGCCACCAGCAGCTGGATCACGGGCGTGCTGGTGGCCTTGGTCAACGCCTCCTTCATGCTCTGCCGGCGGTTCACGTCGCTGGCCTCGGCGAAGCGCGCCTTCTCGTACGCCTCGGCCCCATGGGTACGCACTACCCGATAGCCGGAGAGCGCCTCGGACGCCACATGCGTCACGTCGCCCATTGAACGCTGGATACGCTGCGAGATACGTCGAAAGCGTTTGCTGGCATAACTGACCACACCACCGATCAGCGGTGTCACGGCCAGGAACAGCAGCGTCAGCATCCAGTTGGTCCACAGCAGGTAGCCCACCAGGCCGATCACGAAGAACCCCTCGCGCATGAGGATGGTAATCGCCTTGGTGGCGGCACCGGTCACCTGCTCGACATGATAGGTGACCCGTGAGATCAGGTGACCGGTGGAGTGATCGTCGAAGAAGCGTCCCGGCAGGTGCAGCATGTGGTTGAAGACATCGCAGCGCAGGACATGAACGAGATTTCGCGCGACACTGCTCATGAAGTAGGTGCCGAGAAAGGTGCCCAGCCCGCGAGCCGCAAACATGCCCACCACGAAAAGCGGTAGAAAGAGCCGGAAAGCGGCATCAGGATTCTGGATACCATCAATCAGCCGCTTCATCATTTCCGCCAGGGCGGTACTTGCGGCGGCATAGATGGCATAGCCGATGATCGCCAGGGCGAAGGCACGCCAATAAGGCTTCACGTAGCTCAGCAGGCGCTTGTAGAGGGTCCAGCCGGAATGTTCGATCACGGTGTCTCCGCTTGAGAGGATGATCCCACCGCAGTGGCGATGCGGACATGCCGAATCTCCAGACCGGCAGCATGGTCCAGAACGCGGACCACGTCGGCATGAGCGGCACGCCCATCGGCCTCCACCACCAGACCATGCTCGCGGGCCTGCTCAGCCTTGGCCGACAGTGCCTCGTTCAGCCTCCTGCCGCTGTAGGCCTGCTCACCCAGCCGATATTCTCCGTCGGCGGTGACCACCACCGTTACCGGCGATGCCTCCATGTCCTGACCACTGTCGCTCTCGGGAAGCTCGAGTTCCAGTACCTGACGGCTCTCGAAGGTGGTCGACACCATGAAGAAGATCAGCAGCAGGAACACCACGTCGATCAGCGGCGTCAGGTTGACCTCCACCGGGTCGCGTCGCCGACGAGGAAATCTCACGGCCGCTTCACCCTCGGGGCGATGCGTCCATCCGCCTCCAGCTGTTCGTCGCGCGGTCCCTGGGGCGATTCGGTCCCATGGCGCTCGGCCAGTACCAGCTCGCCAGGGTAATGGGCGAGGTACTCAACCACCTGACCGGCCTGCTCCTCCATGCGCACCGTGATGTCCTCGACCCTGCGCTGGAAGTAGCGGTGGAACATCAGGGAGGGAATTGCCACGGTGAGACCTGCCGCGGTGGTGACCAGAGCGCGTGAGATGCCGCCAGCCAGATCGGCAGTGCGACTGGCCCCGTCAGCGGTGACGAGAACCGCGAACACCTCGATCATCCCCACCACGGTCCCCAGCAGGCCGATCAAGGGAGTGATGGCGGCGATGGTGCCGAGCGGGCTCAGGAAACGTTCCATGTCATGGACCACGGCAGTGGCCGCCTCGTGAAGGCGCGCGCGGACCTGGTCGTGGCCGAGCCGGGCGTTGCGCAGCCCGGCGGCGAGCACGCCGCCAAGCGGGGAGTGCCCTTCGAGCCAGTAGAGGTTGACCTGCCCTCGTGCCACCAGCCGGCAGACCTCCTGCCCCAACCCGAAGGGTGCAATGCGACGCGCCCTCAGGGTCCAGAGACGCTCGATGATGATTACCGTGGCTACCAGTGAGCAGCCAAGCAGCGGCACCATCAGCCAGCCGCCGGCGATCAGGGCATCCATCATGTCCATGCGGTTCCCCCTTGCAGATGACCGGCCCCAGAACCGGGAATCAGTGAGGCGAGTCTACCGCAAGGCAGCGCCCTTCGACACCGTCCTCCCGCCATGCGGCCGGCCGCATGGCCTCGACACGTCGTGCTCTTCCCTCGCCGAGCCAGAAGGTGACGGCACCGTCCCGGGCGGTGCTCCACAGGCAACTGCCGACGTCGCGGAAGCGGCGCACGACGCCATCAGCCGGATGGCCGAACGGGTTGTCACGCGCCGCGCTGACGACCACGTGCCGTGGCGCCACATGCCGTACCAGCGGTAATCCGGAGCTGGTGGCACTGCCATGGTGTCCTGCCACCAGCAGGGTCACGCCGGAAGGAAGCTCGGCGAGAAACCGTCGTTCGACCTCTCGCCCCACATCTCCGGTAATCAGTAGATGATGGGCGCCAACACTCGCCAACAGCACGCAGGAGCGGTCGTTTGCCGAGAGTTCGTCATGCTCGGCGGGTGGCCAGAGAAGGCGAAATGTCACGCCATCCCGTCGCCACTGACGTCCGGCCCGGCAGGGCTCGGTCGGTGCATCGACGGCCTCGCCGGAGGGGGCCAGGAAGCGCATCACCCGGTGCTCTTCCTGCAGCACTGCCAGGCCGCCGGCATGATCCTGGTCGGCATGGCTGATGATGACGTCATCGAAGCGCTGTCCCGGTGGCCACAGTGACGCGAGTGGCGTGAAGCCGGAACCGAAGCGTGGGCCGGTGTCATAGAGCGCACGATAGCCAGCGGTGCGCAGTTCGACAAGCTGCCCCTGCCCCACATCGTGGACCCTGACTCGCAGCAAGTCCTCGGCCGGCACGGGGGAGGAAGAGGAAAGAAACAGCGGCACAAGCAGCAACATCGTACCGGTCGACCGAAGGCGCAGGGCCAGACCAGGAAGCGCCCACAGCAAGGCGCCGAGACCCAGCGTCAGCCCCAGTGGCACCACGCGCGAGGCCTCTGGCCGCCATAGAGGCAGCCAGGCAGCCGCCAGAGTCAGCAGCCACGCCAGCACGTCCACCAGCAGCCCGAACAGTCCCCAGCACAGAGCCGACAGCGGCGGCAACCAGGACGTCAGCCAGCCGAGCAGTCCGAGTGGCACCAGCAGGCTGCTCACCAGCGGAACCGCGATCAGGTTGACCAGCGGGGCCGCCGGCGACAGCCGGTCGAAAGCCAGCAGCACCGCCGCCGCCATCAGCGGAGCCAGCAGGAGCTGGGAGCGCACCAGCGCCGTGAACCAGCCGCTCACTCCTTGCGGACGCGCCCTCCCATGCCAGATCAGGATCAGCAGCGCCACGGCAGCGAACGACAGCCACAGCCCGGGTCGCCAGGCCGAGAGAGGATCGGCCAACAATACCAGTGCCAGGGCTAGCCACCAGGCCTGCCACGGACCGGGCGAATGGCGCCCGCTGGCCACCCACAGGCCCACTAGCGTCATGACCATCGCGCGCATCGCGGGAGGCTCGAGGCCAGCCAGGGCGGCATATCCCACCGCTGCCCCGCCCGCCAGCCACCAGGGCCAGACCGCCAGACGCCATGATCCCGTCGTGACCAGGCGGGCCAGCCCGCGAGCCAGCCACAGGGTAAAAGCGGCCACCAGCCCCACGTGAAGTCCTGAAATGACCATCAGGTGGGTCGTGCCGGTGGCGTTGAGCAGATCCCAGTCGCGAGGCTCGAGCCGGTCGCTCGCTCCCAGGGTCAGGGCCGCCAGCCAGCGCCGATGGCGCGCGGCCAGTTCCTGATCATCGAGGTGGGTCAGCGCCAGTCGGCGCGGCGAAAAGGGGGCGGGGGCAAGGCGACGAGGGGGCGGGTCGCGACGCACATAGCCGCTGGCCTGGACGCCCTCTCGCCACAGCCAGGCGCGATAGTCAAAGGTGCCGGGGTTGGCGAAACCCATCGGTGGACGCAGGCGTACCGTCAGCGCCCAACGCTCGCCCGGCACCATGGTCGGCGCCCCGAAGAACGAGAGGCGAGCACGCTCGAGATCGCGACACTCCGGCAACCTTTCATCCAGAGGACGACAATCGGTCACGTCAAGGATAAGCCGGGTCAGCCGTTCGTCCCTGTCCATCGATACCAGGCGTCCCTCTACCCGCAGATCCTGCCGGGTCAGCCCGGGCGCCAGTTCGCCGCCCCGCACCGTGAGCAGCTGAGCTGCCACCAGGGCAGCCACCACCAGGGTCATCGCGATACGCGGGCGTCGCCCGGCAAGCAGGGCCAGAAGAGCGACCGCCAGGGCCTCGATGGCACCCTGTCCGGCCAGATAGCCCCCCAGCACGCCGACCAGCACGGCAACTGCCAGGGGAATGGCGAGGCCCAACTGCATGGCACCGTCCTTGAAAGGCAAGCATGACGGCCCGCCCGCCTTGCACCAGCATCACGTTGGAGAGGCGTCATGGCGAGGCACGCGACTTCCATGGATAATAGCTCGAGTCTGGACACCGCGAGCTCCTCCTCGATATGTCTCGCCGATTGCTGCAGCGCTATCTCCCTCACCCCGATGCCCTCAGACGGCGACGCTCACTGCGTGTCGTCAGTCACCTGATCGGCAACCCCACGCTGTGGGTATTGACCCGCCGCAGCGTGGCCAATGCCTTTTCGGTCGGGCTGTTCTGCGCTCTGCTGCCCATTCCTTTTCAGATGCTGGTGGCCGCCTTCGGCGCCTGGCTGGTTCGCTGCAATCTGCCGCTCTCCATCGGTCTGGTATGGATCACCAACCCCCTGACGATGCCGTTGATCTTCTATGGCAACTATCGTCTCGGTGCCTGGCTGATGGAGGTACACGTCCAGCAGGCGCCAGAGAGAATCTCCACGCGCTGGATTGCCGAGCAGCTGGTGGACATCCTGCCGGCGCTGGTCCTCGGATCACTGGTCGCGGCCCTGGTGATTGCCTCGCTGGCCAATCTGGCGATCCGCCTGGTGTGGCGCTGGCAGGTCTCGCGTAGCTGGAAAGCACGGTCGCAGACGCGCCGTCGCCGGCGGACGACTGTTCGTGAGGACGTCCAGAAATAGAATCGGCGTCGCCTGGGTCAACGCCAGAGCCACCGCATGCGTTCGTGACGCCCTTGCCTCAATCACTGCCGGGCTGCTCGATCAATCGTCCGCCATCGAGGCGAAGCACGCGATCCTGATGGGCGGCAAGCCCCGGGTCATGGGTGACGATCACGAAGGCACAGGCGGCACTGCTGGCCAGTTCATCCATCAGGGCCAGGATGCTCGCCGCCGTGGCCTGATCCAGGTTCCCCGTGGGCTCGTCCATGAGCACCAGGCTGGGGTCGGTGACCAGGGCTCGGGCAATGGCGACTCGCTGGCGCTCTCCCCCCGAGAGCTCGCCAGGCTTGTGGTCCGCGCGCTCGGCCATGCCGACTCGTGTCAACAGCTGTCGGGCGCGCTCCTCGGCCACCCGCTTTCGCTGCCCGCGCACGATCAACGGCAGGGCGGCATTCTCCAGAGCGGTGAACTCTGCCAGCAGGTGATGGAACTGGTACACGAAACCGATCCGACGATTGCGAAAGCGACCCAGGTCGGTGTCATTGAGCGATAACAGCGATTCACCGGCGATGCGCACCTCGCCACCACTCGGCCGATCCAGCCCGCCCAGCAGGTTGAGCAGCGTCGTCTTGCCGGAGCCGGAACTGCCGACCACGGCGACACGCTCACCGGCCATCACTTTCATCGCCAGGCCATCCAGCACGGTGAGGTCTCGCGGTCCCTCACGGTAAACCCGGGTCAGGTGCCGGCATTCGAGCATCACCTGTCCTGCGCGAGACGTCGTGCCGGCGTCCGGGATCATGGCCGTATCACTCATAGCGCAACACCTCGGCAGGCTGCACCCGTGCGGCGCGCCAGGCTGGGTACAGAGTGGAGAGAAAGGTCAGCGCGAAGGCCGCCAACACGATATCGCGAACGTCGCTCCAGACCAGGCGGGACGGCAGGCTGCTGATGAAGTAGACGCCGGCATCGAGGAAATGGATACCTAGCGTGCTTTCCACCCAGCCGATGAGATCCGCCACGGTCAAGGCCAACAGCACACCAATGATCACGCCCACCAGGATGCCGATCACGCCGATCGCCAGCCCCTGGACGATGAAGATCCCCATGATCGAGCGCGGCGTAGCGCCGATGGTGCGCAGGATGGCGATGTCGGCTCGCTTGTCGGTCACCACCATCACCAGCGTCGAGACGATGTTGAAGGCCGCCACGGCAATGATCACGGTCAGCAACAGCGCGATCATGCGCTTCTCCATCTGGATGGCCTGGAACAGATTGCCGTGGGAATAGGTCCAGTCGAGCCCGCGGTAGCCGGCGCCCAGCTCATTGATGATCGCCCGTGTCTCGCTGCTGGCGACAAAGAGATCATCCAGTTCGAGGCGCAGGCCACCGACCGCGTCGCCCAGCCGTGCCAGGGTCTGCATGTCGTCGATGTGAGCGTACGCCAGCGAGGCATCCAGATCGGCCCCGACACTGAAGATACCGCTCACGCTGAAACGCTTGAGCCGCGGGAACACACCGGCCGGCGTGATCGAGGCCTCGGGCACCAGCAGCGTCACTCGATCACCGACGCCCACTCCCATGCGGCGAGCGAGGATCGAACCGAGCACGATGTTCCACTCGCCGGCCTCGAGATCACTCAGCCCCCCTTGGCGCATGTTCTCGTCGATGATCGACACACGTGCTTCCCACTCGGGTTCGATGCCGATGACCATGGCGCCCTCGTTGCGTCCGCCCACCGCGAACATGCCCTGCTGCTCGACGTAGGGTGCGGCACCGATCACCCGCTCTCGTTCCATGAGCCGCTCGGCCAGCGGCCGCCACTCGGTGATACCGTCGGGCGACTCTATCTTGGTGTGGGGCACCATGCCGAGCACGCGGGTGCGAAGTTCATGATCGAAGCCGTTCATCACCGACAGCACCAGGATAAGTACCGCAACGCCCAGCATGAGACCCAGCATGGACGTCAGGGAGATAAAGGAAATGAAGTGGTTGCGACGCTTGGCGCGCACGTAGCGCAACCCGATCAGGAAAGGGAGACGGTCGAGCATTGGCACATTCCTTGTCGGAGGACGCTCATGGTACGGTTTTTTGACATGTGCTGCATCGCCACCCCTTCCCGTTTGCGCGATCATTGCATCATTGTGATCGGCGACCTACATTGCCCCGGCACAATCCAAGACGACCTGCACGAGACCCGTCCATGGCCCACCGCCTGCTTCCCGAATGGCACCCTCAGGATGCCGTGCAACTTACCTGGCCAGCTGGCGACAGCGACTGGGCGCCGCTGCTAGAGCGTATTGAAGCGACGATGGAGGCCATGGTGGTCGCCATCGCGCGCTATCAAGCCGTGCTGATCGCCGTGCCGGATGCCGCGACCCGCGTTCATCTGGCCTATCGCTTCGCTTGCCTGGGCGTCGAGGCCGACCGCCTGAAGGTGGTGATCGCGTCCGCCGACGACACCTGGACCCGCGACCATGGCCCTCTCGCGATCGAACGTGATGGCGAGCCGGTGCTGCTCGACTATGTCTTCACCGGCTGGGGCGGCAAGTTCGCGGCGGAACGTGACAATAGCCTGACGCGCCGCCTGGCGGACGCCGGGACCTTCGCCTGCCCGCTGGAATCTCATGACCTGGTGCTCGAGGGCGGCGCCATCGACAGCGATGGCGAAGGCACGCTGCTGACCACCGAGGCGTGCCTGCTCAACCCCAACCGCAACCCCGATGTCGACAGGACGGCCCTCGAGGCCCACCTGAAGGCGGAGCTTGGCGTCTCGCGGGTGCTGTGGCTGGCCAACGGGCATCTGGAGGGCGATGATACCGACAGCCATGTGGACACCCTGGTGCGTTTCTGCGACCCGGCCACACTGGCCTATGTCAGGTGCGACGACCCTGGCGACTCCCACTATCCGGCGCTGGCCGCCCTGGAGACCGAGCTGCAGGCCCTCCGGCGCGCCGACGGCGAACCCTACCGGCTGGTCGCCCTGCCCTGGCCCCGTCCCTGCCATGACCCGGTGGATGGCCACCGCCTGCCGGCGACCTACGCCAACTTCCTGATCATCAACGGCGCCGTGCTGGTCCCGATCTATGGCAGCGACGCCGATAGCCGGGCCCTCGCCGTCCTGGGCGGGGCCTTTCCGGGCCGCGACATCATCCCCATCGACTGCCTGAGCGTGATCCGCCAGCATGGCAGCCTGCACTGCCTGACCATGCAGCTGCCTCGGGGCAGCCTGGCCAATCAAACATGAAGGCTGTCTCAAAACCACACACTAGGGGCGCTGGGGACAAGTCGAAGAGGAGGTCCTACGCCAGGGGTGAGGAGCGAAGCTCCGAACGGGCTGACCATGGACGGTCAGCACCGGCCCTGCAAGTGGCGCAGGATGCGAGAACGACGCAGGGCGTCGGTAGCGTACAGGGAGGTATTCACAGCGCCTCCTCGTCGGTCCGGCGCTCCGGGACGTGTCGCCAGAAAGCCCCGATCGGTTGCGACAGCCCTGCGTAAAGCTCAGAATAATTAGATACGAGGAGACTTCATCATGCCCCGCCATCTGAAAGTCGGCCTGGTCCAGCAGCCCGCCTGGCCCGACAAGGCCAGGAGTCTCGCCGAGAGCGAGGCCGGCATCCGTGAGCTGGCCACCGCCGGCGCCCAGCTGGTGCTGCTCCAGGAGTTGCACGCCACGCACTACTTCTGCCAGACCGAGGAGACCGCGGTCTTCGACCTGGCCGAGCCCCTCGACGGGCCGACCGGCGCGAGACTGGCAACCCTGGCAGACGAACTCGACATCGTGCTGGTGGGATCGCTCTTCGAGCGGCGCGCTCCCGGTCTCTACCACAATACCGCCGTGGTCTACGACGGTGACCGAGGTCGCGTAGGTCACTACCGCAAGATGCACATCCCCGACGACCCGGGCTTCTACGAGAAGTTCTACTTCACCCCCGGGGACCAGGACGACAACCGCCGCCGGGGATTCCAGCCGATCGACACCTCGCTGGGACGGCTGGGCGTGCTGGTATGCTGGGATCAGTGGTACCCGGAAGCGGCACGACTGATGGCCCTGGCTGGCGCCGAGCTGCTGCTCTATCCCACTGCCATCGGCTGGCATCCGCCGGACGACACCCCGGAGAAACAGCGACAGAAGGAGGCCTGGACCCTGATCCAGCGCAGCCACGGCGTCGCGAACGGGCTACCGGTCGTCGTCGCCAACCGGGTCGGCCATGAAGAGGATCCCTCGGGGACAACGCCGGGCATCGACTTCTGGGGCGGAAGCTTCATCTGCGGCCCCCAGGGCGAGTTGCTTGCCCATGCCGGCCAGGAGGCGGAACGCATGCTGGTCACGCTGGACATGGGCAGCAGCGAGGAGGTGCGACGCATCTGGCCCTATCTCCGCGACCGGCGGATCGACGCCTACGGGGATCTGACGCGGCGCTACCGGGACTGAGGCTGCCGCCGCCAAAGTCTGGGGGGCTGACACATCAAGGCAAACCCTGAGGCAACAACCTCGGGGTTTGCCTGTATCTCGGCGCTTGTCGCTTGGCGCGTGCGGCTATTTCCAGAAGTCGCGGATCGAAGCGATGCCCTGAGCGCCCACGGCACGTGCATGGTGCGCGTCGAAACGCGTCATGCCGCCCAGGGCGAAGACCGGCATGCCGGCATGCTCGACCAGTTGCTGAAAATCATGCCAGCCGATCGGCGCCACATCCGGGTGAGAGGGCGTGGTACGCAGCGGCGAGAGCGTGACGAAGTCGCAACCGATCCTGCGCGCCTGATCAAGCTGGCGTCGATCATGCGTCGAGGCAGATAGCCACTTGCCCTCAGGCATCGGTCGTCGCTCCAGACTCATCAGCCGGTCGCTGGTCAGATGAATACCGTCGGCGGCCACCACCTCCAGCATGGAGGGCTCACCATTGAGCACGAGACGTGCGCCGCGATCATGACAAAGCGCCAGGGCCTGTTCGGCACGCCCCAGGTAGTCCGCCTCATCCAGTGACTTGGCGCGCAGCTGGACGAGACGTACGCCGTGCTCGTCAAGGGCACGTGCCAGCCGCTCCATGAACTGACCCTCGTCGGCTTCCTCCCCGGTGATCAGGAACTCACTGGGCAGCGTGACCGCGCGCAGGATCGGCAGATTGGCCGCCGGGAAGGGGTAGTTCGACAGCTCGGTCATGGGGACCCAGCGCACCGCCTGCCCCTCACGACCGAACGGCTCGCCGGCGAAATCATGCACCTGCCACACATCGAGCAGGATGTGCTTGTCGGAATATTCATGATGGATGCGGATCAGTGGCTGCGCCCGCCGGATCTCTATGCCCAGTTCCTCGTGAAGCTCACGTTTCAAGGCCTCGAGGCCGGTCTCGTACGGCGCCAGCTTGCCGCCGGGAAATTCCCACAGCCCCCCATGATCGACGTTGGAGGGACGACGGGCGAGCAGCACCTCGCAACCATCGGTGCTGATGATGGCGGCCGCCGCCACATGCACCCTTCTCTTCACCATTGCGTTCATTGACTCCTACCCGCTGATCCACGCGACCTAGCCGCCGCGCGGGGTTTCTGTCTGGCTGACGACTGTTCTCGCAGGTCAGCTGCGATAGTCGGCATTGATGGTCACGTAGTCGTGGGACAGGTCAGAGGTCCACACCGTGGCACTCTGCTCGCCGCGACCCAGGGCGATACGTATGACGATCTCCTCGCGGGCCATCACCGCACTGCCGGCCTCCTCGGTGTATCCCGGCGCACGTCCACCCTGTTCGACCAGGCGTACTTCTCCCAGGTCGATGGTGACCCGGTTCACTTCGAAATCCTCGACAGGCGCGCGCCCTGCCGCCGCGAGGATACGGCCCCAGTTGGCATCAGAGGCGTACAGAGCCGTCTTGACCAGCGGCGAATGGGCCACGGTGAAGGCCACATCCAGCGCCTCGCGACGGCTGCGCGCCTCGTCGACCTGCAGGGTCACGAACTTGGTCGCCCCCTCACCATCGCGGACCACCGCCTGGGCCAGTTCCGTCATCACCCGCTGCAGGCCATTGCGGAAAATGGCCAGGTCCGATTCATCGGCCACCACGGCCCCGCGTCCGGTACTGATCAACAGGCAGGCATCGTTGGTCGAGGTGTCGCTGTCCACGGTAATGCAGTTGAAGGAGCGCTCCACCGCGTCGCGCAGCAGCTGATCGAGCAGGTGCTGCTCCAGGGCCGCGTCGGTAGCCACGAATGCCAGCATGGTGGCCATGTCGGGACGTATCATCCCGGAGCCCTTGGCGATGCCGTTGATGGTTACCGTCTGGCTCCCAAGCGCCACGCTCACAGTGGCGCCCTTGGCCCGGGTGTCGGTCGTCAGGATGCCCTCGCCGGCCTCTTGCCAGGCGCGAGGACCATCATCCAGGGCCTGCAAGGCTGCTGGCAGGCCTGCCAGCAGCCGCTCCATGGGCAGCGGTTCACCGATCACGCCGGTGGAGAACGGCAGAACGCTCTGCTCGTCAACGCCGGCCAGCCGAGCCAGCTCGGCACAGGTGGTCCGGGCATCTCGCAGGCCAGGCTCACCGGTGCCGGCATTGGCATTGCCGGTGTTGATGACCAGGTAACGCGCGCTCGCTCCTTGCGCTGCACGGCCAACCAGGCGCTCGCGTGCTACCGTCACCGGTGCAGCGCAGAAGGCGTTGCGAGTAAAGACCCCGGACACTCTGGCACCCTCGGCGATCTCGATCACCACCAGATCACGGCGGTCAGGCTTCTTGATGCCCGCCATGCCGGTACCCAGCCGCATGCCCTCGATCACCGGCATCTCGGGAAACGGCGTATCACCCACTGCCATTGTCTCATCTCCGTGTCCTGGCCGGGGATTCCCCGACCCGTCGCCTCAGCTCAGCGAGCCGCAGCACTGCTTGTACTTCTTTCCCGATCCGCAGGGGCACGGATCGTTGCGGCCGACCTTGGGGCCATCACGACGCAACGGGCGACCATCGGCACCCGGGGGAGTGGCGGCAGCGACACTCTCCTGCTTGTCGACCGCCGCCGACGGCTCGTCATGACGGCTCGCTGCACCAGCCTTCTCTCGCTCCAGTGCCTCGCGGCGCTGACGTTCCAGTGCTTCGACCTCCTCGGGACGACGCACCTGGACATGGCTGAGAATGCGGGTTGCGTCAGCCTTGATGTTGGTCAGCAGGTTCTGGAACAGCTCGAAGGCCTCACGCTTGTACTCCTGCTTGGGGTTCTTCTGGGCGTAGCCCCGGAGGTGAATCCCACGACGCAGGTGGTCCATGGATTGCAGGTGCTCCTTCCAGCGGGTGTCGAGCACCTGCAGCATCACCTGCTTCTCGAAACGGCGCATCAGCGCCTCGCCGGCCTCTGCGACCTTGGCCTCGTAGGCCTCGCGATGCATCGCCTGCAGCCGCTCGCGCAACTGCTCCTCGTGGAAGCGCTCGTCCTGCTCGGCCCATTCGACCACCGGCACCTCGAGGTTGAACTCGCTTTTCAGGTGATCCTGGAGGCCAGCCAGATCCCACTGCTCGGGAAGGCTCTGAGGCGGCACGAATTCGCTGATAGCGAGGTCCAGAACCTCCTCGCGAATGCCCATGACGCTGTCGGAGACATCCTCGGCAGCCAGTATCTGGTTGCGCTGTTCGTAGATGACCCGACGCTGGTCGTTGGCGACGTCATCGTATTCGAGCAGCTGCTTGCGAATGTCGAAATTGCGGCCCTCCACCTTCTTCTGCGCGCGCTCCACGGCATTGGACACCATCTTGTGCTCGATCGCCTCGCCACGCTCCAGCCCGAGGGCCTTCATCATCCGCTGCACCCGGTCGGAGCCGAACAGTCGCATCAGATTATCTTCCAGCGAGAGGAAGAAACGCGTCGACCCCGGGTCTCCCTGGCGACCGGCGCGACCACGAAGCTGGTTGTCGATGCGTCGCGATTCGTGGCGTTCGGAGCCGACGACATGCAGGCCGCCAGCCTCGAGCACCGCCTCATGTCGGGCCTGCCATTCTGCCTTGAGCTGCTCGACCTGAGCCTGGGTGGGGTCAGTCAGCTTGGCGACCTCGGCCTCCCAGTTGCCCCCCAGCACGATATCAGTGCCGCGACCCGCCATGTTGGTGGCGATGGTCACGGCCCCGGGACGGCCGGCCTGGGCGATGATCTCTGCCTCGCTCTGGTGCTGTTTGGCATTGAGCACGTTGAACGGAATCCCCGCCCGCTTCATCAGATCGGCCAGGTACTCGCTGGTCTCGATGGATGCCGTCCCCACCAGCACCGGGCGCCCGGCCTCGGTCTGGGCCTTGACGTCCTCGATGATTGCCTCGAACTTCTCCTCGGCGGTGAGATAGACCAGATCGTTGAGGTCCTCTCGGATCAGCGGCCGATTGGTGGGAATCACCACCACGTCGAGGCCGTAGATCTGACGGAACTCGAAGGCCTCGGTATCGGCGGTGCCGGTCATGCCGGAGAGCTTGTCGTAGAGGCGGAAGTAATTCTGGAAGGTGGTCGAGGCGAGCGTCTGACTCTCGCGCTGCACGGGCACGCCCTCCTTCGCCTCCACCGCCTGGTGCAGGCCCTCCGACCAGCGACGCCCCGGCATGCTGCGACCGGTATGTTCGTCGACGATCACCACCTGGCCATCGCTGACGATGTAGTCGACGTCACGGTGATAGAGGTGGCGAGCCCGCAGGGCCGAGTGCATGTGCTGCAGCAGGTTCAGGTTCTGAGCGGCATAGAGAGAGTCCTCCTGGCCCAGCAACCCCTCGCCGCGCATCAACTCCTCGACCTTGCGGTGGCCGGCTTCGGTAACTTCCACCTGTTTCTGTTTCTCGTCGAGGATGAAGTCGCCGCTTTCAGGGTCCTCCTCATCGCTGCAGGGCGCGAGGTTGATGGCGAGTCGGTCGACGACGCGATAGAGCTCGGTGTTCTCGTCCACCGCACCGGAAATGATCAGCGGTGTTCGGGCTTCGTCGATCAGGATCGAGTCGACTTCATCGACGATGGCGAAGTGCAGCTCACGCTGCACCTTCTCCTCCAGCGAGAACGCCATGTTGTCGCGCAGGTAGTCGAAGCCGAACTCGTTATTGGTCCCGTAGGTGATGTCGCAGGCGTAGGCATGACGCTTCTCTTCCGGTGCCTGTCCGGAGAAGATCACGCCCACGGACAGGCCAAGGAATTCGTAGAGTGGACGCATCCACTCAGCATCGCGGCGGGCCAGATAGTCGTTGACCGTGACCACGTGAACACCCTTGCCCGGCAGGGCATTGAGATATACGGCCAGCGTGGCGACCAGCGTCTTGCCCTCGCCGGTCTTCATCTCGGCAATGCGCCCGCGATGCAGGGTGATGCCACCGACCATCTGCACGTCAAAATGGCGCATGCCCATGACGCGCTTGCTGGCCTCGCGCACCGTGGCAAAGGCCTCCGGCATGAGCGCGTCGAGGGGCTCGCCAGTCTCCAGGCGCTCGCGAAACGCCTCGGTGCGGGCCGTCAGCACAGCGTCGTCAAGGCCCTCGAGCTCGCGCTCCAGGCCGGTGACATCGGCCACCTGATGGCCCATGCGCTTGACTTCACGGTCGTTCTTTGAACCGACGACCTTGCGTAACAGGTTGTTGATCATGAAGGATCCAGTTGCATCGTGGGGTATCACATCGCGGGCAGCCGCCCGCAATCTCTCCGAACAGTCTCTGTGTCGGAACGTGGAGGGCCACGACGCGTCAGGACATCATGGGCGGCAACCGGGCACCAGGGGGCTGCAACGGGCAAGGCCCCCAGCCCTGATGTCGGCCAGCGCAAGGTGCACCGGAACCAGCGCGCAAGAGCACGACGACGGGCATGCAGGCGGGAACGCGCGCACAAGAGAGCCGGCACCAGGATACAGACCTGGGCGACACGCTCGACGGGGCGCAGGGATTCCACCTGGGCCAGGCCCGCCGGCAACAGACACCCCACCAACAGCCCGGCCAACCACCAGCGGGATGTGCGGCGCCTGTGCCGGCTCCCCTCTACGCCGGCGCACTTGACGGTGATGGCAGCTGACATGCTGTCGATGGCCTCCCCTTGCGTGCTAGGCTCTGGATGTTCGACGGCCACCCGTTGTGCAGGGTGAGCGATACGTTACGTCTGGGACGACGCCCCGAGAAACAAGCCAATGAGTATAAAGGTTAAGCGGTTGAGAGCACAGCCCATGTCCCGGCTGCTGGAGGGCCGCGGGGAGCTGGGATCACTGATGCGCATGGCGACCCTGATCGAACGTGCCCAGCGCCATCTGCGTGACCACCTGCCCGACGAGATCCGAGAGCATCTGTTCGTCGGTGGCTATCATCAGGGGCGACTGGCGCTGATCACCGATCGTGCCGTGTGGCTGACTCGACTGCGCTATGAGCAGCCTCGTCTGCTTCAATTGCTTCACCAGCTGCAGGGCTTCGAATCCGTGACCGGCTTCACCCTCAAGGTCCGTCCCGTGAGACCCGCCCGACTTCCCCTTCGTCAAGTGCGCCACTTGCCGAGAAACGCCGCCGATGAGATTTCCAGCTGCGCGGAAGATGTCGCGGATCCAGGCCTGAGACGCGCGCTGGAACGGCTGGCAGCCCACGCCGAACGGTCCTGACGCCCAGCGCCCGTGACCGGCAACGCAACGACAGGGGCGTCGCCACCCGAAGGTGGCGACGCCCCTGTCAGCTGCTGGAACGAATTGCGATATCAGGCCATGGCGGGCGCGGAATAGGAAATGGGCGCCGTGTCCGACTCACCCTCGAAGGTGATGAGTTCCCAGGCGTCGGGCTGCTCCAACAGTGTCCGGCAAAGCTGGTTGTTCAGAGCATGGCCCGACTTCACGCCGCGGAACTCTCCGATGAGACTATATCCGAGCTGATAGAGGTCTCCGATGGCATCGAGCACCTTGTGCTTGACGAACTCGTCGTCGTAGCGCAGTCCGCCCTCGTTCACGATCCGGTAATCGTCGACCACGATCGCATTGTCGAGGCTGCCGCCGAGTGCCAGGTTGTTCGCGCGAAGGTACTCCAGATCCCGCATGAAACCGAAGGTACGCGCCCGTGAGACTTCCTTGACGAAGGACGTGGTGGAGAAGTCCACGGTCGCCGTCTGGGACTGGTCCTCGAAGACCGGATGATCGAAATCGATGGCGAAGGAGACCTTGAACCCCTGGTGGGGCAGGAAGGTCGCCTCCTTGCCGTCTTCGCGCACGGCAATCTCGCGCTTGATGCGAATGAACTTCTTGGCGCCAGCCTGTTCTGCAATGCCCGCCGACTGGATCAGGAAAACGAATGGCCCGGCGCTGCCATCCATGATTGGCACCTCGGGTGCACTCACATCGACGTAGGCATTATCGATACCCAGCCCCGCGAAGGCCGACATCAGGTGCTCGACGGTAGCGACCTTGGCGCCGCCGGCGGAGAGCGCGGTGCACAGTGTCGTGTCGGTGACATGCTCGGCGCGAGCCGGAATCCGCACCTCGGGCACCAGGTCGGTGCGCACGAAGATGATACCGGTATCCACCGGTGCCGGCCTGAGGGTCAGGTAGACCTTCTTGCCAGAGTGCAGGCCGACGCCAGTGGCGCGGATGACGTTCTTCAAGGTACGTTGTCTGATCATGGTCGGTCGCCAAGCAGTCATTAGTTATCGAACACCGTTCACTATAACACTGAACGGACGTTTCAACAAAGAAAGCTCACCCGACACTCTCCATCCCCGAAATAGCGGGAATCAATCTGCCTGTCGACGCAGAAAGGCTGGAATGTCCAGGTAATCGTCGAGTTCCTGGGACTTGCGCTTTTCCGGCTGCGGCCGCGACGCCTCCGGGGCTTCGCTTTGCGCGGCAACCTGACCGCGGCCGGCCGCCGCCTGGGTACGCTGGCGATGACTGGCGGCCTCGGTGCGACGTGCCGTCTCGCGAGATGCCGGCTTCTGCGACTTGTTGCCCTCGAGCCCGGCAGCCACGACAGTAACCCGCAGCTCGTCGGTCATATCCATGTCGATGGAGGTGCCGACCACAATCGTGGCGTCCTGAGAGGCAAACTCCTGCACGGTCGCACCCACATCGTTGAACTCGCCGATGGAGAGATCCGGGCCGGCCGTGATGTTGACCAGGATACCCCGGGCGCCATGCAGGTCGATATCCTCGAGAAGCGGGCTGCGAATGGCTTTCTCGGCCGCTTCGCGTGCCCGATTCTCTCCCGTCGCTCCACCAGTGCCCATCATCGCCATGCCCATCTCGGACATGACGGTGCGCACATCGGCGAAATCGACGTTGATGATGCCGGGGCTGGTGATCAGCTCAGCGATACCCTGAACGGCACCCAGCAGCACGTCGTTGGCTGCACTGAAGGCGGTGAGCAGCGTGGCGCTCTTGCCCAGTACCGAGAGGAGCTTCTCGTTGGGAATGGTGATCAGCGAGTCGACGTGCTCGGAGAGCTCCTTCATGCCCTCCTCGGCAGCACGCATGCGCTTGGGACCTTCGAAGGGGAAGGGCCGCGTCACCACGGCCACGGTGAGAATGCCAAGTTCCTTGGCCACCTGAGCCACGATGGGCGCACCACCCGTACCGGTGCCGCCGCCCATGCCCGCCGTGATAAAGACCATGTCGGCGCCCTCGAGGAGCTCCGCGATACGCTCGCGGTCTTCCATGGCGGCTTGCCGCCCGACATCGGGGTTGGCGCCGGCCCCTAGCCCCTTGGTGATCTCGCTGCCGAGCTGCAGTACGGTCTTGGCAGAGACCCGCTTCAGAGCCTGGGCATCCGTGTTGGCGCAGATGAACTCGACGCCCTCGATGTTACTTTCGACCATGTGGTTGACGGCGTTGCCACCACCGCCCCCGACACCGATCACCTTGATGACCGCACTGCTTGAGGGTGCGCTATCTACCAGTTCGAACATAAGTCCCGTCTCCTGGACCGCGACCGCGGCCCTGTCAGAAATTTCCTTTGAACCAGCCCTTGATCCTTGCCAGTGCCGGAATCCCTTCCCCTGCGTCACGTCGAGCAATGTCGTCGCGCCTGTTGTGTGCCGGGATAATGCCAGGCCCTTGGCGGCCATGCCCTTGACGGGTTTCTCGTAGAGCGTAATGCAGCAAACCGACACCCGTCGAATAAATCGGATTGCGCACAACGTCAGCCAGGCCACGGACGTTCTGCGGACAGGCGATGCGCACCGGCATGTGAAAGATCTCTTCAGCCAGCTCTACCACACCTTCCATGCGCGAGGTGCCGCCGGTCAGCACCACACCGGCGGCCACCAGGTCCTCATAACCGCTTCGGCGCAACTCGTCACGCACCAGCGTGAACAGCTCTTCGTAACGAGGCTCCACCACCTCGGCCAGCGACTGGCGGGAAAGGTCGCGCGCAGGCCGGTCGCCCACGCTGGGGACCTTGATCATCTCGTCACTGGAGGCCAGTTGAGTCAGGGCGCAGGCATACTTCACCTTGATCTCCTCGGCATGCTGCGTGGGCGTACGCAGCGCCATGGCAATATCGTTGGTGACCTGGTCGCCTGCGATGGGGATCACCGAGGTGTGACGGATGGCACCTTCGGTGAAGACCGCGATATCGGTGGTTCCACCGCCGATGTCCACCATGCAGACCCCGAGCTCGCGCTCGTCCTCGGTAAGCACCGCATGGCTCGATGCCAGTTGCTCGAGAATGATCGAGTCCACTTCGAGCCCGCAGCGGCGCACGCACTTTTCAATGTTCTGAACGGCATTGAGGGCGGCAGTCACCAGATGGACCCTGGCTTCAAGGCGCACACCGGACATGCCGAGCGGTTCCCGGATACCGCCTTGGGTATCGATGGCGAATTCCTGGGGAAGAACATGCAGCACGCGCTGACCTTCCGAGATGGCTCTGGCCCGAGCCGAGTCGATGACGCGATCAATATCCGAGGAGGCGACCTCGCGCTCCTTGATGGCCACTACACCGTCGGAATTCATCGAACTGATATGACTGCCGGCAATGCCCACGTAGACGGAATGGATATCACAACCCGCCATCAATTCCGCTTCTTCCACGGCACGCTGGATGGACTGCACGGTGGACTCGATGTTGATTACCACGCCCTTCTTCATGCCGCGTGACGGATGTGAACCAATACCGGCGATTTCGATCCCGCCATCGTCGGTGGGCTGCCCCACGATCGCCACGACCTTGGATGTTCCGATATCCAGCCCGACTACCATATTGGACACATTGGATGGACCTGCCATGAGTCGGGAAGTCTCCTCGAACCTGACCCCGAAGTGGGGGAATAATCCTGAAAAATAGACCTGGCTCAATTATAGGAACAACTTTGCGTGTTCCACCAGGCCGATTGCCAAATCACCGGACACGATACGGCGAATTAGTCCCGAAAGAAACACCCGAAATGCCGCTCAGACAATCGCGTTGAGCCATCTTGCCGTCAGCCGTCAGCCGT
>Ga0207414_1000294_pt1 | contig 23616 bp, 19 predicted proteins | sample PonA231FremontCA_2_FD_187269 | JGI IMG/M metagenome (GOLD analysis project Ga0207414, IMG submission 187269) | Marine sediment microbial community from Fremont, CA, USA - Pond A23 Sediment 1 (SPAdes) | ecosystem: Environmental > Aquatic > Marine > Unclassified | place: USA: Fremont, California...
AATCTTCAAAATTATTCGTCGACGTATTAAGATACGCCTCCTCATAATTTCTTGATTTCCTTGTCAAACGAAAAAAAATCTAATTTCCGAATTGAAAACATGCTATTTCCGTATCCGAAAATTAAGAATTTACGGATGGGAACTAGTCTAAGTAGGGTGCGGAGTAAGGATGTAATTATTCGCTTGGTAAGCAGGATGTAAAGAAGTGTCTTTTACTCCTGTCTCTTCCATGATAGGAAAACCGGAAAATAGCTGGGTGAGTCCATACAGGTGCGCAGGGGTGCATAAAAATCAATAAACACCCCGCCTGTATTATATATGAGCAAGCAAGTTGCTGTAGCGAATACACTGCTAGCTTTTATTTGGATGACTTGCGCAATTTTTTCATGAGCCTCTTTTTGGCTGCCGCTTCTTTCTTTTTCCTCTGTTCGCTAGGCTTTTCGTAATACTGCCTGTTCTTTATCTCCGAATAGATTCCGGACTGTTCGCACTGTTTTTTGAATTTGCGCAGAGCAATGTCAAAATTGTCGTTTTCATTCAAGATAATTCCTGGCACTAAAATCACCTCCTAGTAAAATTTTGGGACAAGACTCTTTCTAGCAATAACATTTGTTTGCGTCAAACTTTGTTTGAGCAATACTTGAAAATTTTTATCCTCGAATGATTGAACTGGTAGCCAAAAATTCCAATCTAATCCTCTGAAATCACGGATTTTAGGTTGTCCTTGATTCTGCTCGAGCCTTTATATCATAACATCTTGTTTTGGCAATAAGACTTCGAACTCTTTAGATTTGAAACCGTGGTTTAAACTGTGAACATTGCACAGTAAATCCGGGAACGATCACCTCAATTGGACCAAAAGCCGGGTAAAAGCAGTACCAGTACGGAGTATATTTCCAGACGCCCCAGCAGCATACATAGCATCAGTATCCATTTGGCCATCCCGCTTAGATGGTGATAGTTGTCAGTCGGACCGACTTCCCCGAATCCGGGTCCGACGCAACCAATGCTCGCTATTACAGCGGAAAGGGAAGTGACTGGATCTTCTCCTGTTCCGGAAAGTAGGACAGTGGCAATTATAGTTACGGCAAAGTAGAGAATCAGAAATCCCCAAATACTGTTCAAGATATCCGGATTCACCTTTTGTCCTCTTAATTTGACGAAAAATACTCCCTTGGGATGAATCAGTTTTTGGATCTCACTGTACACGGATTTAAGAGCCAAGATGCTGCGGATGCTTTTTATTCCTCCGGAAGTAGATCCTGCAGAACCGATACCTATCATGCACAGGAATAAGAGAGTGTGTGCCAGCGGAGTCCAGAGTTCGTAGTCCGCGGTGGCAAAACCGGTGGAAGTGCCAATGGAAACTATCTGAAAGGCGCCGTATTTGAGTGCATGGAAGAATCCGTTATAAATCCCGGCATAATATGTACTTATACTTGTTACAAGGGTGATCGTCGCAAGGATGATAAAATAGAACCTGAATTCCGGATCCCGGAGAACCTTAAGCGGCTTTCCTTTCAGCAGCCAGTAGTGCAGGGAGAAATTTATTCCACCTGCGAGCATGAGCACGATGATGACTATATCTACGTAATTGCTGTCGTAACTGCCTATGGAGGCGTTCCTGGGGTTGAATCCCCCTGTGGAGACCGTGCCGAAGATATTGCACATTGCTTCCCAGAAATGCATTCCTCCGAAATACAAAAGCAGTATCCCCAAGACAGTAAGAAGGACATATATTTTCCAAAGGTTCTTGGCAGTATCCTTGATCTTGGGCTGCAGCTTTTCTTCCACCGGTCCGGGGAATTCAGCCCGGTAGAGCTGCATGCCTCCGCTTCCCACCAGGGGCAGAATGGCCAGGGCCAGGAGAATAATACCCATGCCACCTAGCCATTGCGTCATGTCCCTCCAGATCAAAATGGATCTGGGGAGGTTCTCTATGTCTCTCAGAATGGAGGCACCGGTGGTGGTGAAGCCGGATACGGATTCGAAGATGCACTCTGTGAAATTTGGTATCTGCTCGATAAAGTGGTATGGCAGGGAGCCGAACAAACATACGGTGATCCAGCAAAGCGTAACTATCAATATTCCTTCTCTTCTGCTTATTTCCGTAACCTGACTGGATTTGAAGGAAAAGTACAGAATCAGTCCCGCAGCCAAGCTTAGACCGGAAGATGCAAAAAGTGGGAGAATCCCGGGGTCGGAAAAATATATTGCGAATAAAAGCGGCCAGCACATGCTGACTCCAACTCCGGTCAGCATGAGGCCTATTAGGTAGAATATAAATGAAAAGCGCATAATAAGGGCTTGGGTTTGTTTCTCGATATTGGATTTATCCAGTCCAACTGCCTTTGTCCCTGGAATCTAGGCAGTATTACTCTCCTATCGGCTGGTTTGTCAATACAAATGGCCTGCCTGAAACAAATTGTTCTTACTATTTTTGGCGAATTTGTATTGACACTGATCCTCTTGATGGCTCACTCTTAAGATACAAGCTTATATCCTAAACGAAGCCATAAGCGGGGACGTATTTTATATCCATGGAGGATTGGGCCTGGGCTTCAGGGATAACTAATTGAAAATACACAAATTTGGAAAATCCAAAGGAGGTAGTATGGCGGATTGGTATTACAATCCCGAGGATCTGGACAAGTTTGAACAAGCCGGAGAGGCTGCACCAGACTTGACCCAAAAGTTTTTTGACTACTACAATTCCGTTCTCGACCAGGGGAACCTCACCTCCAGGGAGAAGGCCCTGATAGGCTTGGCTGTTGCCCATACCCTGCAATGCCCTTATTGTATAGACGCGTTTACTCAATCCTGCCTTGAGAAAGGCTCCAGTACGGAAGAGATGACTGAAGCAGTACATGTGGTCACTGCTATTCGGGGAGGAGCCTCACTGGTTCACGGAGTACAAATGCGCAATATTATACAGAAATTATCCATGTAGGAAGAAAGGAATTAGTGCAGAGAGGATTAGAGAATTGGTTGTTGGTGAAGATCCAACATCGAACTTAAAACAACGAACTTCGAACATCGAACAAACAACAAGGAACCGCTATGCAGCAGGGCACTGAGCTAACCACTGAGAAAGCTCCCACCTTTGACGGAGAGGCATTTTCATCCTACTTGGGCAGGCAGGGTCTTTCCCTGACACGCCAGAAAACTGACACTTTGCAGGTCAACCTGGGCCTGTATTGCAATCAAACCTGCAAGCACTGCCATCTGGATGCCGGCCCGCACCGCAGGGAACATATGGACAGCCGGACCCTGGAGGAAACCGCGGATTATGCCCACAGAGGTGGCTTCAAGACCATCGATATTACCGGAGGCGCCCCGGAACTGCATTCCGGGCTTTTATCCTTTGTAAGGAGTATCAGGGAGAGGTGCCCGGATGCGAGGATAATGCTCAGATCCAACCTGTCTGCACTCCTGGATCAGGGCCTGGAGGGATATGTTGCTGCTTTCAGGGAAGCAGGGGTGGCTTTGATCGCTTCCCTGCCAGCTTACAACAAACAGCAACTAGAGGCCCAGAGAGGGCAAGGGGTGTTTGCAAGCAGTATAAATATTCTGCAGGTAATGAACAGATACGGTTACGGCCAATCAGGTACCGGTTTGGAGCTGGATTTGATCGTAAATCCAGCAGGTGCTTTTCTTCCTCCGGATCAGAAAGAGACTGAAGACAGATTCAGAAACAAGATTATGCAGGACTACGGGATCAGCTTCAACCGGCTCTTTACCATGGCCAATGTCCCCATTGGAAGGTTCAAGTCCTGGCTGGAGGGAAAAGGCTTGTATCATCGCTATATGAGTCGCCTGGCAGGAAGCTTTAACAGTTGTGCACTGGAGGGGGTGATGTGCAGGACCCTAGTGTCCGTGGGCTGGGACGGCTACCTCTACGACTGCGATTTCAACCTGGCCCTGGGAATCCCCATGGGAGGGAGAAAGATACATGTGTCCGAGATCTACGGTCCTCCGGAACCCGGTTCCCGCATTGTTACCGGCAATCACTGTTATACCTGTACCGCTGGGGCGGGTTTTACCTGAGGCGGTGCAATAGAGACCTAGGCTGGTCTCAGGAAGGATGTGGTTATGTATTACGTGTTTACGTGGTTAGGTAAGAATAGGAGTCTAGATCCTGATTAACAAAAGATTCCCCGTGCCAAGTTGTGTACGTCTGGGCATGTAGGTTGAAGCTGGAGAATATTAGTGAAATTGCCGGATTATAAAAAAATAGTTCTGGTTGGCATCTTGCTGCTTATAATTGTCCTGTTCTTTTCCCTGGGGCTGGATCGTTATCTGAGCCTGTCCTTTCTCAAGGATTCCAGGGCCATGCTGGAGACTGTTTATAACGAGCATACCTTCCTGGTCCTGGGGGGCTATTTCCTTGTTTACATCCTGGTTACTGCGCTAAGCCTCCCAGGTGCTGCTGTGATGACACTGGCAGGAGGGGCTTTTTTCGGTTTTTGGGCTGGATTGCTCCTGGTCTCCTTTGCCAGCACTATCGGGGCCAGCCTGGCCTGCCTGGTGGCAAGGTACCTGTTCCGGGATTGGGCCCAGGCCAAGCTGCAGAACTGGTTTGACAAGATAAACGCCGGAATCCAGCGCGAAGGGGCATTTTATCTTTTTACCATGCGCCTTATCCCGGCGATTCCATTTTTTGTCATCAACCTGGGTATGGCACTGACCAATATGAGAATGGCAACATTTTACTGGGTCTCCCAACTGGGCATGCTTCCCGGGACTGCGGTATATATAAACGCCGGGAAACAGTTGGGGGAGATCTCTTCCCCGGGAGACATACTCTCTTTTGACCTGATCGTCTCCTTTGTTATCCTGGGTGTTTTTCCACTGGCGGTAAAGAAAGTCGTGAATTATATCCGGGAGAAGAGCGGTAAAGGTAAAATAAAGCCGGAAGAAGGAGTATAGAAATATCAGGATACGATTTTGGCATGATTGTAATCGGCGCGGGTGCAGCCGGTTTGACAGTTGCCTCAGGATGCACACAACTGGGGCTCAAGACCCTTTTGCTGGGAAAGGAAAATCTACTGGGGGAGATTGCCTCCACTCAAGTGTCGCTGTAGCGACAATAAAAAGCATTCCGCCAGTTAATGTGCAGTCCATCCCCCGTCTATGGGCAGCATGCTCCCGGTAATATTCTTGGCTGCGTCAGAACACAAAAATACTGCCATTTTCCCAATGTCTTCAATAGATGTGAATTGCTTGGTCTGTTGCGCATGTAGCATAACGTCCCTGACAACCTCGTCTTTGCTTATTCCCCTGGACTTGGCTGTATCCTCTATCTGTCCCTCCACCAGGGGCGTTCTTACATAGCCCGGACAGATTGCGTTGCAGGTGATCCCGCTTTCCGCTGTTTCCAGAGCCACTGTCTTGGTCAAACCGGCCAATCCGTGCTTGGCTGACACATAAGCGGACTTGTGAGGAGATGCCACCAAGGCGTGGGCGGAAGCGATGTTCACGATACGTCCCCAGTTTTGCCTTTTCATAACCGGGACGGTGTTCTTGATGGTGTAAAACCCGGCCTTGAGGTTTAAATCTATTATGCCCTCCCACTTGTCCAGTGGAAATTCTTCTATAGGCGAGACGTGCTGTATACCGGCATTGTTGACCAGGATATCTATGCTCCCCAGTTTATTTACCGCCTTTTCGATCATCTCTACAACTGCCTGATAATCCCGCAGATCCGCCTGTTGATACAGGGCCTTGATCCCAAAGTCGTCTTGCAGTTCTTGCCTGGTTTCTTCCGCCTGTTCCATGGGGCGGGAACCATTGAGCACGACATTGCAGCCGGCCTCTGCCAGTGAATTGGCAACCCCCTTGCCGATGCCGCTGGTTGAACCTGTGATCAAGGCATTTTTTCCGTTTGGCATAAATACCTCCAGTGTGGAAAAATGGTTATTAGCTTAGTTTCTGAATTGAAAACTTGCTTTTTGCCCTTATTCTTCCGGAATCTCCGGTGATTGGAACATGGCTCCCAAATCCAGGCTGGACTCCTGGCCCAGCAACTGGAAATTTTCTTGCAGCCAGGCATCTGCCTTGTTCCAGCCGATATCGCGCAGCTTTAGCAAAAAATTCCACTCCGCATTCATCTTGCTGGAGGAATTGAACTGGGCAAGCTCTTCTTCCCCGGATATCATATGCAGGAGCATCTTTTTGTAGCGGCTGGAATCCAGGGAGCCTTCATCCAGGAGTTTGCCCACGAAGTCGATGGACTGGAGTTCCTGCAGAAGGCTGCTGTTGAAAGTTATTTCGTTTAGCCTGTTCATTATTTCCCTGGCAGTTTTGGGTATCTCCTGGCATTTAAGCGGGTTGACCTGGACTATGACTGCATCGCTGCAAGCACAGCGGTAGGCAAAGGGGTAGAGAACCGGATTGCCCATGTAACCTCCGTCCCAGTAGTATTCACCCTCTACCTCCACAGCCTGGAAGTAAGTGGGGATGCAGGCAGAAGCCATTACCATGTCCGGACTAAGTCTTTTGCGGTTAAATACCTGCACCTTGCCGTCACGTACCCTAGTGGCGGACACGAAAAGCTTGACCTCGTCGCACTCGCAAACCCGCTCAAAATCCACTTGGGAAGTTAAAACATCCCTCAGTGGATTTATATTCATGGGGTTGATAAAATATGGGGAGATCATGCGGGTCAAAAGGTCCATGCTCATGTAGGTCGGGGAATTGTCCAGGTTCCAGTTGCCTGTGAGAACATCCATAGGAGTCCTTTTTAGGGGGCTGAAAAGCGAGAGTTGGCTGATTGCCTTCCAGAAGTCGTGCAACGCCAATCTGGCCCCCGGTCGTCCGTCCTGCATAATGCCGTCTGCCAGCACGACTGCGTTCATTGCTCCCGCACTGGTCCCGCTTATTCCCTCGATGGTTATACGGTCGTCAGCAAGTATCCGGTCCAGCACACCCCAAGTAAATGCGCCGTGGGTACCTCCGCCCTGCAGTGCGAGATTAAGGAATTTTTGATCCCCGGAAGATCCGACGGAGTCCTTGCCAAAGGTATCTTTCCATGCATCCACTCCGCCCTGCAGGGCCTTGATATTAGTATATCCCGCTTGTGTGAATTTTTCCGCCATACTGGCGGAAGTAGCTTCACGGGGTCAGGCGCAGTAAAAGATGATTTCCTGGTCCAAGGGAATGTCAGGGAGCTTGGTCCTGAAATCTTTTATGGATAAGGCCCCCTGGATGTGTATACTGTTGCACTTGTCTTGGTCCTCGTAGGCGCAAATTAGCCAGGCACCCTGGATAATTCTCTTGCTGGCCTTCTCCGGGGAGATACGTTTTATTTTCGACATAAAGATCTCCTTGTGAATACGGTAAACAGACCCTCCAGGGGGTTATGGATTCCTGCTTGGTATTACTTTTCAGCACCGACAAGCGGGAGTTGTTTCAGGATTCGGAAATATACCAGAAACATGGCCTCTTTGTTCAGTTCATCCTCGTGTTGATAGCTGCGGCGTCTTAATTCGTTTATACGTTCTTGGTCCTGCTCTTCCTTGATCTTTTCCAGGTAGAGCCTGGTGCCTTTGTAGCCCGGTGGTGCGTCCTCGACAAACAGGTAGGCGGCTTTGGGGTTGGATTGAAGATTGTGGTGGGACAATTTGTCCCGCATTATCATTGCCAGACTGCCGTCTTGCATTACGTGTGGCCTGGCATAGAGAGCGGAATTGACATTGCCTTCACTGTCTGCTGTGGATAAGATGCCTAAACCTTGTTGGTTTTCGAAATAATCTTTTAGTTCCATTTTGATCTCCTTTTAAGAATGTTTTGAAAAAAAATTAATTTGTATTTTCTATTAGGCCCAATTTGCCCTGCTATTCTTGTTTGACTGCCATTATATTTTGTTATAAAGTTTCTCGGTTACAAAAAACCATAATATTCAAGAGGTTGCATAGAAGAACCATGCCAGAGAACAATCCAGCAAACTCCGACTGCTCGATTGCAGTTCTTACCAGATTTCCTGATCCCGGATATACAAAGACCAGGTTGATACCAAGTCTGGGATCCAGGGGTGCAGCCAGGCTGCAACACAGGATGACCGAGCATGTTTTGGAGCAAGTAGTCTCCGTACTGCCGGAAAGCCAAGTCCAGGTGTTCTTTCAGGGAGGAAGTAAAAAAACTATGCGCCTCCTCTACGGTCTTAATCTGCAATACCATGCTCAATCCCCGGGAAACCTGGGGGATAAATTGTATATGGCAGTAAGAAAAGCCTTTTCGACCGGAAATTCCAGGATAGTGCTAATAGGTGCAGATTGTCCCGGAATAACACCGCAAATTCTTTCCAGGGCATTGCATTTGCTCCAAACCCGGCAAATGGTCCTGGGTCCGGCACTGGACGGAGGCTACTACCTGCTCGGATTGCGAAGGACCCTGGGCTTGAGCTGTGCACGCAAGCTATTAACCGGTATAGATTGGGGCACGGAAAAAGTCCTGGATCAGACCGTGCAGAAAGCTGGACAAATCGGGGTAAAACCCTGCTATTTGCAGTATCTGCGGGATATAGACTCCCCGGGGGATCTTGACTCCCCTGATATCCCCTGTGTTAAAGAACAGAATCCCAGGATAAGCGTCATCCTGCCCACCTGGAATGAAGACACCCAGTTGGGAGATACCCTGGATACTATAAACAGCCCGGACAACGTGGAAATTCTGGTCGCGGACGGGGGAAGTACGGATCGCACCAGCCACATTGCGGAGCAAAATGGGGCCAGGTTTATACAATCCCCGCCGGGCAGATCCACACAGATGAATAGCGCAGCCTCTTTTGCCACGGGATCAGTACTGCTTTTTGTGCACGCTGATACCAGAATGCCCTTTCTGTATGAACACCTCCTCCGAAACATCATAAGGTGGCAAAAGGTTGTGGGCGGTTCCTTTGCCTTCGGATTGGACGAGTATTTCCCCGGATCAAACCTATTGTGCCTGCTGGTCAACCTCAGGAGCAAGTATCTCAAGCTCCCCTACGGGGATCAGGCGATGTTCGTTCTCAATGATGTTTTTCGCAGTTTGGGCGGTTTTCCTGACATTCCGATTTTGGAAGATCTGGAACTGGCAAGGAGAATGAAACGCTATGGAAAAATCACCCTGCTCCCTGTAAAAGTCCGGACTTCCTCCCGCCGCTGGAAAGAACTCGGACTGCTCAAGACCACTTGGATACACCAGAAAATGCTCCTGGGGTCTCTTCTGGGATTTTCCTACCACAAACTGAAAAGATCCTATCAAAGAGCGGTTGCAAACAAGAAAAAATAGTTGGCTTCCGAATTGAAAACTAGTTAGCCCATGTCCAACTGTTTCATAATCTCCCGGTTGAAAGCCGGAATATCTCCCGGATACCTGGAAAATACATAGGTTCCTTCCACAACCACTTCCTGGTCCAGATAGTTCGCACCTGCCTCCTTTAGCTCCTCAACCACGCTGCTGTAGCAGGTGGCGTTTTTTCCCTGCAGGAGCCCTGCGGTTATCAAAATCTGGGGGCCATGACATATTGCGGCTATGGGCTTTCCCAGTGCGTCAAAGCTCTTGGCGGCCTGAATTGCCTTGTCCAATTTGCGGAGTTCAGCAGGGGCCTTTCCTCCGGGCAAAAGTAGTAGTTCGTATTCTCTGCCCGGGTCCTCCGGGAGTTCGGAAACAGACATATTGGCTTGTGCGGTGTAGCCCACCTTTCCTTTGAAATCTCCTGACTGCGGAGCTGCCAGGTCTATTGTGTATCCTGCCTCTTGAAGCCTGTTCATGGGACAGATCAGTTCCGTGTCTTCAAAATTCTGTGCGGATAAAACGAGTGCTTTTTTTCCTGCCATGAGTGTTCTCCTTGTAAAGTTTTTGATTATCACTACAATGCAATTTTCAGCCTTGGCGGGCGGTCCGCCAAGGGCAATATAAAACTCATAATTTCAGATGCTTGTTTTAGAATTTTTGAATATCAAGTAATTAAAAACTTGGCTATTATAAAAAATCGTATGCCTTGTCCAAGCCGCAAAGGAAATGTGCGAACCCGGTTGGATAGTTCCGGATAAGAGCGGAAAAAGCCTGGATAAGTTCCTTGGTGCTGCGCTTTAGTTCACCGTTTTCCCCGCTTGCGAGTAAATCCGCCATTACGTTGAGGGCGACAGAATTTCCAGAGGGAATGGCACCATCGAAGCTCTCCTTGGGACGAAACAGCAGTGTTTCCGAGTCCTTGCCTGTCATGTAAAGCCCACCTTGATCAACGTCCCGGAATTGATCCAGGAAAGTTCCGGTTATGGCAATCGATTTTTGCAGGTAGAACTCCTTGTCAGTGGCGGCGTACAGTTCCAACAGTCCCCAGGTGAAAAATGCATGATCGTCTATGAATCCCTGTATCCCGGCCTGTCCATCCTTGTAGCGATGCAAAAGGTGGTTGTTGGAGTCCAACATATTATCCAGGATAAAATTGGCCGCATTTTCGGCATGTTGTATATATGCAGTGTTGTCCAGGATTCTGCCCCCATAGGCAAGGGCGGCGATCATGAGGCCGTTCCAGTCTGTCAGTACCTTGTCGTCTAGTTGTGGTCTTGTGCGTTGTTCCCGGATATTGTATAGCCTTTCCCTGGAACTGCTTAGCAGTTCTCTTATTTCCTTCCGGGATATTCCCATGTCCCCGGCTAAGGTGGCGTCTGAACCGGAGAGGCGGTGCGGGATATTGGTGCCTGTTAGCTGTTTAGTGGCTTCGTCCGGGAAGTTCCCTTTTTTTTCCAGGTTGTAGGCATGGATGAAAACCTCTGATAATCAAATAAAAGGCCCGCTAGTCATAGGGGCACTCTCCTGATATGGTGAGCAATATGCTAAATTACAACCATAAAGGAGGTGCCCTATGACATTGTACGCTGGTATCGATCTCCATTCAACCAACAATTTTTTGGCTATTCGTGATCTAGACGGCAAGAGAATATTCCAGAAAAAACTTAAGAATTATCCAGAGGTGATTTTGTCCACTTTAGAACCTTTTAAAAAAGATCTAGATCAGATAGCCGTAGAATCAACCTACAACTGGTACTGGCTCGTAGATCTGCTTATGGATGAACAGTATGATGTCAAACTGGCCAACCCTTCGGCCATTCAACAATATGAAGGTCTCAAACATTCTGACGACAAGCACGATGCCTTCTGGTTGGCAGAAATGCTCAGACTGGGAATCTTGCCTACTGGGTACATTTACCCAAAAGAAACCAGGCCAATCAGAGATCTGCTCAGAAAAAGAAGCCATCTGGTCAGACTCAGAACGTCTCTTATCTTGAGCTTGCAAAACATTATAATTCGAAATCAAGGCAAATCCATGGATGTCAAAAAAATAAAGCAAAAAACCCAGGACAACGTTGCTCAAGCATTGCTGAATGAAAATGAGGATCTCGCTCTCGCAGGCCAGGTCAGCAAAGATACCATTGACTTTATCTCACAGCAAATCAATCAGATAGAACTTACCATCAAAAAGAAACTCAATTCAGATATGGCCTACAAATTTTTGCATACTATCCCGGGCATAGGGTCAATCCTGGCGTTGACCATCACCTTGGAAACTGGACCCGTCAATCGGTTCCCCAACGTTGGTGACTTTACATCCTACTGCAGAAAAGCACCCTCGAAATGGACCTCCAATAACAAAAAGAAGGGCAAGGGAAACACCAAAAACGGAAACAAGTACCTTTCCTGGGCCTTTTCTGAGGCTGTGCAAAGAGCACGGCAATACGATAAACCAGCCCGGGACTTCTTTAACAAAAAAGCGTCAAAGTGTGAATATCCGGTGGCCTACGCCAGTTTAGCTAATAAGCTGGCCAGGGCAGCATATTTTATCATGCGAGACGAGGTGCCTTTTGATCATAAGAAGCTTTTTGCCTAAAATTTGGAGGTAGCGGTAAACCAAGACAGAGGTTGGAAGAACCATTACATCTGATTGGACAACCGCATCCTCCTTCATACTCCCGGCTTGCCGGTATTTGCTGTCCACGCCGTGAACCATCAAAGGGTTGGTTTTCAAACCACAACATCTGTACATTTTTTCTGGACACGGCCTGGAACTGGAGATTTTCTGGTCCGTCAATCGACGGATGGGGCCTTGAGGCCCGATATCCCGGGGCTCATGTGCCTAGAACCAGATGGGTGACTGGTGCAGCATACATACAGCTGCAACCTTAAAAAGAGAAGTACCAGCAACTGTCAAAGAACGGCAAATCGGGACTCGGAGCAAATCGGCCGCTCACCTAGGCAAGGGAAAAAACAATTTTCTCTAGCCACAGGGGGAATATATACCCTTGACCTAGGGCCTTTTATGGGTGACCTCTGTCTTCTGTCATCTGTCCTCTGTCCTCTGGATCACTGGCCGGAAGACTTCAACTGCCAGTTCGGCAAATCTTTCCTTGTACGGTATTTCCGGGAGTTCCCTGCCGAAGCAGAGTTTTACATAGGGATCCTCCCGCACTCCTGGCTGGTACATGTTCCCTCTCCAATCCTTGTTTGCGCTTTTCAGTGCCTCTTGTTCGCTCTTGTCCCTGGATAGGATCTCCCGGGCGTAGATTTCGGCACAGGAAGTAAAAAACGGGATCACGGTGGTGAGTCCGTCTTGCATTACCTGCAACAAGGATTGCAGATGCATCCTGGGGTTCTCAGGGCTGTCTATCCGGATCGTCTTGTCACTTCCCACCAGGGTTGCTGTTGTTCCCGGGCAATTGGTTTCCTGACTGCAGCAGAGGAACAGAAGCTCGGTCCATATCCCTAACAAATCCTTGGACTTGATCTTGCCTGGCCTGAAGGAGAGCAGCCCCTTGCCGGTTAGGGAGCTTATTTGTCCGGTCAGGTTGATTCCCTGGATATCAATGCTTAAACTCTTGGAATAAAATTCCGGGGGGCCGCCGTGGATTTGGTTCACTGTCTGCCAGATATGATCGGCTTCCCTGGATGTTTGGCTGTAGACGATATCACCGAAGGAACCCGGTGGAATTCGGCCCATGGCCAGGAGGAGATCCTTGTCGGATTCTGTTCCCCCTTTTTGCTTAAAGTCCAAAAGGGTCTGTTTGACTTGGTATTCTTCCAGTCCGTAAATAGCTTCCAAGGGCTCAGTTTCCTGGATATCCTCCTCTTGATGTTCCAGATATATCTTTAGTCTCTCTTGACAGAAATAGCGTACCGGGTCCTTTAAGAATTTGGATAAATCCCGGATGTCCACGTTTTGCCTGGATTCCCCGGCTGGTATTTGTTCAGATGCAAATACTGGCAGGGGTTGGTTTTGGACGGGATTCCTTGCCCCCAGAAAGTTCTCCCTGGAATAGGTGAACAGTTCCGGATGGTTTTGGAAATAGGCCAGTGAAAATGGATGCAATGGATGTTGTATTACTATTTGCTCGAAAATATCGGTTTCTTCACCCTGGTATCCGTTGTGCAGGCAGTCCAGGAGCTCGCTTACCACAACGCTGGGAGGGATGGAACTGTTGTCTACCAGGGATCTGCCGGTATAAGTGATCTGCAGATATTTTCGGGCCGAGAGCAGGGACTCCAGAAAGAGATACCTGTCGTCCAGACGCAGGGATCTGTCACCTGGTTTCGGAGAGGCAGCCATCAAGTTGAAGGAAGGCTGTTTGTCCTGCCTGGGAAATTTGCCGTCGTTCAGTCCGGCCAGACAGACCACTTCAAATGGTATGGCCCGCATGGGGAGCATGGAGCAGAAGGTGATTCCGGAAGCCAAAAATCCGCGTCCTGCACTTTTGTCAGTGAGTTTTTGCTGCAACATGTCGAAAAAGACTTCCGGCTTGAGAAGCAGGTTTTCGCAACCCGTGGAATAGGCTTCTTCCTGCAGTTCCAGCATGCTGTTTTCCAGTTCGTTTTTATGGATAATTGTATCATCCCGCTCGCTGCTGAATTTGTCCAGTATATCCATGACAGTTTGATACCAGTCTCCAGGGGTTTTGCTCTGGTTCAGGTCTTCCACTGCCCGAAATAAAAACTCCAAAAAATCCAAAAAGGTATTGAGAAGTTCTGCCTGGCTGTTTTGGATGTCACTGTAAGGCAGTATGCCCTGGAACAGTTCCTGTTCATTGCTATCCATGGCATAACCCAGGAGGATTCTGTTTATCCCGGTGTGCCAGGTGCCCAAGTCTGTTTCCGGCAGTCCTAGTGCGGCTCTTTGGGAGGCATCCCTGCCCCAGGTTATTCTGGTTTCCGCCACCCATGACTTTACAATCCCCACATCCGATGGTGTTAGTCCCAGGGCGGTGTAGACGGTCTCGTCCTCCAGCACCGAAATTACATCCTGGGCCGAGAGCCGGGTTTGCCGCAGTTCAAACAGGGAGGTCAGTACCTTTAATACCGGATTGCCTTGCACCAGGGAATGGTCTGCAATGGAGAAGGGGAGTTGGATGTCCTTGTTTTCGGGGTTCCCGAATATTGCATGAATATAAGTAGCGTATTCATCGATATCCGGTATCATGACCACTATATCCTCCGGGTTCAGCTCCGGCTCCTGGTCCAATATATTCAGGATTTGATCCTGCAGTACTTCCATTTCCCGCATGGGCCCGTGGCAGGAGTGAACCCGGATGGACCTGTCCGAACGCAGGATGGTAGTTTTGGACTCGCTGCCGGGACTTTCCTGCAGATTGAAAATATCGTTTTGCAAGCATCCCAGAAGGCTGCTTCTTTCCGGTTCCGAATAAAAATCCAGTTCCTGCAGGGGAAGGTCCATTTCGTAGAGGTTGAACAGGAAGTTCTTTCCCAGCTTACCCAGGGAGGACAAAAGGGGATGCCCTTCGTCAAGATCATCTATTGCGCTGATATCTTTACCGGAACGCAGTAAACGGGATTTTTGCCTCCTGTCTATCAAGTCCCCGTAGTAGTGCATGGACGGGGAGCAGAAAAAGATGTTCACCCGCACGTATCTGGACAGGGCGTGCAAAAGATCCAGATACAGGGGCGGAAGTGAAGCTATTCCGAAAAGATTGATCCTGGAGGGCAAGTCCAGTTCCTCTCCTTGTTTAAGCAGGATGTCGATAAATTGTTCCTTGAGCGCAGCCCGGTGGCTTGGGAATTGTTCACTGTTCAACATCCCCCATATTTTGGCCTGCCATCTTTCCATTTCCGCAGTTTGACCGGAAAAATGACCGCATTTTCCCTGTTCCCAATCCCGGATCATTTGCGGGCGGAAGATGACGTATTGGTCCAGGAGTACGGAGATCCTCCTGGAGAGTTGATACGCTTTTACCTGATCAGCTGGGTCTTGCAGGTAGTTCTTCAGGGATAAGAGATCCGGATCCTGCAGGTTCCCTGGCAATATTGCCAGCAGTTTCCAGGTTAGTCTTGCCGGGGACAGGGGATATCCCTCGGGCAAATCCGGAATGACCTTGCGGGCAATTTCGTAGAAAAAAGCCACTGGAAATGGATATTCTATGTTTGCTGCAACTCCGATATGCTTGGCCAAAAACATGGAGAGATAGCGTTCCATTCCCTTGCTCTGCACCAGGACGGTCTCCGGAGAAAGCGGAGGAGCAGGATCTTCCGCCAGTTCCTTTGCCAGCTTGCCTGCCAGGATTTCCTGATAGTTGCTTGTGTAGATATATAGATTGTGCATGAATTATTACATTATTCCAGTTTTTGGGATAGCTATGTTTAAAGTAAAAGCCTTTCAGATTGCTGGGGCTTTTATAATATTTTATAGTAATAATTTCTTACAGTCTAGATTTGGAAAAAGATTTCAGCAATTCTAATTTTAGCTCTTGATATATTACAACAGCGAAAGTTTCTTTTATCCGTCATTCCTGCGAAAGCAGGAATCTAGACAAAAATCCAACCCTTTTAAAAGAGCTGGGAAAACTGGATTCCGGCTCAAGGCCGGAATGACAAGAATGGTTGTAATTTAAAGTTTCGCTTTAGTGTTAGAAATATAAACATTATATCTACCACTAAATTTTTATTAAATTAGAATTGCTGATCAGATTTTAAGTTGCATCCAAACAGTAAAAATGACAGAAATATCCTATATACCTTTTGTGGAAAATTTGGGTTTTTTGGTGTGAATCAGTGAGATAAGCAGGAATATGAGCGTACTGCAAGACAACAACCTCAAGTTGATTATAGCGGTGTTGGTTATGGGAGTGATAGGCGGCAGCCTTGTCGGGCCCATACTTCCGGCTATGCTCTCTCCCTTGGATACTTCGGAAGAAAGCGTGGGTCTGGTACTGAGTGTCTATACCTTTTTCGCCCTGGTATCCACTCCCCTGCTGGGGCCTTTGGCTGACCGCTTCGGGCGCAAGACGGTACTGGTTCCCTGTACCGTCCTTTTTGGAATAGCGGGGGTAATGATCGCTTTTAGTAATCTTTTCTGGCTGGTTTTGGCGCTAAGGGCCCTGCAGGGCATAGGGGTGGGCGGTATGATGAATACCGGAGTCACCCTGATCGGGGACTTGTTTTCCGGTGAAAGGCGTGCACAGGCCATGGGTTACCGGATAAGCTTCCAGACAGTCACAAATTCATTCCTGCCTTTTGTTTCCGGCGGTCTGGCTACCTTGGCCTGGTTTTATCCCTTTTATATATATTCCCTGGCTATTCCGCTGGGGGTCTTCGTGGGATTCAAGTTGTCCCTGAATCCAGTTGCTTCTAATGAGGAAAAATTGCCCAGAAAAACCTACATAACCCAGTTGTGGAAACTAGCATTGCACCACAAATCCATTTGGGTTTTTTTTTCCCATTTTATGGCCTTTTTCCTGCTTTTTTCCCTGGTAGTTTATATGCCCATACTAATTGTCAAGCACTTTAAACTTACCACTTTGTACGCCGGATTGGCCATTTCCTGCGGTGCGGGAACAGCAGCGGTTGTTTCTACTCAGTCCGGAAGGATAATGCGCAACTTGTCCGAATACCTGACTATCACCGTGGGATTCCTGTTTGCCTCCCTGGCGCTTTCTTTAATAGCGATTGCACCTAGCTATCCCGCCGTGTTATGCATCATGGTGATCTGGGGAAGCGGTTTCGGGATGCTAATGCCCACCCTGAACACATGTGTGACCGGACTGGCCTCATCCCACTTGAGAGCTGGCCTGGTATCCATCTTCACCACCATGCTCTATTTGGGGCAGACCGTATCTCCGTTGCTGTTCGGATATATACTCTCCAAGTCGGATTTGCAGACAGTTTTTCGTGTCTCAGGTCTTCTTGCCTTGTTGCCAGTATGTTTTGCCCTGTTGGAGTATCTTTTGTGGAAATTTGGTATCGTAAATCAAGATTCCGGCATAACGAATAAAAAATGTATTTAATGATATATATCCTCCTGGCACTTGTATCCACTGTAGTTGTATGGTTCGGCAGTGGCATATTGGAAGGCAGCAGTGAAAAGCTGGCTGTGCACTACGATTTGCCCCCCATAATACAGGGGGCGGTGATTGCTGCTGTGGGATCCAGTTTTCCGGAACTGTCCAGTGTAGTGATTTCCACCCTGCTCCACGGGGAGTTTGAGTTGGGGGTGGCGGTAATAATCGGTTCCGCTATTTTTAATATATTGGTTATTCCCGGGATTAGCGGGTTGGTAGTTCAAAATCCCCTCCAGTCCAACCGGGACTTGGTATACAAAGAGGCCTTGTTTTATATGCTGGCTGTGGCGATTCTGCTGCTCACCTTTTCCTTTGCTGTTATCTACAATCCTGTGCAAGAGTTTAGCGGAAAGTTAACCAGGATTTCGGTTCTTGCCCCTTTGCTGCTTTACCTTTTGTATATTTTTATCCAATATCAGGACAAGATGGATTACACGCCGGGGGTGGATTCCAGTGTCAATCCCTGGAAGCAGTGGGGTCTGCTATTATTCAGCCTGGGTGTTATAATGGCCGGGGTGGATGGACTGGTCAGGTCGGCGATTGGAATGGGCGAATTGTTGAATACACCCAGTTTTCTCTGGGGAGTGACCATTATTGCAATAGCAACCAGTATTTCGGATGCTTTTGTCAGTGTCCGGGCAGCTCGCTCCGGCAAGGCAGTGGTTAGTATAGCCAATGTATTGGGCAGCAACACCTTCGATCTTTTGGTGGTTTTGCCTGTGGGTGTATTGATTGCCGGAAGCGTAGTGATAGATTTTTCCTTGGCTGCACCCATGATGGGATTCTTGGTGCTTTCGACCATATTTCTGTTTATTTTTATTCGTACCAGCCTGGAGATATCCAGGGTGGAGTCCTACTTATTACTTGCTATATACGGTTTTTTCATTCTTTGGATGGCCCTGGAGACCATCGGGGTTAGTTCTTTGATATTTTGAGAACTCACAATGGTTTTGACTTTTTTTTGTGGATTTTTTAAAGTGAAAAAGTTTTCTCGACTACGAAGTAGCGAGAAAACTTTTTCATGTTAATACCAATAAGACAGGAGAAAATTTATGAATGTAGTTCGTTTCCGGATATCCAGGGCCTTTTACGATGCCTTTGTTTTTGATCTGGACGGGGTGGTGACTGATACTGCCGGTGTCCACGCCAAGGCCTGGAAAGAACTCTTTGACAATTACTTGAGGCAGATAAGCCCGGACGGGAATTTTACACCTTTTGATATTGAGGGCGATTATTTGGGATATGTAGACGGGAAACCCAGGTATCAGGGAGTAAAGAGTTTTCTGGAATCCAGGAATATAAATTTGGAATTCGGGGATGTTGACGATTTTCCAGATGCAGAGACGATTTGCGGTCTGGGCAACAGGAAAAACCAGATATTTACCCAGACTTTGAAGGAAAACGGGGTGGATGTTTTCGACTCCAGCCTGGATCTGCTTTTCAAACTGAGAAGCAGGGGATTTAAAACCGCGGTTGTCTCATCTAGCAAGAATTGTAGCTCCATTCTGGATGCTGCCAATATTGCTCAACTTTTTGATGTTCAAGTGGACGGCATCGATATTGAGCATCTGGACATGAAGGGTAAGCCGGATCCGGACTCTTTTTTGGAAGCCACCCGAATGCTCAATGTGGACCCCTGTAGATGTGCCCTGGTAGAGGATGCGATTTCCGGGGTCCAGGCAGGACGCAGAGGGGACTTCGGTTTGGTGGTGGGTATTGACCGTGCGGATGTTTCCGAGGACCTGGAGCAGGCTGGTGCGGACATAGTATTGAATGACCTTGCCGAGCTCTATTTGGATGACAATTTAAAGAATTTGCCCAACGGGCTTATCTATTTCGAGGAGATCAGACAACAGATAAAAGATAAACAGGCAGTGGTGTTCCTGGATTACGACGGGACTCTTACACCGATTGTTTCCCGTCCCGAGGATGCAGTGCTTTCGGATGAAATGAGAAAGGTCCTGACCGCTCTGACCGAGAAGTGCAAGGTGGCTATAATCAGTGGCAGGGGACTCGGCGATGCCAGGGAACTGGTACAAGTGGAAGATTTGTATTTTGCCGGAAGTCACGGTTTTGAGATAGAAGGACCGGGCGGCATGCATATGGAAATGCAGGAAGCGGAAAATATGCTTCCTGTATTGGATAGTGTTGAGCAGACCCTCCAAAAAGGATTGCAGGAAATACCCGGCGCCCTGGTAGAGAGGAAAAAGTTCTCCATAGCCGTGCATTACCGCAATGTGGATGCAGATCAAGTGGATACACTGAAGAAAGTTGTAGACCGTACCTTGAAGGAGCATCCGGATTTGCGCAAGGGACTGGGAAAAAAGGTTATGGAACTAAAACCCTCTATTGATTGGGACAAGGGCAAGGCACTGAATTGGATCCTGGACAAGCTGGATTTGGACCAGTATCAGGTTGTGCCAATATATATCGGGGATGATACCACGGACGAAGATGCCTTCAAGGTACTGGAACAAAAGGGTGTTTCTATTGTGGTTGGAAATGAATCCCGTATAACCAGTGCCAAGTACAGGTTGGAATCTGTGGATGAAGTGGAGAACTTCCTGCATATGCTCCAGGTTTTTCTCCGGAATTGGCGTACTTGGTCCTTGGTATACGAAGGGTACAAACCTTCGGAGGAAGGTTTGCGGGAGTCCTTGTGTACCGTTGGAAACGGCTATTTTGCTACCAGAGGGGCAGCTCCGGAGTGCAATGCGGACGAGGTCCACTACCCGGGTACTTATTTGGCAGGTGGATACAATAGACTAAAGAGCGAAAAAGCGGGCAGGCTTATCGAGAACGAAGACCTGGTGAACATGCCCAATTGGATTTATTTGAATTTCCGTTTCCCGGATGAGGAATGGTTTAACCTGGATGAAACTGAAATTTTGAGCTACAGGCACAGCTTGGATATAAACAACGGGATAATGTACCGAACAGTGCACTTTCGGGATAATAAAGGCAGGGAGACAAAGATATATCACCGCCGCATTGTCTGTATGCAGCACATGCATCTGGGTGCCTTGGAGAGCACAATTGTGCCGGTGAATTGGTCCGGTGAGGTGGAAGTATGCAGCGCACTGGATGGTACGGTGATCAACGCCGGGGTCAAGAGGTATCAATCCCTGAGCAGCAAGCATTTGGAGCCTGTGAAGACAGAGGAAATAGATGTTCGTACCATCGGTTTGAAAGTAAGGACCAACCAGTCCAATATCTTTATATCCCAGGCTGCCAGGACCGAGGTGTTCAAGCAGAGGAAGCCGGTTGCAGTTGAGCGTGATTGTGTTCAGGAGCCGGGATATATTGCCCACAAATTCAAGGTGGATGTGGAGCAGGGCAGCGGGTTGTCAGTGGAAAAGGTGGTTTCATTTTTTACCTCCAGGGATTACGCCATCTCGGAATCCTTTTTGGAAGCCAGTAACAAGATATTGGAGGCCAGGAGGTTCAACTGCCTTTCCAATAGGCACAGTATTACTTGGAAGCATTTGTGGCGCAGGTTTGCAGTAGAGGTAGAGCTGAATGTGAATGGCGACCCTTCTGCTCCTGTGTCTGACTACGATCATTACTATTATGTACAGAGAACCATGCATTTGTATTGCTTCCATTTACTGCAGAGCGCTTCCCTGCACTCCATGGATATTGACGTGGGGATGCCTGCCAGGGGATGGCACGGGGAAGGCTACCGTGGACATATATTTTGGGACGAGTTGCTCATATTTCCCTTCATAAACTATCGTGCCCCGCAAATTACCCAATCCCTGCTTATGTACCGCTACCGCAGATTGGGCCAGGCCAGACGCATGGCTGCAAACAAGGGATTCAAAGGTGCAATGTATCCTTGGCAGAGCGGAAGTAATGGAAGGGAAGAGACCCAGGAACTTCACTTGAATCCCAAATCCGGGCGTTGGAATCCGGATCATTCCCATTTGCAGAGGCACGTTAACTTGGCTATTGTTTACAATATCTGGCAGTATTGCCAGATTAGCGGGGATTTCGAGTTCCTGTCCTTTTACGGGGCGGAAATGATCCTGGAGATAGCCAGGTTTTTCGCCAGCATCACTATCTATAACGAAGATTCCGGGCGATTTGAGATCCACGGGGTGATGGGACCGGACGAGTATCACGACGGATATCCTGACGCCAAGAGGCCCGGAATCAACAATAACTCCTACACCAATGTCATGGTGGTATTTCTTATGAACCGGGCCCTGGAGTTGGCGGATATCCTTCCCAGGGAGGAGTGGGATCAGCTCTGCGAAAGATTGGATGTTCGCAAGGCTGAAATAGAGCGCTGGAAGGAAATTAGCAGAAAAATGAAGGTGGTGTTCCACGGAGACGGGATAATTAGCCAGTTCGAGGGTTACGAGGATTTGCAGGAATTCGATTGGGAGGGATACAAGCAAAAGTACGGGAATATTCAGAGACTGGATCGAATCCTGGAGGCGGAAGGAGATAGCCCCAATTATTACAAAGCCTCCAAACAGGCAGATGCCCTGATGCTTTTTTATCTCTTCAGTGCTGAACATCTGGAACAGTTGTTCTCCCAGCTTGGATATACTTTCAAACACGACATTATTCCCAAGAATATTGACTATTACTTGGAACGTACTTCCAACGGTTCTTCTCTCAGTTATCTTGTGCATTCCTGGGTGGCAACAAGACGTGACAGGGGACATTCCTGGCAATTGTTCGAGGAAGCCCTGAAGACAGATATTTCCGATATACAGGGCGGTACTACCGCCGAGGGCATTCACCTCGGTGCCATGGCCGGGTGCGTGGATATTGTACAACGCGCTTATACCGGACTGGAAGCCAGAGGGAATATCTTGAGGTTCAATCCCGCATTTCCCGAGGAACTGAGTGAAGTGAGATTCCATCTTCGCTACCGCGGACATTGGCTGGATGTGGAAATAAGGGCCAAAAGGATAAGGATCGAGGCATTGAAGGGTGGAGCGGAACAAGTACAGGTCCAGGTCAAGGATCAAGTTTACGATCTCAAACCTGGCAAGACCATAGACTGTATACTGTGACAGGGGACAGAAGACAGAGGAAGTGGGAAGCTCAAACCTGAAAGCAATTAGTGCAGTGAAAATTAGAGAATTAGAGAATTGGTGATTGGTGCAGATCCAAGCCATCAGGGTGGTATGATATCGAGCTGTCGCTGTGGAGTTGTAGGAAACAGTAAATTGGGTATGTTTTGTTCAAGGGTTAACCGTGAAAGGTGAACGTGGAATCCCTAAAAGCCTAACAATTGTGCATCTCGACTACGAAGTAGCGAGGGCAATCTCGACTACGAAGTAGCGAGAAAACTCTAACACTTTAAAACCCTAAAACCATAAAACCAAAGAACGGCGAACCAGAAAACGAGGAACGAATAAACCATGCAGACAGGAAAAGTGATCGACTTTATAGTGGATTGGCTTGCCGAATATTGCTGCAGTTCCGGTATGAATGGTTTTGTTGTGGGTATTTCCGGTGGAATAGATTCCGCGGTTACTTCCACTCTGTGCGCCAAAACCGGTAAACGGGTTATTGCCTTGAATATGCCTATTTACCAGTTAGAGGACCAAAAGTCCCAGGCTTTGAGGCACATTGATTGGCTGGAACAAAACTATGCAAGGGTGGAAGGAGTGACTATAGATCTCACCCCTGTGTTTCAAGCCCTGGAAGATACTTATCCCTTGGAAATTCAGGATGACCTCACTATGGCCAATACCAGGTCCCGCCTCAGGATGACCACACTGTACGCATATGCAACCCATAACAAGATGTTGGTAACCGGAACCGGCAACAAGGTGGAAGATTTCGGGGTGGGATTTTTTACCAAGTACGGGGACGGGGGAGTGGATATAGCTCCTATAGCGGATCTTCTAAAATCGGAAGTCTATGATGTAGGGGGATGTTTGGACATCCTGCCGGAGATATTGTATGCCAAGCCCACCGACGGCCTGTGGCTGGATAACAGGAGCGACGAGGAACAATTGGGTGCAACCTACCCGGAACTGGAATGGGCAATGCGATTTGACAATGCAAGACAAGAGGAAACCCACCTTAGCCCCAGGGAAAGGCAAGTACTTGCCCTGTACAGGGATCTGCACCGCAAAAATCTGCACAAAATAGAGCCCTTGCCAGTAGCAAGGATTCCTGATGAATTGCGTTAGTCTAGTTTTCATCCGGAAATTGCCAGATTGAAGTTTGACTTCGTCAATCTTCAAAATTATTCGTCGACGTATTAAGATACGCCTCCTCATAATTTCTTGATTTCCTTGTCAAACGAAAAAAAATCTAATTT
>Ga0207414_1000298_pt1 | contig 23311 bp, 21 predicted proteins | sample PonA231FremontCA_2_FD_187269 | JGI IMG/M metagenome (GOLD analysis project Ga0207414, IMG submission 187269) | Marine sediment microbial community from Fremont, CA, USA - Pond A23 Sediment 1 (SPAdes) | ecosystem: Environmental > Aquatic > Marine > Unclassified | place: USA: Fremont, California...
CCCGGAGTCTGCATTATTATCATAATAGGTATAGAAATAATCGCCAATATGCTCACTACTCCCGCCTGAAATATCAACTGGCAGCATCTGCCCCTCTACTAACTTACTCGCATATCCATCATTTTCTGCAAGATTTCCTACAAGATTATAACCTGTTTCAGTATCATCAGCAAAATTAGCCGGGTCTTTCGCCTGAAAGGCCCTCGATCCCTCTGCGCTACTATTATGGATATTAAGTCCATCTTGCCATTCCCAAATGTGCCCCAAAACATCTCTCATGTGCCATATTACAGCCATCTGAGTATTCAATGTAAGTGAGCCGGTGCCCCAACTATCAACTGTAACAGGAATTTCACCAACTCGTACATCAGCCGTATTGGGATCACCTGGTGTAGCAGTTATTGTGCCTGCACCATAATCGCTTGCCGCTCCTCCATCTGCTGTCCAAACCGGGTAATATCCGTTGTAATCATCCCAATCTCCGCCACCGGCATTCGTTGCTCCTGTACTTATATCTTCCTGAGAGTTCAGGTTGAGTCTTTCAGCAACTAACAAGTGCCAGATCACGTTATAATAATAATAAGGGGTTATGCACCACCCGCTGCCTATATTTGCAGCCTTTCCGCGATACCAGCTTCGTGTCTTGTTCGTTTCCGGGGTAACATTTGAAATGCTTCTGAGAATATCATTCCCAGAATCATAATAAGCTGGATAGATGCCCATAAAAAAGCGTGGAAATCTGGTGTAGCCGGGAAGCTGATATAGGGAAAATTTCCAATCCTCATAAGTGTTCGACCCGTCAGACCAAACATCATACCTGTAATAGAAAGGCTCGAATACTGTCATCACTTCACCGTCTGTACCATCGAGATTAGAAGCCTCAGCTGAGCCTAATTTTTTCGTTAGGTCATTCCCGGTGGAACCACCAAGTTTGTAGTTAATTGAACCATCGTGATTGACAACAGCAGGGTAAATCCTGTCGGTAGATGATACAGGCTTATTAGCTATAGTAGTGGAATCACTGCCTATCTCTGTTACAAGAGTCTCGGTTTGGCCTTTGATTAAGCGGAAGCCATACCAACCACCAGACGCTTTGCTAGACGCACCAATTGTATTTGTATTGCCCCCTATTGTATTACCTGATATATTCATATTATTAGTATTTCCAAAGTATTACATGACCATTAGTACCTATTTCAATAGATTTAAAATGAATAGGTAGAAATATACCTGTAGGCAAATAATTAGACAGATCATCTGAAGAAGTCAGTTCTGAACCATTAAGTTCATAACCATCGTCAGTAGTTAATGTCAAAGAATCAGGTGAAGCAGTTACTGTCAAACCATAAAAGTCACCTGTATATGTATCAGCTGTACTAACAAAATGAGCACCTGATTTTGCATATGACATATTAATACTCTTTTTACTTTCTCTTTCTAATTGATTCATATTCTAATATTTTTATTGTTGTTGTACACGTTGTGTTTCAGCGTTAGGACTTAACCTATGTGAACTATCATTTGTATTATCACTAGGTGACTGAGATTCAATATTTAACTCTTGTTGTAATATCATCTGTTTAAGTATAGGCACCTTATCTTGTGGTAAAGGGTAATTAGTACGCCAATCAGTTTCATTAGTATCTTCAATTTCTAATGGATTCTCAAATATACCACGTACATTAATATACTTAAGCTCCTCGGCATTCAGTACATATACATATTGATTACGAAGAGCAGCTATATTATCTTTACTGGTATACTTACGATACTTTTGATGCTCTAACCTATTATAAGGAACTACTTGTAATTGCTTACCTAAAGTAGTACCAACATAAGTTACACCACTTTTCTGAGGTAAATCAAGAGTCTTAGGTAGTTTATTTTTAGTCCTTAAAATATAAGTACCAGATCCTACAGGAGCATCTTCAGACTTCTCAATAAAATCTAACTCCATATTATCCATCTCTTGAATATAGTCCTGATTAATCTGATAACCTTTACCTAAGTCCCTACGCATCAAAAGAGCCCTATACTGATGAATCCAATCTTCAATCTGACGTTCAGATATGACTTCACTCTGAGCTATCTTTGAGCCCCTAATAATCAGCAATAAGTCCTTTGTTAATTTATCTAAATTTATACCCATATTATTTCATTTAGATAGCTACAGCTATAATAGCTAACATTTGTACACCATTAACTATATAGCTTACTATTTTATATTTCTCTTGTCTAGTGGCTTCGTCTTGATATTGTTCATACAAGTCTTTATAATTGACATTAATAGCTTCAAGTGTGTCTATCTTATATTCTAACGAATCATTGATAGACTCTGTAATCATCAATTCTTTTGACAACTTACTATTAACACTGTCTAAAAATTCAACCTGATTATCTAAATTATCAATAACCTCACCACGTTTCTTATAGTCTACATGTTTCTTAACTATATCACGTACTGTAGTATCTTGAAAAGCAATATAGATTGTATCACTTATACGTTCAATCTTATAACCAGTACCTACATAATTAGTTACAATGTATTTAGCTAGTGAATCTAATGATAGACTATCTACACCAGTTTTTAAGCTATCATATTTATTCTCAATTTGTATACGCTCATCACGTTCATTAAGCCACAAATGTTTATACCTATCAACTTGTTTAGATACTTCAGCTTTTTCATCTTCTAAAGCAAATATAGCTGAATCAGCTGATTGTATATAGTCTTCATAAATAGCTACTTTATCTTCAAGTTGCTCAATCTTATTTTGGTTGACTTTATCTTCTTGATGGTTATTGTATTGAGTTATACCAAACATAACAGAACCCAACACAATGATACCAACCAACAAATTTTTAATGCTTTCCATCATCTTTTTTAATAGTTTTATTATTACCAAATTTGTCACCTACTGTTTCAGCAGTGATGGCAGCAAATGCAGAAGGTAAAGCTACAGTCCAATATGTATTGTCTTTAGTATAAAAACTTAAACCAGCTGCTAATACTATTGCTAGAAAACCAGCTAATTTTGGTGTAGTTACCTTTAAATTAGTACTAAATATTTTAGCCTTCATAGTATTTATATTTAGTGTAGCCATCTTCTTTATAAGCTACTAGAATTTCATGTCTATTGTCTTCATTATAATCATAGCTTACATGTACCCATTCAGGCTCCCCTTTGTCATCAGGGAATTCAGATATTAATTGATCGAATCTAGTACTATGTAATATAAAATCAAATATCTGCTTATTAGTTATAGACCTATATACATCTGCATCTATATCTATAGCTTCACCAGTAACATGTTGACTTGAATCTGAACCGCCTATTTTATCATTAAGTTTAGGTGAGCGATAGAAGCTAACCACAGCAATAGGTACTTTATAGAAAGTACGCAATGGTTCAAATATCTTATTAGCTACTTTTTTCATACGCTTAATAGTTTTACTATCAGGAGTATTATCTATATTAAATTTAGTAGCTGTATAAGACTTAGTAGCTTCTTTATATGATATATGTTTACTTATTTTATCCATATTAAATACCTTGAAATACGAACCTAAGTAGCAAAGTAACCAATGAAGCAACAATTGTAGCTCCACCATATACAGTCCATTTAAGCTTTTTAAGCTTATATACCTCTTCCTCAAGATCTTTCACACGTTCAATAAGTCCTTTATGCTGATATTCATTCCCGAGCAAAGCGGTTTTAATCTCAGCGATATCATCTTTAAGCATTTTGATAATACCGTTGGGTATATTAAACATTTCTTCTGTTTCTTCTATTTGATTATAATCAGATTTTCTTTTTACTTGTTGACCCATACTTATACTTCTAATTTAAGATTTAAATTATATTGTGTTCCACATATTTTGTTAATATGAGTAATAATATCTTCCATCTGTGCTCGGGTGAAAAAGTTTATATTTTCATCTTCTTCATTCTCTTCGTCATAATCTTGAAGTGTATATTCATTAATTATACTGATAAAAGCATTAAGCAAATTCAATTCTACCATCTTATTTTCTAGACCTGATTTACCTAACGCTTTATCTTTAGCAAGTCTTTCAGCTTTTTGGGATGAATACCAATATAATTGAAGCTTATAATTATCAAACTCTTGTTGCGTCATAATTATTTAGTTTTAGCCAAAGGATTCTTTTTACCTTCAAGAATAGCATTAATCTGACCATAAATTAGAATACCATATACTTTGGGTAGTTTTTCCTGAAGCCTAACAATCTTTTTATTCTCAAGTTCAACTTCCTCATTTGTATTATTCAATTCTAAGAAAATATTAAAGTCTATATCTTTATTATTCTTAGAATCATCAGTTTCAGATAGTGCTATATTTTTAAGAAATATCCTCAACTCTGGGGTTATAATTTGCTCATTTTCTTTTACTGTAAGTTTATTTCCAGACGTATCGTAGAGGTTCTGTGTTAAATCTATTTTCATTTTTATTTAGTTTTAGGTTATTCTAGAATATACGTGTAATAAGGATTTTTGTTACTTAATATTACATTATTATAGACCCGTTCCAGCTTGATCAATATTACAAACTGCATCAGATACAGTAAAATTGTCCAAACTGATCGTCACATTGCCCAATCTAGGGAATGAAGAATTGTACTTTGCGATATATACGGTGATAGTCATACTTCCGTAGCCACTGTAACTCGAAAGATTTATCCAAGATTCACTTGTTGTTGCTGTCCATTTGGCTCCTGATGGATTGGTTGTTATTTGAAGGCCGAACGATCCTCCAAAAGATTCAAAATGCTTACTTGTCGGATCTACTGAAATTGATACATTGTTATGAGATCCATAATTCCGAAAATAATATAACTTAAAACCTCTCTTATCCGAAGCATTTGAATCAAAACCACTAGGGACATAATCAGAATCAAAATAATCATTTTGTGCTTGATCAAAACAATCTACTAAAGTAGTCTGATAACCTCCAAAAGCTCCATCAGAAACATCTTGTAAAGAAAATGTACTAGTATCAGGTACTCCCATATTATTCCTCCAACTTTTTTACACGTTGTTCAAGCCTTGATATTTTAGAAAGTAAAAAATCTATATAAGATACAGTTAAATAACCCTTGCTGTTTTTATTTACTAAATTAGGATAAAATTCTTGCAATTGCTGTGCAGAAACACCATATCTAAGTCTATCACTTTCTTTAAACTTAAACTGAATAAAATCTACATTATCAATATCCTCATTTTGTATTCTTTCAACATCCTTTTTTAAGGTTATATCTGAATTTAATATAAAATCTCCTGCTGTTATTTCGTAGCTTCCTATATCCACATTTCCATTCGCACTTAAATTATTAACATATAATGTTCTAGTACCCATGGATGTTACATGACCATGACCATCTATATAAATATTATCTATAATAGTACTTCCACTTGTATTTATATCACCTTGACTAGAAGTATCTGAATGTGAGATGGTGGGGTGTGATTCATTTCCCTTTCCTCCACTAATACTAATACCACTACCCGCATTTACGTTATAAGCATCCCATAAAACTGCTGTACCATTTCCACCCCAAGAACCCAAAAAACCGATAGAATTATCTCTTCCTATTTCTCCATCATTAACATCTTCAATATTTGAAAATTTAACATGGTCTACATCTCCATTTTCAATTGCATTTCTTGCTTCTGAATCTGTATAATAATTTGCATTACTATCACCTGTGAAACCTAAATTAGATAATGTTAAATTTCTAGTACTATATGTAGCATTTGCATCTGTTACATGACCTTCTGTATCTGAATTTATATTAAAATTTAAATCACTAATTACTGTAGCTCCACTCAAAGCTCCCGTATCTACAGAGGCATTATCCCCCGAATGTGAAGGGTGTGAATAGTTATTAAAATTATTACTCACCCATGTTTCAGTTGCTACTGTATTATCAATACTGATCGTACCGGAGGAATAATCAATACCTGTACCACCGGAAAGATGAGCGTCAACATCGCTATCAGTATAATAATTATGTGATGCAGTAGAACCGTGATCTGTATCGTTATTTATTGCATTTATTGCATGAGAATTGTCATAGTAATTATTTGATGTCCACGGTGTTGTCCCATCATCTAATTTAGCACTCCTTAGATTGTTAACTTCTGATGATGTAAAGTTATCTGCAGGAATTGTTGAACTATAAGCTATACTTGGTTTATTTGCCAAATCAGTATAATCACCGCTGAAATAATTATGTGATGCTGTACTACCATGATCCCCGTCATTATTTATTGCACTTATTGCATAAGAGTCATCATAATAATTGTTTGATGTCCAAGGAGTTGAACCATCTGCCAATTGATTTGCTTGTAAGTTGCTTACTTCAGTTGAAGTGAAAGCATCAGCTGCAATAGGTGTAGTATATTCTGGTGCAGTTAAACCTAAATCACTGTAAGTATAAGAGTATTGGGTAATGTCAGATTTATCTATAGAAGATAAGACAGAAGTCCAATCACTATTAGTTATACCCCCTTCTAATCTATATTTTTGATCACCAACTACATATACCTCAAGACCTTCATACCTTTTAACATCAGATATATTGTCCCTTTCTGTGGTACTTGAAACCACAGTCCTCAGATCAAGAGGTTTTTGTAATGAAGCATTAAATCCGCTACTTAGAGGTATTCCAGCCATAATTATTAATATTTATAAGTTATTTTAAAATCTGTTTGAGTAGTTAAATTATTAAACTCATACACTTTATAGATTTGATCTGTACCATCTAACATAGAAAAGGTCTCATCAGTTTCAGTAAAATCACCTATAATTTCAAATCCGTTAGAATCTAATATAGAGCTTAATGAACCATAACTAGCAGGATAAGCAAAATAATATACTTCAGATGAAGGGGATTCATAAACTACTTTATTAGATTTAGACTCAATAAGTTTAGTTAGGTTTTGTACCTCAGATGGAGTTAAACCTGGAGCACCAGTACCATGATAATAAGGGTAAACAAAATTGTAACTTTCAGAGTCACTTACAGTTTGAGTACCATCACTAACATCTACACGATAAGTTGTATTTGAAGAAACTCCAGTGCTATCTGTATAAGTTTCAGTACCACCAGAAGCTGAAGGACTAGATACCACATGTATAGATGAGCCATCCCTAAAAAATTCAACTGAAGTTATATCATTAGTATTTTTAGTTGTATTAGCTGATAAATCTACAGACGTAATGTTATCACCATATTCCCTTAAGCTATTTGTAGGTGTAACACTCAAATTAACAGATGGAGCTATATAAGGATATAAAAGCTGATCAAACATTTGAGTCATAGTTTCATCGCTAAAAGTATCACCAGATTCTATACCCCCTAAATCTTGAGGTACTGGAGTACTGTTAGTATATGTTTGTTGGCTTACTTGTATTAACCTATTACTGCTCATACTTTATATCTCCTTAAATAATTTCTATAACTAAATACCCTATCAACCCATTTTATATTTTCTTCACCAGCTTCTTGAATTAAATTTTTTAAATAATCATATTCTTCAGCATATAATCTTTCATTTTCCCATTTAATATGTTTATATTTTGAAGGTACAACTATTTGAGCTGTATCAATATACGCTGGCTTTATATATTTAATATCAAATTTTTTAATTCTCCTTTTCCTACTGGCTGAAAACTGATTAAATATTAATATAGTATTTTCATCACCATAGGTTTCTATTTTCTCTAAAAGCTTTGAATGTACTAGATTATCATCATCTAAATAATAAATCCATTTCCCTTCAGCTAATTCTAAACCTTTATTTCTCTGATCACTCCCATAAGCATAACCACCTTTTTGATGTACTAATTTAATAGGAACAAAATCTTCATAAAGTTTAATTCTGCTATCAATACTATCAGAATCATATACAATAATCCATTCAACTTCATTACTCCCCATTTCTAATATAGACCTATACATTGCAGGGAGATTCATTGGTCTTGTACAAGGAGTTATTATACTTAATTTAAACATATTACCAAGCTATATTCAACCTATTTACAAAAATATTTGAACTCCCACTAGTAGCATCATAACTTCCTACCATACTATCAGACATCCAAAAAAATCTTACTTTATCAGTAGTAACACGCTTAACTTTACTTACAATACAATTATTTCCATAAGTATCGTGTTTAAAAGAACCTGATACTGGAATAGACTCATTTACAGATAATAATGAACTGAAAGCACTAAATACTTCATCTTCTGTAGGCTCAAATAAATCATCAATAGAATTATGATAATTATTTACTAAATTATACCATTGGTTTCCGTTATAATAATACAATCCATCAGGATCTGAAGAATGGTTCTTTAATCTCATTATATACCCTTCAAAAGGATTTGAATTGTAAGTAGAACTATCAACAAACTGTAAAGTATTATCCAATGTCATATAATTATCTCCTACAGTAAACACTTGCTGAGTACCATAGCCTGTAGTAGATTTCAACCTGATATCACTGTATGATTCTACTTGAAAATCAGCATACCCTGCCCAGCTGTATGTCTTAAGTAAGATACCAAGATTATCTTTACCTATACTAAATTGGTCTGCATAATCTCCTCCTCCTGTATCGGCACCAAATTTAATCCAATCAAACGCTGGCCAACCGTCATATGTTTCTGTACTTTTAATCTTAAATAAAGTAGTATCTTCAGCAGAAACATTGTAACCAAAAGTATTTAAACTATCATCCCATACTAATCCTGTACCACCAAAACTACCACCATTGTTATATTGAACTTGACCATCAGTACCACCCGGTGAACCACTACCAGAAGGAGCATCAGTCAGCTCGATAGCATCTCCAGCAGAATTCACTTTTAACCATTTATCTGCTGTAAGTGAAGGAAAATTACTAAGTTCAGAAATATTATGATTAGAAAGTACAGTAAGATCATTAGGGACATCCATTACTACTTGATTACTACTGTCATTATAACTAGTAGAAATATTAGTATGGTTAGTATGATTAATTAGTGGTGCCGCATAATCTTGAACTTCTTCTTGTGATAATTGTGTATTATCAGTTGCATATCTACCATCTAAATTAGTTGATATACTAGCTAAACCTTCGGTTCTATCTAATGTTAAATCACCACTAGCACTATCAAATGATATTAAATTTACTACACCATCAGCTGAACCACTACTCCCACCTAAATCTGTTAAATCATAAGGTTCTTCTATAGCTATAGTAGCTTGACCATTATATTCTATTAAAACTGATTGTATAATGTCAGATTCTGGTTTAGTGCCTGTTACTTTACCTGCAGTATCTTGAGATAGAAAATAGTACTCACCAGCAACTAATGAAGAACTAATATCATCTGTTAAAGAACTTGAATCTATTAAACCTGTTTGATATAAATAAAAATTATCATCGTCTATCTTAACAGCAAAATGTGTAGCACACGTATCAGCTGAATTTGCTTGAGCTTTAACCCAATTTGTACCGTTAAAATAAATAAAATGACCATCAAAGCCATGACTTGTTTGGTTTACTTCTGGTACTGTATTTGCACTTCCACCTGATGTAAAACTAACCCAAGAGCTACCATCATACCCTTCAAAATCTGAACCAGTCCACCTAATAGTACCTGATACATTACTTGTGGAATCCCCTATTTGTATACCATTGTTTAGAGTTAATGAATCAAAAGTAGGTGTACCATCAGTGTGTAATGCAGTTAATTGAGCATTAGTATCATGCAATGCATTATAAACAGATTCTGATACATGGTATAAATCAGCACTACCATATAAATCAGTTAAATTATTATGACTAGATACACCTGATATTGTGAAAGGTATATCAAATGCTGATTGAACTATACCAGTATCTTCACCTTTCTCTATAATAATACGGCCTACTAATATTGAATGAAACTTAATAATATCAGGCACATCACCCCTAGGTTGGGCTTCTTGAGCATCTGTTAATTTGTTATATTGCTCATCATGCATTATATAACATGCAGCTTTAACAGTATTATTCTCAATTGCCCTATATACCCATACTATAGTATAACGATTATTATTTAAAGTAGCTAGACCAGTTGTAGGGTTATATTGTGTATTATTATATTGTGTAGTAGTATCATCACGTTGCCATGTAGCACCGTCATAGTAATAAAAACACCACGTATCTACTGTAGAATCAAAAGCTTCAATACCTATTCTTTGAGCACCTTGCCATATATAACCACTACTTATAGATACATTACGGGTACCAAATTCTGATATATTCAAACCCTTTTCACGCTCAAACCTATATATGAATATATCCTTCTTGTGTAACCTATTTACAAGACCATTAGCTAAATGATCCCAATCTAGTTGCCTTTGTACTGTATTATTTTCAGCATAAAAAGTATATATAGGTACTTCATCAGATTCACTAATTACAGTTTGACCTGTACCTATTTTATATTTAGGTGAACCACTATCATAAGCTGCATATACAAAATTTGTTTCTGCATCTGTAAAACTTAAGGTAGCTTCAGGTATAGTATACTCATATATACTACCAGTAAAATCTGGTGTAGTAAATAACCTAACATCAGCTGTACCTACAGTAACAGTACCATCACCATTATCAGTAAATGTTGGTTTATCAGCAGCAATACCTGTACTATTAAACTGTGAATGATACCATGATATAATATTATCCATATAGTTTATAGTATCCCTAGCAGAATCATGTAATCTGCGTATTTGAGATACAGATAAACCTATATGACCACCAGTAAGCTCTGATACAAACCCAATCATATCTTGATAAGGGGCTTTAAAAGAAGCTTCAGAATACTGCTGACCTTCGTTTATATCATATACTTCAACCGTATTAGTACCAGAGTCAATTATATCTACAATCTTATATAAATAACCCAAGTAATCAACTAAATAAAGGCCGGTATTTAGAGTACCAGCCCCTTTATCATTTAAGTTCTTAACAGGTAAAGTACACTCATAATAATGAGCACCAGTTGAAGATAAGCTTACATCTTGTATTTTAGTTTCCCAGCTTATGTTAGGTACATATATCATATTAAGCGAATATTAGGTGTATTTTTAGGGTATATACTTCAGTTGTTAATGAAGCTAATTCTACTTTACCATTTGTAACATCATTTGCTAATTTAGTATATGCTGCATCGCCTACTAAGCTTACATATATATCTGGACTTGTAGTTGATTTATACATAACCCTAGCCTCAAATACTGGCTTAGGATTGCCGCTTGAATCGGTTATATCATGATTTATAATGAGGTCATCAGGATTGTCTTGAGTAACACCACCAGCTGAACCATCAGTTAATGTCCAACCTTCTGGATATTGATCTGAAGTTATATTTGCTACACGTTGTGTGGTAGTAGCATATGCTGGTAATTCAACTTCAAATACTTTACCACGTTCAGTCTCTTCTTGACTATAAGGTACACCAGATAGATTTAAATTCCATGAGCTGTAAGTACCAGTACCACGTTTATGTGTTATAACTAAATCTATAGTAGTACCACCAGTATAATTATCTACTTCAGCATAAAACCTATTACTATTTGTATTAGCTACAACTATAATTTGGCCAGCTGTATAACTCATACCATCATCAGCTATATTAACTGTAATAGTTGAACCAACTGTAATAGTATCTAAGTTTATAGAATCTGAACTAGTGGTAGTATATACAGCACCAGTGAGTGTAGTTATATTAGACCATGTTGATTCACCTGCAGTTTTATAATATATATCATTTGTATTAGTATCAATATAGTTGACATTATATGCCCTTACAGATGAATCAGTTGGGGAGCCTGTACCATATATCCATGCATCACCATTTTCAACTAATGTCTGCCAAGCTGTACCATCATATACATATGACCTACCTTCAGTTGTATTATAATAAGCATCATTTTCTGATGGACTACTAGGAGCTGAAGCATAACTACCTAGCCAATTAATTGATACACCGTCTGCACCATCTGCACCTGCAGGGCCAGTATCACCAGTGTCGCCAGTATCACCTTTAATATTACCTATGACAGTCCAAGAACCTGATTGATTCTCATACAAGTCATAATTATCTGTATTGATGTATAAATCACCATCATTACCACCAGAAGGGGCACCAGAAGCTGCAGAAATAGTATTACCATCTGTACCATCAGCCCCAGCTGCACCATCTATACCATCAGCACCATTAGTAACTACAAAATCTTTAATTGTACTATCGGTATACGTAATCCTATAAGTGTCAGTAGAACCCGCATCACCAGGTGTATCATTACCATCACTATCTGATAAAAATACTATAGATGTTATACCACGGCCATCTTCACCAGCTGGACCTTGTTCGCCAGATACATCACCAGTAGCTGAATAATATGAAATATCCCACTCATATGATGGGACATAATTAGACTGATACTCAACTGACTGATTTATTTCATCAATATCAACAGTTGAAGTTACAGTTTTATAATCATAATTTGGCTCATTAGTCTTAATTACTGTAACACTCATTTATATAGGGGTTTTTGCATAACCTCTGTAGTGAGGCTAATATAGTTTTAATCTCACTTATTTGACCGGCAGCTGCTGAATATTCCATTGACTTCAGGTAGGTGTACATGAAAATAGCACGTTGTACTTTCTTATTACTGCACACATTACAGTTGTGTACATCAGGGATTAACCTTAGTATATTGTATACACAATACCTAACATTGTAGTCTAATAGTGTATTATAAGCCACTGCATCTTCATTGTCTGCATTGTAGTCTGCTTTATATACACCATCTGAAAACTTATCTGTAGACTGCCCAACATCACTTGGTTTAACATCAACAGACTCATCCCCAGGTGTAGACCAGCTAGATATATCTATACTATAACTAGAATCACCAAATGTAATAGATAATGTAGCACCTGTAAGATCTGTACCATCATCTGATACATCTGAAATACGCAGCGTCTCACCGTTATCAATTTGTTCAAAATCTAATTTTAATGCCATATCGCTTTATTTAAATAAAAAAGGGCAGGGTGCTATACCCCACCCTTATATTTTACAGGTTAATTAACTATTAACTAAAAGATACATTAGCAAATCCTTTAGGCAATGAAGCCATCCAGGGGTTCAATACAGCCGTTACTGAATCATGTCCTGCAGACGGAGATGTACTAGTTTGATCTGCACCATTAGGTAAATAGATTTCAGTAGTAAGAGGTTGAGTCTTCTCATACTGATTATCAGCAGCAATGTAAGGAGCCATATGCTCAATTACAATTGTATCATACCAAGTATCAGTGTCTACATCAAGAGTAGGCTTAATAATTGGGAAATATGTACGATTAGTAACACCTTCATAACTCTGTGCATGCTTTTCTTTATCACGTACCAGCAAGGGGTTACCGTTACCAGGATGTGCTTGGGTATTATAGGTAATATCAACATCATCAAAATTCTTAGAAGTCAAGAAAACTTCAAAATTAACTTGGTGATATTCATCAATAGCATCCTTAGTATCATCTGCTACAGCTTTACCTGTGATTACTAGGTCATTACTGCCGTCTTCACTAGCAGTAACACGTGAGGGCTTAGTATTATTAATACGCTTAACAAAGTCATCTACCAATGTAGCAGTAGTTCCATCACTAGAAATTACCCTAAAATCTTGGGCAAATTGTCCAGGATGTACTTCTACGTCAGTATAAACAACTCGAATAACATATTCTTCCCCTTCAGTAGGACTAAAGCTAGAAGCAGTTTCAAGGTCAATAGTAGCTTTACGTTCAGTAGCAGAACCATCAGTATCTAGACCACGATAACCACTTACAAATTTACCCTTAATAGGGTTGGACCATTTAATCTTACGGATACCTGTAACTTCAGTTCCATCAGGCAAAGTTACATCATAAGTTTCACCAGTTCCTACACCAATATAAATTGTATCAGCATCGGAAATGGTAGAACTAGCAGAAAGCAACGAACCATGCCCATCAGTTACGAATACCTCACCTTCAGCCAAATTTTGACTAGCAGTTGCGGTGATATCGAGATTTTCTGTGCGAGCGATGTCCTTACCAATTAATACACTATTTACTCGTCTCATTTTATATAAATTTTATTTGTACTCACTTATTTTATTCACTTTCTCTTTCTTCGATAGTATGGGTTTGATACCTCGGATTCCCGGTATTCTCTAACATCATGTTAGCAGCTTCTTTAATTATTTCGTCGTGTACCATCTGAGGTAGATCTATAGTCTTTCTAACTTCACCACTAGTTGTTGTGAAATCAGTTTCAGATGTACCAACGAAAGTATCTCCAGGATTATAATCAGTACCATTATATTCAACAGTACCTTTAGTTACATCATAAAGTACACCTTCCTCAATATTACCATTAGTTACTTTATTGATAGAAACTTCCTGTGGAGACTTCAAATATTTTAAATAATAGTGTGTAATACCATATTCACCATCTGTAGTAAGTATAACTTGATCTTGAGTAAATAACCTTAAAGGCTTAGCTTGTTTGTTATAAAATATATATTCACTATATGGATTTGATAATTGAAAAGTATAATAGTCTGAAGTAGTTTCAGTTATACCTTGCCTCTTTGTGGTACATTCATACACACTAGGAGTACTGCTGGATTCTATATTATAGTTGCCTGCAGTAGCTTCAAAATAATCCCCATCTGAATACTCAGTACCATCATGGGAAATAGTGCCACCTTCAACTTTATACCACGTACCTGCAGTTAAATTAGAATTCCCTGTTGACTCTGTAGCAGTTGGGTATACAATCTGCACCTCCTCACTGATAGTGAACCAGTAAGAAGATGGAAGAGAAGCTTTATAAACATTAGGTCTATCGAAGTCTTCAGTACCCCTTGTAACAGATATTGATGTAGTGCCAACTAAAGTACGTAGATCATCGATCCTTTTTTGATGTTGTTCAAAAGCTTCTCCCTTAACACCCGAACCACTAAACTTTCTTTTAACTTTTTCTCTTATAGCAGAATTAAGCCAATAATCATATTCTTCAGGCCTAAACCCAACAGAGTCGAGAGAATCTGTTTTGTCAATTTCATATTTAACAGCTGTATGTAAACCTAAAACAGTAGCCATTATTTTTTATCAATTTCATTCATTATAATCTGCTTAATTTCCTGGTTCTGTTTATCATCAAGGAATGCGATTGCATCTTCCATATCACGCCCGATGATTTCAGTACCATACATATAAGCATTTTTGTTCTTACGAATAACATTCTTAGCTACAGCTTCTTCAACTAAGAATTGGGTTTGTCTATTCTTATTGTTAACCCAAATATCAAGAAATTGTTGAGGATCATTCTCAACTACTTCAAACAGTTTCTGTTCTGCTTGTTCAGCACTAATATTGTCAGATTTAAATCCATACAGCCTCAGTGCTTTCCTAATATCATTAGCTGATAGTTTATCAAATTCTTTGAATGCCTTACGCTTAAGTTTAGCACCTTTATTTTCTTTCTTAGCTTCTTCATCATAATCAACGAGAACATATTCAGCAGTTGCTTTATTCTCGCTATATGAATTCTTAACCAGCTTATGACTTTTTAGGAATTTATATTTTAGTTCGTCCATAGGACTGTCCAGATTGAGTCGAAGCGGTTCAGACCCAATTCGGATGAAAAACGTGTCCCAGAACTCTGAATTTGGATTTAGGTCTTTACGTAGTTCTTCGCCTAATCTCTTCTCATCTTCCCTTGTTAAACCAGTATACCTACTGCCATCTCTTAGGAAGTAGGTGCTAATGTCTTCATGACAATTTTTATACCTAATAATGTTTGACCAAGGTTTGCTTGAAAGCGGTTCAAATGTTACTATTTTAGCCATCTCTTTTATTTAGTTTTGTTCTACATAATTAAGAGCAAGGAGTGAGGATTAACCCCACTCCGCCCTAAATTTTTAATTACTCAGCATCACAGATCAATTCTCCACTAGATGTGGGATCTTTCAGCATGATACCCTGTTCAGCCAGGAAGTTGACAGTATAACCATCCTTACCGTTTGCACGCATAGTGCTAGCGGATTTAGCATGGCCTGCTCCAGGAGCAACTGCACCAGCAACATGCCACATAACCATTTCACGATCCCTGCGAACAACCTTAGTCAGGTTGGGTTCACCATCACGACTACCGATGTCCAAGAAGGTCATACGATAGGATTCGAGAGGCTTACCAGATACAGGGTGAAGCTTACGGTTATAAGTAGTGTTGTCATACAGAGGCAGATGCTTCAGAGTCAGCTCGATACCGTTCAACATCTTATAAGTAGTAAACTGACCACCAAGCGTCAGATTCTGACCCGAACCAGTTACAAATTTGGTATCAACCAGAGTATATGCAGAAGCTTTCTCCTTCAATACACGGTCAAATTCTTTCATACCCATTTCACCAGTCAGGGCTACAAACTTACGCTCATTAGTACCCAGAATATTATAAGATAGATCGAACAGGAAGTCTTCAAGCAGATCTGCAGTCAGCTTAGTATAATATTTCCTGTTAGCCGGGGCAATTTGCTGCAGAAGTCCTGCACCAATATATACCGGTCGTCCGTTGGTTCCTTTCAACGCAGTAGTTCCATCTTCAGCACCATTGTACTTAGAATACACGAGGAAACGATCAATAGTTTCATACCACTGACGAAGAGCTACCCACTCCTGATAATCAGACCACATATACGAAGTCTTATTAGACTGCGGATCTTTCATAGCGATTACCATAACTGTGCTATAAGCGCTACCAGTAATCTCATATTTGAGACGCATAGTAGTCAGCTGGTTGCGCAGTTTAAACGGAGTTTGATAGTTCACGATGTCAGCTTCTTCACTGTATTCTTCATAAGCTGAACCTTCCCTACTTACTTGTCTACCAGTCTCCAACATTTCAGGCGGAATAAACGACTGAGGTTGACCATCAGCTACCTGAACGGTATAAACCCAATCAGTACCGTCTTGATAAGGCTCGCTCATAACACGGGCTTGGAATTCCCTATCATCAAATGCCAAAATGGCACCAGGGCCAAACCACTTTTCAGCTACCCAAATTTGAATAGGACTGCCATCGATACCAGGAGTATCATTTGATGTAATAGCAGCACCACGCCATTTAGCGTCTTTGATTGTAATAGCTTTGTCATGCTCGATAGCTACTGGCCATTCATATTCCCGATCATCAATAGTAATGGTTTTACCCATACCACTAGTCAGGAAATCAATGGTGTTGTTCTCATATCGACCAAAGATATAAGACAATACGGTAGATACCTGATGAGGCTTAGTGACGAGTGCATTTGAAAGCATATTCTCGTCAGTCAGGCCTGAAAATGTCTTGGACTTGTAAAGTTGTAGATTATTTAAAACAGTATTGTCCATTTCAGATAAATTTTAATTTTACTTATTTCTTATTAATTCGTTAGCAGTTGACTCATTTGACTTATCATATCAATGCTCGATGTCGAACCTGCTGAGCCTCCACCTGAAGTTTGGCTTTTAGATCTTTTTCCTTTGCTTTTCTTCATTCTGTTCTTAAGATTCTTAGTAGCATCTGTGTTGGCTCTTTTTTGAATTTGCTTAATAATATCATCACCTTGCATAGTGAAAAAAGCAGATTCGATTAAATTGTTATAGGATTTTGAATAGTCTTTTTGATAACCTGTCATCCCATTTGCATCTGTTTCAAACAGATAAGTCTTGAGGTCTTCTTTTTGTTTTTGTGTTAGAGGAATACCTTTAACACTTTTCATACTATCTATATTGCTCTTTACGTCTTCAATAAACTTTTGTTGCTGCTGTTCCCTCTGCTTACGTTGTTCTTCTTGTTGTTTTAATAGCTTTTCCTTCTCTTTCTCGTTATCTTTTTTTAATAACTCTAGGGAATCTTGCGCTTCTTCTTCAAGAGTACCTACATCTTCATAACGTTGTATCTTATTCTCTATATTCTCTTGAGAGAATCCTTGCTTATTAAGATGTTCACGAATAACTTTCTTTTGATTCTCAATATTATCTTCTAAGCTGATATTCTCAATACTTACATCTTGATTATAGGCTTCAAGATAGTCCTGAAGATTACCACCATTAGCAATATAATCATTCAGCTCTTTTATCTCTGGAGCAGCAAATGAATTGGCAGCACTCTGCTGCACCAAATCGTTCATATAATTAACCAGATCATTAATGGATTTAGGCTTTTGTTCTTCATCATATTCCCAACCTAATTCCTGAGCAAAAAGATCAAAGAAAGAATCTACGATTTCTTCTTCATTTGGTTCATTATCCTCTGAACCATCTGACCCCTCATCAGATTCATCTGATGATTGCGTTCCTGTCTCTTCTTCTCCTTCAGATTCTTCCTCTTCCGTTTCAACAGTTTCTTCCTCCTCTTTATTTCCAGTCTCTTCTGTTTCTTCAGTTCCTTCTGCCTGTTCTGTTTCTGTTTCGTTTTCTTCATTTTGTTCAAGGTTTTGAGTGTTATCATCTTCTTCATTATCTTGTTCAAAATATTCCGGTGGTACTTCCTGCACACTAGATGAACCAGTTTTATTGTCTATAGTGGCGGATGAGGAAGAAACCGAACTACTTTTTTCATCTGAACCAATGCCAAATACTTGTTGAAATCCATCTAGAAAATCGTTTTGACTCCCTTGTTCTTTAAAACTAATACTTTTACTATTCCCTTCCATCTCTAATAATTTTATCTATTTGTATTTTGATTTCTCATCTGCTGTGATTTAAGTTGAAGTTCACGCTGTTTAAGTTGTTCTTGTACTCTATTCTGACGCTTCTCTTCTTCAAGCTTTTCAGCTTTCTGCCTAGATTCTTCTTGCTTTAATGCTAATTGAGCTCTTTCTAGCTCATCTTTATAAGAATTTTGCATATTACTATCATCAGAATTAATAAGTGCAACTTCAACATCAGTTCTAGCAGACCTGATAGAATCTTCTTCTTTAATCCTATCTTCATTATATTTCTGTTCAAGTTCCATTTGAAGTTTCCTAAGCTCAGTTTGCTGTTCAGATTGTTGCGCTTGTTGTTGCATTTGAGTTCTACGATCTTCAATCTGTTGCAATTTCTTACTCATCTCAGGAATATTATTGGACCTAAGCATTTCAGATATTTCTGATAATGAAGCTCCTTGACCAATAGCAGATTCAGCAAGATTATGCATGATTTGTACTTTCATGTTTTCATCGCTAGAATCGCTTACAAATATATCAAAATCAGAATAAAAGAAATCATCTGTAATATCAATAAATGATCTCTTCATATCATCCATAATAAAATGCAACTTCTGCTTATTACTATCAGCCCATGCAATCTTAGCAGCATCTAATAAAGCAGAGTACAATCTCCTCTTAACAGTATTATGTTTCCAGAACAGAGGCTCAGTAACATGAGATGACTGAACAACTGAACGTTCAACATTACCTACAAGCTCACGTTGTGAAATAGAACCTTGACGTTGTCTAGAGATACCAGAAAGTTCGCCTACCATCTCTTCAATCTTATCAAGCAATTGAATATATTCAGCAACTACTTTAGACATAGTTAAATCAACACTAGACATTTGATTGAATGCAGCAGGATTACCACCTTCTCTACCTGGTACATCCCAACCCTCTTCATAAGGGTTAATAAAATTAACACCAAATGAACTTAAGTAGTGTAACCAACTCTGAATATCTAAACCTTGACTCTTAGGTATCTGTGTGATATCCATATTAAGTACCCTACCTTTATTCTGTGCCATTGCCAATTCAAGCCTATACCAAATAATAATATACATATATTGTAGAGGTTTCATGATATCTACAAGTGATACTGACTGTGAATTGTCATCATTATAAACAGCACCAACATAAGGTAGTTTATTTTGACTAGGCTCGTCAATTGAGAATTCTTGGTTTGGGATAGGCTCAACACCAACATAAATGTCACTACCTATTTTGTAACCTTCCCAAACTTCAGTAACCCATTCCCAATCAATTTCAGCTCCAATCTCTTTATCTTGTTCAGTAAGCTTATAAGTCTCATCTACAGTTTCTTCAGCTTCTTCACCTGTATCAGGATCAATATAACTTAAGAAACCTATCTTTTTAAATGACTTCCATACTACATGATACACATCTAATGTAACCGTATGAGAATCATCTAGCTCTTTAGGGCTATCAGCCAAATTAGCCCTATAAATAATTTTATCATAATTAACATCACTAGCTTTACCGCCAGTGGGTTGACCGCCAGACATTTCTAACAATCTGTCTAGATAATCACTCTCCTTCAATAAATCATAAAACCTATCATAAATAGCTGCTGGAGACATACTCATATGCCTTACAGCAAAATCACCATCTTCAATACTATCAATATCTGGACTTTTATCATAATAAAAACCTATAGGATTAACTCTTTCGCCTATAGGCTCACCATTAATAATACCAGTATAATAGATTTCTCTACCAGCTATAAGAGCATCTTTCATACCTTTAAGCAACTCATCTTGGAGATTGAGATTATGCTTAAGATATTTCAAAGTTTGATATGCTGTAGATTCAGCTATATCTGAGAAATCGTATTCAATATAGTCTTGAATAGCTTCTGGTGTCATTTGTTGACTAGAATCCATTGGCATACCTTCTCTAAGATCTGACATAACATTTTGAAACAATAGTTCAGTCATGGTTTCTTCTGCTTTTGAAGCACCATTACGATTAGTCTGAACTACTTTAAAATTATCAGGACGCTTAGATTCCTCACCAATCAACAAATCTACTTTAGGCTTAACGATATTATAATTTTGAGGAGAAGCTGGAAATCCTTCTTCTGTTTTATAAGGATCAGTTACATATTCCAGATCTTTCTCATGGAATTTACTATTATACAGATCATATTTGATCTTAAGTTCTTCATCATCTGATCCATTTAGACCTGCAACACCAATCCAATAATCCAAATTTTGCTCTTTCCAAGCTTTATTCTTTTTACTTAGTGGCAATTTTTGGACTGGTAAACTTGATCCTATTCTATCATAATTAGCCATATTACCTTAATCTATTAAAATTAAATTTCCTATCATCAGTAAAAAATCTCTTTTTGAAGAAATTATCTACTTTGGTTGTTTTTTTCTTTTCTTTAACATGTACATTGTGCAATTCCTTCTTATACAACATAACCATCATAAGTGCAATAACACGGTCAAAGTTGCCTTTATCATTATATGCTATAAGTTCTTGAAGTAAAGGAATTGACATTATCTTTTCTAAATTTTTGTGGCCAGGTGCATATTCCTCATTTAACCAATCCCGTATCTCTCGTTCGCCCCAGTCTTTAATTGCCTTGGTCATATGGATACCTTTCTTACGCTGTACTTTTGTAGTACTAATTATATCACTAATAATATCAGGTTGATTAGCTAACATGTAATCATAACCTTTAATAGCAAAATGAGCATATAAACCTTTACGCTCATTCTCATACAATAATCTAGCATTATAATATTTTAATAACTTAAGTACATTCTCGTAATATTCTTCAGCTGAATCTGGCCTACCAGTATACTCAGCTACAATAATATCATAATATTCTTCAAAAGACTGAAAGCGTTTATAGATAAAAGTACTACCTAAAGATGAGGTAGTTGATTCATCATGATCGTACGGATCACAGTTATGTCCAGTACAATAAGGGCTTATAAAAGAATGTGTCTCACAATCAAAATTATAAACAGTACCAGTATAAGTTGATTCCTTTATATCTTTTATTTGTAAATATATATAATCTAAATCATTACTAAAAAAACACCCGTCTTTAGGTCTTTGTCTAACATCTGGTAAATTACCTATATCTACTTTATTAATTTTATGATCTATTTTATCGTGTACTTCATTAACAAACTGAAGCGTAGAATGGTGTGATAATCTTAAATGATAAGTATCTAACTGTTCAACATCTCTACCTAATATAATACCTTGTTTAGAATTTCTTAATTTATTCATATTTGATATTATACCTATACTAAATAAAATATCCTGAATATCTTCTAGTAGCTCTTGGCTTACACTAACAAATTCAGTACTATAATATTTTTTATTCCTTAGTATACTACCATCAGAATCTAAATATCCTTGTAACAAATCAACTTTATATTCCCAAGGTATATATTTAACCCATTCTGGTATGTTTTTACTTGAAGCACCCAAACCAAAAGTTTCGTTTAAAAACAAAGACAATTCTTGGTGACCAAAGCTAAGTTCAATACAATTACCTCTCAACCTAGAATAAACCTTTCTATCAAATATATTATTAGCTATATTAATAAATTTATCTATATATAAATATTCATCCTTATTAAAACTTACATATATTTTATTCTTATCAGCCCATCCATCTCCTAACCATAAACCTACAAACCACCAAAAATAATCTTCATCTTCTATATTAAAAGGTAAATTATAAGGTTTATTTTTCTTATAAACATTAGGATATTTTATCCATTGACCTTCTTTAACATTTCTTACCCTAACAAAATCAAAATTAAAATTACTAGAATTTATTGTATTATTAGAGTTATAATAAGAATCACTTACATATAACGGATGTTCTTGAGTCAAAGTAGTAGTCCTATAAATATTGCTAACTTTTATTTTATAAATAGGTTCATCTTCTTTTTCATATCTTAATAGAGTATTTATATCAACTAGCTCACCTTCTTTATTTATAAGTTTATCATCTAAAGTAACATCTTCAACATTTTTTAGACCTTTATCTGTCTTAACTTTTTCACCAGGAGTTAAACAACCAGCAATATATAATCCATAAGGTGGGTCTTCAACAGGATGTTCCCATATAACAACAGCTCCGTGCTTATCATCATTTTTATCAAGTGGAAACTTAGTTATATCTTTAGAGTCTGTAGTTTGTACCCACTTAAGCCTTCCATCTGGGCCAAATTTTAAATCACCAACTTGTTTATAATTATACAATTTTTTATCTGTTTGAATTTTAGCCAACTGGTCTTGTAATTCTTTCTTTGGGAATATATTACCAGCTAATTGCAAAGTAGCTTCCATCGGTGTATTTGGATGTTCTGCTATGTGCCTATCAATTGCATTCTTATCGCCTGAATTCTGCTCAACCTTACGTCTTTCTTTATTAGTCTTTTCTATGGCTTCTTTAATCATA
>Ga0207414_1000299_pt1 | contig 23303 bp, 24 predicted proteins | sample PonA231FremontCA_2_FD_187269 | JGI IMG/M metagenome (GOLD analysis project Ga0207414, IMG submission 187269) | Marine sediment microbial community from Fremont, CA, USA - Pond A23 Sediment 1 (SPAdes) | ecosystem: Environmental > Aquatic > Marine > Unclassified | place: USA: Fremont, California...
CGGTTGTGTATATGATATAAATAATATTATTGGAAAAATTAGAAATAAAAATGCTAGATATATTTTAGCTCGTTTGTTCATTAAAAGTTCCTCCTTATAAAAACATCTGATGGCATATAATATTCATATTATATTAACCCCAAAGAGCAGTGTCTGCCAATGCGGCAATTGTGGAAGCAAAAGTCATAATACCTGTTAATATAGCTACATACCACTTTTTCATGATTTATAGCCTCCCTTCGTCATTAATTATTTTTAATGACTAAGCTATGTCACAACAAACGAAGGTCGGCTAAGCTCATTTATAATAGGCTCATCTGATATTACTTAGTTATTACTTTTTATTATATATATGCCATCAGATATTAACAAAAAGACTTCCTTTTTACTAATTCTTTACAAATTACAAAAATCCTTTTTACAATTCTTGATAAGTTTCCAATAATGACAACTAACAAGAAGGTTTCTACCAATAAATTTAAGATTTATATTTGGTAATAGGATTTAAATATGATAAAATTTATTTCAGAGGTGTCATATAATGAAAAAAATAATTGATAAATTAAATAAAATAGATAATTTAAATGTTGAAGAAGATGTACTTTTGAAAAATTATACCACTTTTCAAGTGGGTGGACCAGCCGATATATTTTTAATCCCCAAAAATGAAAATGCTTTATTAGAACTTATTAAGGTTATCCAAAACATTAATACCCCTTATTTTGTATTAGGTGAAGGTAGTAATGTAATAGTTGGAGATAAAGGATATAGAGGTATAATTATATATACGGGAGAACTAGATGAAGTTTTAGTAAATGAAAATAATATAAAAGCACAAAGTGGGGCTACGTTAAAATATATCACAAAAAAAGCCCAAGAAAACTCACTTGCTGGGATGGAATTTGCTTCTGGTATTCCTGGCTCACTAGGGGGAGCAGTGTTTATGAATGCTGGTGCTTACGGTGGAGAAATGAATGATATCATTGTAAATGTTTCTGCTGTAAATAATAAAGGAAAAAAAGTAATCCTAGACAAAGAAGAACTTGAACTTTCTTATAGAAATAGTATCTTTCAAGAAAAAAATTATATTATATTAGATGCTACCATGGAATTAAATTATGGAGATAAAGATCAGATAAAAGAACGAATGGACGTTTTAAACCAAAAAAGACAAAATAAACAGCCTCTAGAATATCCAAGTGCTGGTAGTTCATTTAAAAGACCAGAAAACCATTATACTGGTCCTCTCATTGAAAAAGCTAAAATGAAAGGTTACCAAATTGGTGGTGCACAAGTCTCAGAAAAACATGCTGGATTTATTATAAACAAAGGCGACGCAACCGCCCAAGATATCTTAAATCTGATTAAAAAAATTCAAAAAGAAGTATATGAAATTTCAGGTGTGAAATTAAAACCAGAGCCTAAATTTTTAGGAAAATTTTAATTTCTGTTTAAGACTATCTGTTTTCATCCAGGCTATTCTGTTTCTACCATTATTTTTAGCCTTATAGAGAGCATCATCAGCTCTTTTAAGAAAACTTTCTATGTCATCTTCTTTTCTTATAACTGTTGCACCTATACTGATAGTAATCGAACCTGAATCTTTTATATCAATTTCTTGTACACTTTTTTTAATTCTATCAGCAATATTTTTGGCTTCTTTTATTTGAGTTTGAGGTAATAGAACTACAAACTCATCTCCACCCATCCGAGCTGCTAGGTCTTCATTTCTAATATTTTCATTTAATAACTCAGCAACTTTTCTTAAACATTCGTCACCTTTAAAATGGCCGTAGGTATCATTTATTTTTTTGAAATTATCTACATCAGCCATTAATAATACTAGGGGATTAGAATGTCGCTTAGCCATCGTAAACATCTTATCTAAGAAATCCATAAAATGTTTCCTATTAGAAATCCCTGTGAGATCATCTTTGTTTAACATTACTTTAAGTTTTTGATGTAAGGTTCTTAATTCTTTTGATTTTTTTAATCCATTTAAAATATAATAAAAAGCAAGAGTAAATATTGGAAGTGTAATTATTTGGACTAAGATTCGAACTCTTAAATTACTTAAGAATGGTATATTATAATAATAATTTAATACAGCAGGTATGATTAAACCTGAAGTTAATAAATGCGGAACTGCAAGAGAAGTAAATACTGCTTTGATTGAAAAACTTTTAAAAATATAATTATAAATAAAACCGGCCATAAAGCCTCTAAAAACAGTTGAAAGTGTAAATATAAAAAGATAACTTAAATCACTATGCCATATATTGAAGGCAATTAAATCAATAATACCTCCAATTAAAGCTCCCCAGAAAGGACCTAAAATAATCCCACCCAACATTATAAGAGGTGGTCTTAAATTCACTCTTATAGCTTCTTCTAAAGGATATATATTGAAATTAATAGTATTAGCCGGATTATCAAAAAAGACTCCGGCAGCTACTATTAATATCGCTATTTTAAATACAAAAGAAAAATCAAACTTTCTATATCTAATATCATCATTATTCACTTTGTTAAATAAAACCTTTTTTAAAAAAATCATTTACGGCTCTTTCAACTCCTAATATTACATTTCTCTTTTATAATTTACAAGGCTCACATAATGTTCCTTTTCTTCTTTTATTAATCTATATAATATTTCCTTTGTTTCTTCATTGTTATATGGAATAAGTTCTTGATATAGCAGGATCGAATCTTTTTCAGATTTAATAGCTCTATCTAATACTTCTTCGATATCCATTTCTTTTAATTCTTCCCTTTCACCTTTCGGAAACACTTCATACTCGACTAAACTTTTTAAATAATCGTTTACTTTAACATCTTCTAAATAACTATACTCCTTTTTTTCTTTTTCTTTATATTTTTCTTCTAATTTATCAAATGTATTATAATGCTCTTGTTCATCAGAAGCAAGTTTATTAAAAATCTTTTTTAATTCTTTATCTTCAGCATACTTAGCATGGGTAGAGTATAATCTATAACCACGATTTTCAATTTCCTTAGCCATTTCAAGCATTTCAAAAACATTAAAATTATTTTCTAACATAAAAAATATCCTCCTTAATTAATTAAATAATACCCTAATATTTATATTAAACAATGAGAATTTAATTCCTCCTTATGAGATGTTCGTAAAAAGAATAACTAAATTATTCATCTTTATTTTTTCTTTTTTGAGTGCTATAATGAAATACACAAAAATTATAAAACTATTTGAGGTGAGTTTATGTCAGAAGTAAAAAATATAAATTTAACAAAAAATGCTAGAAAAGTTCTTAAAGCTAGATATCTTAAAAGAAGCAAAGAAGGCGAACTAATTGAAGACCCCGAAGGAATGTTTGATCGAGTAGCAACAAATATTGCTCAAGCTAACGAAAAATATAATGAAGAAGCAAAAAAAGACAGAAAAAATTTCTATAATATGATGACCAACTTAGATTTCCTCCCTAATTCTCCAACTCTAATGAATGCCGATAATGATTTACAACAGCTAAGTGCCTGTTTTGTTTTACCAGTCGAAGATAGTATGGAAGGTATCTTCGACTCATTAAAAAATTCTGCACTTATCCATAAAAGTGGAGGCGGAACCGGTTTTAGTTTTTCTAGGCTGCGTCCTAAAAATGATATTGTAAAAACCACTGGTGGAGTAGCCAGCGGACCTTTATCCTTCATGAAAATTTTTGATAAAGCAACCGATATAGTAAAACAAGGGGGTAAAAGACGCGGCGCCAACATGGGAGTTTTAAGAGTTGACCACCCAGATATCATGGATTTTATTACTGCAAAAGAAAAAGAAGTTGCTCTCAATAACTTCAATATTTCAGTTGCAGTCACAGATAAATTTATGGAAGCTGTAGAAAATGATGAATTTTATGAGTTAATTAATCCTCATTCAGGGGAAGTCACATCAAAAATAAATGCCAGGGATGTTTTTGAAAAAATTGTTCATATGTCCCATAGGAATGGTGAACCTGGTATCATTTTCTTAGATGAAATTAATCGCCATAATCCAACACCAAATGTTGGTGAAATAGAAAGTACTAATCCTTGTGGCGAACAACCGTTATTACCATTTGAAGCATGTAATTTAGGTTCTATAAACCTTTCCAATATGACTAAAAAGGTAAATTCTAATTATAAGATTGATTATAAGAAACTTGAAGATACCGTTAGAAAAGCTGTGCGGTTTTTGGACAATGTTATAGATATGAATAAGTATCCTTTAGAAAAAATAAAAGAAATGGTACAAGGGAATAGAAAAATTGGATTAGGTGTAATGGGTTGGAGTGATCTGTTAATCCGCTTAAGAATTCCATATAACAGTGTAGAAGCTATTACTCTTGCGGAAGATTTAATGGCCTTTATCGAAGAAGTCTCTAAAGATGAATCAGCTAAAATAGCCAAAAGAAGAGGTTCTTTCCCTAATATAGAAGGTAGTATATATGATAAACCGATGAGAAACGCTACTACCACAACTATTGCTCCTACAGGTACTATCAGTATTATTGCAGGAGTTAGTAGTGGAATCGAACCTTTATTTGCTATTAATTATGAAAGACATATTTTAGATGATGTATTAATTGAAACTCATCCTATATTTGAAGAAATAGCTAAAGAGAGAGGCTTCTATTCTGAGGAATTAATGGAAAAAGTGGCTAAATCAAATTCTATTCAGGATATGGATGAAATTCCAAAAGATGTTAAAAGAATCTTTGTTACTGCACATGATATAGAGCCTGAATGGCATATAAAAATGCAAGCTGCTTTTCAAAAATCAGTTGATAATGCAGTTAGTAAAACCGTAAACTTTCATAATTCCGCAACAGTTGAAGATGTTAAAAAAGTATATGAAATGGCTTATGACCTCGACTGTAAGGGGATTACAATATATAGAGATGGTAGTAGAAGCGAACAAGTTCTTTCTACCTCAGGAGATGAAGAAGAGGCAACTGAACATGACTCTAAGACTAAACGTCCCCGTCCAAAAGTAACAATTGGTACTACTGAAAAGACCAAAATTGGTTGTGGCAAACTATATATTACTATAAATTCTGATAAAAAAGGAATTAATGAAGTATTTACAACTACAGGTAAAGGCGGAGGTTGCCATGCTCAATCAGAAGCAATTTCTCGCTTAGCTTCCTTAGCATTAAGAAGTGGAGTTGCTATTGAAGAAGTAGTTGACCAATTAAGAGGTATAAGATGTGAAGCTGCAATGATAAGAAAAGATGTCCATAATCTTTCTTGTCCTGATGCCATAGGTAGAGCATTAGAAAAATATGATGAAAAAGAAATCCAAAAGAACTTTGATCTAGATATTGAAGTTGAAGAAGAAAAAGAAAAGCCTCAAATTGATAATAAAGTTGAACCTTATACAAATGGTTCCGCCTGTCCAGAATGTGGACATGAATTAGAACACGAAGGCGGTTGTTCAACTTGTAGAAACTGCGGTTGGTCACACTGTGGATAAAAAATAATATAATTTATATATAAATGGGCCTGGATATCATATCCAGGCCCATTTTCATATTAAAACCATTTCCGAGGTTTAAAAGTTTATTTATTCCACATCATAATCATCTTTATCTAAATCAATTGAATCAGATTTATCTATAGTTTCCTCTTCTTCATTATTATCCCCAGAATATTTTCCCATCATATTCCTTAAAAACGGCCACATAACTATAAATACTACAATATCATCCACCTGTCCAAGGCCTGGGAAAAAATCTCCGATGAAATCATAAGGGATTATTAAATATATTAAAGGCAAAACTAAAAATAACTTTTTATACCAAGGCACACTATTATCTTTTAAAAAATGCATTACTTTCACTAATTTACTTAAAAGTCTCATCTTATATACCTTCTTTTTTGTATTAAATCTATTATAATACAATTTTTAGATCTTTACAAAATAAAAACCCGATGGTAAAAACCACCAGGTGTTAATTACTAATCTATTTTATTGATTTTTATATTTTTCCCAATCACTTAAAAATCTCTCTAAACCAGAATCGGTTAATGGATGTTTAGACATCTTTTCAATTACATCATAAGGAATTGTTGCAATATCTGCCCCGGCTTTGGCAGCTTCTTTAACATGAAGTGGATGTCTTATGCTTGCTGCTAATACTTCAGTATCAAAATCATAATTATCATATATTTTTCTCATGTCTTTTATAAGTTCCATACCGTCATGAGCTCTGTCATCTAATCGACCTATAAAAGGACTAGCAAATGTTGCTCCTGCTTTGGCAGCCAAAAGTGCCTGATTTGCTGAAAATATTAGGGTTACATTAGTTTTAATACCTTCTTGTGATAACTTTTTAACGGCTTTTAATCCATCGATAGTCATTGGTACTTTAACCACTACATTAGAAGCTAATTGAGCTAATTCTCTTGCTTCTTCAACCATCCCTTCTGCATCAACACTAACTACTTCAGCATTTACCGGACCATCTACTAATTCACAGATTTCTTTGATTCTGGTATGAAAATCTATATTCCCTTCTTTAGAAACTAATGAAGGATTTGTTGTAACTCCATCTATGACTCCAAAACTTGCTGCAGTTTTTATTTCATCTAAATTGGCAGTATCAATAAAAAACTTCATATACATATCACCCACCTTTTTATTATTTCTTATATTATATCATAGATAAATAAATTATTAAATTTTAATCTAAATATCCTAAACTTTTAAGCCTTTTTTTAATCATTTGAACTTCTTCATTCGACAATTCCTCTCTGGAATTGCTTAAATTTTCATTGTTCATCTTATGATTGGATACTAAATCTCTTAATACATAAACTGTAAATTCAGTAACACTATGAAAACCAGTATCCTCTATAATTTGGTTTAAATTATTATATAAATTTCTTGGGATTTTAATTGTTGCTTTTTTATCACCCATTGATACAACCTCCAAACTTACTCGTTATCTAAAAGTCCCTTTTCTTCCAAATGATTGATCACAATTTTTGCACTTTCTTCTACGGACTCTTGAGCTGTTTTCAATTCCACATCCGGATTTTCTGGTTCTTCATATGGATCTGAAATACCAGTGAAATTTTCTATTTTACCCTCACGAGCCTGTTTATATAATCCTTTTACATCTCTTTCTTCACAAACTTCTAATGGAGTATTAACAAAAACCTCTACAAACTCTCCTACTTCACTAATTTCTTCTCGAGCATAACTTCGTGCTGATTCATAAGGAGAAATAAATGAACATAAAGTAATTACATCATTATCGGTAAGTATTTTTGCTACAAATGTATTTCTTTCTATATTCTTATTTCTATCTTCTTTTGTAAAGCCTAAATCTTTAGTTAATTTCTCTCTAACTATATCTCCATCCAATCTTTGAGTATAATATCCATTTTCCTCAAGTTGTCTTTCTACTTCTAAAGCAACCGTAGTCTTTCCGGCTCCACTTAAACCTGTAAACCAAACTGTTACACCTTTTGCTCTTTTATTCATTGTTTAATTTGCCCCTTTCAATATATATTAGTCAGTTTCTGCCATTCCTCTTATTAAAACATCTGCTACTTCTGGTCTTGTCATTTCTTCTGGTGGCCTTTTTCCTTCTCTAAGTAATCTTCTTACTTTTGTTCCACTTAATCCTATATGATGTTCACTATCATGAGGACAAGTTTTGGTTGTAGCCATTGTTTTACACTCTTCACAGTAAAATGAATATTCAAATCTTAAGGGTGTAATACCTATTTCTTCTTTAGAAAAGTTATCGAACATTTCTTGTGCTTCATAAGTACCATAATAATCTCCTACACCAGCATGATCTCTACCAACTATAAAATGGGTACAACCGTAATTTTTACGGCAAAGTGAGTGGAATACAGCCTCTCTAGGACCAGCATATCTCATTGCAGCAGGGAAAACAGATAGAAACACTCTTCCCTCAGGATAAATTTTATCCATAACTACTTCATAACTTTCAATTCTATAGTCAACCGGAATGTCACTGCTTTTAGTTTCTCCAACTAAAGGAGATAAAAGTAGACCATCCACAATCTCTAAAGAACATTTCTGTAGATATTCATGGGCACGATGAATAGGATTTCGAGTTTGAAAACCTACAACACGGTCCCAATCCTTATTTTTAATATGTTTCCTCACATCTTTTGGATCCAATCTATATTCATTAAACTTATCATGTTGGATTCTTTCAAGTAGATGTATTTCTCCCCCAATATGATAATTCCCTCTACTATAAACATTTTTAACACCGGGGTGATCTGAAGATTTAGTCTTATATACTTTTTGTGCTTCTTGTTTTTCATCATACTTATAGATATCTTCTACATCCATAACAGCATAAATTTTATCCGCATTATCAGTTAAAGCTATACGTTTACCTTCTTCGATTTTTTTCGCTTTTTCTTCTGTCACACCCAATACTACAGGGATGGTCCAGACTGTTCCATCTGCAAGTCTCATATTTTCTACTACACTCTTATAGTCCTCTTCATTCATGAACCCTTCAATTGGACTATAAAGACCTGTTGCAATATTCTCTGCTTCCACTAAGTCTCTATTACTTAAACTTATATGAACCATGTCTTCAGCCTGATTTAATAGTCTTACTTTATTTTGATCATCAACAACCTTGTTAACTAATTTACCTCCATGTGGTGATATCATTATTTATTAATTACCCTCCTATATTAACACTTTTATAACACTCTTATAATATATACAATAAACACTCCTATAATCCTCTTTTATTCCAAAAAAAATTATCTTTTTTCCTTTAATTTTTTAACATAACTATCATCTAAACAAATATCTCCTAATTTTACTCCGGGAGAATTTTCTCCATGAAAGTCTGATCCTCCAGTTATTAATAGATCTAAATCATCCGCAATTTCTTTATAGTATTTCGAATCCTCAGTATTGTGTTTAGAATGATACACTTCTATCCCTACAAGTCCATTAGCTTTCATCTCCTTAATATCTTCTTTTCTCAAAGGCTCTCCATGATTAATAAAGACAGGATGAGCTAATACAGGAATCCCTCCACTGTCCTTAATTAAATTAATCGCTTCAAGCGGACTAATCTTAAATTTTTTAACATAAGCCTTTCCACCATTACCAATGTAATCTTCAGTAAAAGCTTCTCCCATTTCATTTATATAACCTTTTTGAACCATTAGTTTAGCAATATGAGGCCGTCCAATGTAATCATCTCCGGCTATATTTCTTACTTCCTCAAAAGTAATATCAATATTTTCTTGGTTTAATAACTTAACCATTTTTTGGGCTCTTTTTTTTCTGGAATCATAAATTTCTCGAACTTTCTTTTTAAGAAATTCATCTTCATAATCTATAAAGTAACCTAAAATATGAATTTCAGCTTTACCTCTAAATGTAGAAAATTCTATTGCTGGAATAACTTCAAGTTCCTTATCGTCCGCATACTTTACTGCCGGCTTTATTCCTTCCAATGTATCATGGTCAGATATTGCAATTGTCTTAAATCCTGCTTTTATTGCTTTATCTACTATTTCTTGTGGAGTATAACTTCCATCTGAATAAGTAGTGTGTACGTGTAGATCTGCACTCATTAAATAACCTCCTATATTATTATATTCTATCATTTATTTTATACCAGGCCATACCTATCCATTCATGAATAGCCTGCATATTTGCTCTTAAACTTCCCCGATTTGGTAAATAGTCAAGCCAGGAAAGATTATGACTGTAAGCATAATTAGATACAACCGATATGTAATCTATATCAAACCTATCAAATACTTCCATTGATCTTCTCATATGAATAGCCGAAGTAACTAGATATATTTCACTATATTGATTATCTTCTAACCATTGTTTGATTTCTAAACCATTTTCATAGGTGGTTCTTGCTTCTTTTTCTTGAATAAAATCAATTTCCTCAAACTGACTTATGAATTCCAATGCTACATCTGCCTCACTTGTATCTTCATAACCGACTCCTACACCACCAGAATAAATCAAAGGCATTTCATTTTCACGGGCTATCATTATACCTTTTAATAATCGACTTTTACTTATTGAAGAAAGTTCACTGTTAGAACCATCTACATTATAATTAATACCTCCACCTAAAGCAACAGTAGGAATTTCTTTTAATTTGTTTTCATTAAAACTACTTGCTTCAGTGGCATAATTTTCTAAGGGTAATACTAAAAGATGGACACCTAAACCGGTAAAAGTAATCACCATTATTACAATAATTAGACCTGAAATCAATTTCATGAAACTAGAATAACTAGTCTTCATGAGATAAAGAAAAATTATAATATTTAAAAATAATAAAAGTCCGGGTAATGTAATAAAAGATGAAATTATTTTTTCAATAGCAAGTAACATTATTCACCAATCACCTTAACTAATACTCTTTTGCGCCTTTGACCGTCAAATTCACCATAAAAAATCTGTTCCCAGGGCCCGAAATCAAATTCTCCCTCTGTAATAGCAACCACAACTTCTCGTCCCATGATTTGTCTCTTTAAATGCGCATCTGCATTTTCCTCAAATCCATTATGATCATATTGAGAAATGGGTTCATGAGGTGCTAGTTCTTCTAACCATCTTTTGTAATCCTTATGTAAACCAGTTTCATCATCATTAATAAAAACACTTGCAGTAATATGCATTGCATTTACTAAACAGAGTCCTTCCTGGATTCCACTTTGTTTCACAACTTCTTCTACCGTACGTGTAATATTAATTAATTCTACTCTTTTTTCTGTATTAAACCATAAATATTCCCGAACTGACTTCATATACTTCACCCCAAACTTAAATTGATTGATATTATTATAAAACAAATCAAACTCAAGAACAAGCTTTATAACATAAAAAAAGCTCCTCTTGTAAATTAAGCCAAGGGAGCTTTTAAATAAAATATTCTGTTTTAATCTCTTTAACCGTAAAAGGAGTTAATAAATTACTCATTAAATTTCACCTCCTTTCTCTTATCTTTTTATATGATTAACTCTCATACGGTTATATTTTTTATTGATAATTAGTTCTTTTCTTAAATCTATTACTTTTTCAGACATATTTATATTTCCTCCTTCAATTATTGTCCCATTATTTTATAAGTTTCTAGACGAGTATTTTCTTTTCTATCTTGTCTTACTAAATTACGAACATTTCTATCTTCTATCATAAAGAAATCTTTTATTTTATTCATTTATATTTCCTCCTTTAAAATTTTTATAGTATCTCACTTTTGTATTTTTCAATCTGAGAACGATCTTTTAATCTACTTTTTTGATATTCTCTTTCTTCCTTGTTTTCTATTGAAAAAAAGTCATTTAATTTATCAAACATTTTAAAACCTCCTTTTTGTTTTTGATTTTATTTAGAAGTACTGGTTTATGTATTCATCAGTAATTCTTCTATTTCTCTTATTTAGTTTTATTTCTCTTCTACTATTTCTGTTTTCTATCATTTGATACTTTTCATTTGTTCTTCTCACTTTTTCCACCTCCTTCTTTGTTAATCTATTATCATTATAAACCAATATTTTAATATTGTCAAGTATTTTTTAATATTTTTAATATATTTATTAATATATTTAATTATTTATCTAATTTTATTTATATTTTTTGGTTTAAAGCGGTTAATTAATGGTTTTAAACACTATTTTTAATATTTTTTTCAATATATTTAAGTAATCAGTTAATTATATTAATTATATATACTATTTTTTAAATAAAAAAACCCTCATGGTTAAAAACCATAAGGGGAGGTTGAAATAACTACTTTTATTTAATTAATTAAACAAAGCCTTTTTTAAGAAAGTTCTTTAATAAACTTCTCAATCCTATTTAAACCTTCTTTTATGTTTTCAAGTGAATTCGCATAAGATAATCTTATATAGTTATCTGCTCCAAATGCTACCCCTGGGACTACAGCTACTTTCTTTTCATCTAATAGTTCTTCAGCAAAGCTAAAGGAATCTTCAATTACTTTACCGGCCATTTTCTTACCTAGAATATCTTCGATATTCATCATAATATAGAAAGCTCCCCCTGGTTTCAAACAGGAAAGTCCTTCTATTGAATTGATTTTTTCATACATAAAATCTCTGCGTTCAGAAAATTTGTTTCTTCTTTGCTTCATGAAACTATGGTCGCCCCTCAAACCTGCATTACTTGCATATTGGGCTATTGAATTCGGATTGGAGGTAGCATGGCTTTGAATATTAGACATAATTTCAATGATCTTTTTAGGACCAGCTGCATAGCCAATTCTCCATCCCGTCATAGCATAGGCTTTAGAAACTCCATTTATTACTATAGTTAATTCTTTTATATCTTTATTTAAGGAAGCTATACTTATATGTTTATTCCCGTCATAAACTATCTTTTCATAAATTTCATCAGATATTACTAATATATCATTTTCAACTGCAAGTTTTGCAATCTCTTCTAGTTCATCTTTAGAATATATGCTCCCTGTTGGATTACTGGGACTATTCAAAATCAAAGCTTTTGTATTTTTATTAATTTTATCTTTTAATTTATCAACATTTATTTTGAACCCATCTTCTTCATCTGTATCTAAAAATACAGGAGTACCTCCACCCATTTTTACAGTTTCAGGATAAGTTAACCAATAAGGAACAGGGATGATAACTTCATCGCCCGGATTTAAAATAGCCTGAAAGGTATTGAAAAGTGAATGTTTGGCACCATTGGATACAATTATCTGATCTTTGTCATAATTTAACTGGTTATCTCTTTTAAACTTTTCGACTACAGCCTCCTTTAAATTTTCATAACCTGAAGCAGCAGTGTATCTAGTAAAACCAATTTCTAAAGCTTCGCAAGCTGCATCACAAATATATTGCGGAGTTTCAAAATCGGGTTCTCCAGCTCCAAAACTAATAACATTTTCTCCGGCTTCCTTCAATTTATTGGCCTTTGCACTTATTGCAAGTGTTAAGGAAGCGCTAACTTTTTGTGCTCTTTGTGATAATTTCAAACATATCCCTCCCTAATAATTTGTTAATTTAAATGGTGTAATTTCACTATCGCTGTATTTCTTTCTAGCTTCTTTTAATCTCTTAATTTGTTCATTCAACTCTTCTTCAAAATTATCAGGCAAATTAGGTATATTTTTAAATACATTATTTATCCTTCTAAATTTGTTTAAATAATTTTCAATTCTTATGGAAAATTGTTCTACATAACTAAGTTCTGTATAATCTCTATTTAGATATCGTGTGAATAATTTCCTGAGATCTTCATAATAAGGTAAATATCCAATTGGAGATTTAATTGCTTTTACTTCTCCATGTACCCTTTTTTCCATCCATAACAACCAAATCTTCTTATCCAACATCCCGTTTAAATAATCCCCATTTTCAGGATTTTTTAAAAAATAATTAACTGTAAAAATACTGGGTTGATGTTTTGCTTTTTGCCCAAATTCCAAATAATTATTTATATAGTCACTAATGGGTACAGATAAAAAATCCAGATTTGCCATCGGGTTATGCTTTCTTTCACCTTGTTTATCCAATGTAGCAGAAGTGGTTTCGGATTCTAAAGAAGACGCCATAAAAACACCATGGGACCAACTAAGGGTTTCAGCAACCGGGACAGAGGTATCAGAATCTCTGCCACCAAAGATCATACCGTCTACCTTTACTCCATCTTTTTTATCATAATTTTCATCACAGTTTTCTAGGTCACTTATTCTTATAGTATACCTAGCATTTTTATGAGCAGGTGGAATTTCATTTCCTCCCTCATCAGTTTTCCCTTGAGACCATTTACCAGAAAAGTTAATTCCTTTTTCAGGAATATCTTTACCCATTCCTAACCAATAAGGTTTACCATCATTTACTAACACATTGGAAAATATTAATTCCCGGGGAGTTGTTAAAGTATTATATATTATCGGGTCGTCTTCAGGATCTATATCTCTAATGATTCCAAAAGCTCCGTTTTCTACATTTACAGCTCTTACATCTTTCCCCTTTATTTTCATATAAGCGATGTCATCCCCAACAATAGAATGTCCAGGTATCATTGCAGTACTTGTTTTTCCACATCCACTGGGAAAAGCTCCTGTGAAATATGTTTTTCTATCTCCCGGTCCATTTACCCCAGAGATAAACATATGCTCTGCTAACCAACCTTCTTTTACTGCTTTTCTAATGGCTAATCTAAAAGCTAACTTTTTTAATCCAAGACTATTTCCAGCATATTGATTATTAACAGAAAAAACTTGGTCCTTTTTTAAATCTATATATATTCTTCTCTTATCAATATCAGCACTTACTCTGTTTTCTAATCTACCCGCTGAATGTAAGAAAAAGAAAAATTTTCCAGAGCCTTCTAGTTCTTTGAAATCTTCATACCCTTGTCGATATAGTATATCTTCACTATGGGCAACATAACTAGAATCAGTAATTTGCATTGCCGGAAGACTAAAATCCGACTTATTTGGTCCTAGTGAAAAAAATCGAACCAACATTTCTTTGTTTTGCATACTACCATCTAAATATCCTAAAATTTCATCTAACCCTTCTTCTCGGTCAATTGTATTAATATCTAATCCTAAATCCAAGTCTTCTTCTACTAAATATTTCGTGTTTTCTTTATCACGAGCCTGATCCTGATAACCATCGAAATGTACTGTATGCCCTTCCATCTCCAGTGGCTTTTCTTCACCACTTTCTAAAGCCAATTCTCTAACATATTTGATATCTTCCTCACTATCATCAATAATTGAAACTTTATCAGGTTTACATAAATCTATTGCAAACTCAAGCAACTCTTCTACTTTTTCATTATTTAATTTTTCTAATTTTCTTTGATTAATAGTACTTAATTCCAATATTATTCCCCCTTACTTTTAACCCTTTCTTTTTTCAAAAAACTTTTTAGCTACAGATGGGAAGAGTGCATAAGTTAAAATATCTTCCTCTTTTTGTATATATTCCTTTATTTCTTCTCTGTAATCATCTAAAGCAGGTTCTAAATGATCTGCATATCTACCTTCAATCACAGTTTCCCCCTTAAGAATTTGTTCTTTTAATTCTTGGTCAATCTCTCCTGGAGGATTACCATACTGACCTTTTATATAATTTTTTATTTCTTTAGAAACCACACTATATCTTTCTCCAGTTGCTACATTGAATACAGCCTGAATACCTATGATTTGACTGGTAGGAGTAACTAAAGGAGGAAAACCCATCTCTTCTCGAACTTTAGGAACTTCATTAAGTACTTCATCATATTTATCGAACATGTTTTGGTCTTTCAATTGATTTCTTAAATTAGAAAGCATTCCACCTGGGATTTGACTTTTCAAAACCCTTGGATCCACACCAAAAGAACCAAGAAATTCTTTCTTTTCATCTCTGATTCCTCTAAAGTGTTCATTGATTTCATTTACTTTATCAAAATCAATACCAGTATCATATTCACTGTTTTTAAATAGATATATAAAAGGTTCTGTGGGCGGCTGTGAACTTCCGGAACCTAATGCAGATAAAGCAGTATCAATTACATCAACACCTGCTTCAGCGGCTTTAAGATAGGTCATAGAACCGAGTCCAGTTGTATTATGTGCATGTAGCTGAATGGGGATATCAATTTCATTTTTTAATTTAGTTATCAAATTATATGCTTCAAAAGGAGCTAAAAGTCCTGCCATATCTTTTAAGCATAAGGAATCTGCTCCCATTTCTTGAACTGTTTTAGCAGTTTCTAAATAATGTTCTACATCATGTAAAGGACTTGTGGTATATACAATAGTTCCCTGTGCATGTCCTCCATATTTATTAGTAAATTCTATTGCTTTTTTGAGATTGCGGACATCATTTAAAGCATCAAAAATTCTAATTATATCTATTCCATTTTCAATGGATTTTTCGATGAATTTTTCCAACACATCATCGGGGTAATGCTTATATCCTAAAATATTCTGACCCCTCAATAACATCTGCAAGGGGGTGTTTTTTGCTTTCTCTTTAAACCTCCGGAGTCTAATCCAGGGATCTTCATCTAAATACCTAATACAACTATCAAAAGTCGCCCCACCCCAAACTTCCATGGAATGATAACCTAGTTTATCCATTTCACCTATAACTGGCAGCATCTCATCTGTACCCATTCGAGTGGCTAATAATGATTGGTGCCCATCTCTTAATATGGTCTCCGTTAACTTTATTTTCCCCACTATTTAACCTCCTTATATTTCTCTAGATATAAATTATATATTAATAATATCATATTAAAAAAGGGCCAAAGTTAGGCCCTTTTTATATTATAGTCTTAACATTTTTTATCGCCGTTATAAACCCAGCCTCTAGCTTCCATAGCTGCAGTTAGTCTTCTAATAGCAACAATAAAGGCTGCTACTCTCATATTTACTCCTAGATTTTCATGAGTATTATATACTTTTTCAAAGGCGTCTACCATAATATCTTCTAGTTTTCTATCTACTTCTTCTTTTGACCAATAATAGTTAGCTAGGTTTTGAACCCATTCAAAATATGATACTGTAACTCCACCTGCATTAGCTAATATATCTGGAATAATCATTATATTCTTTTTAAATAGTATTTCATCTGCTTTTGGAGTAGTAGGACCATTAGCAGCTTCAGCTATCATTCTAGCTTTAATATGATCTGCATTAGCTTCTGTAATCTGATTTTCTAAGGCAGCAGGTACTAAAATATCAACATCCATTGTAAGGAGATCTTCATTTGAAATTTCTTCACAACCTACATAATCCTTAACACTACCAGTTTCTTCTTTATGTTTTGCTACTTTTACTGGATCAAAGCCTGATTCACAATAAATACCGCCTTTTGAATCATTGGCAGCAACTATCTTACAACCCAATTCATTTAAAAACTTTGCAGAAAAACTACCTGCATTACCATAACCCTGTACTGCTACTGTTGCACCATTAAGTTCAAGCCCAATTGCCTTTGCAGCTTCTCGAACTGTATACATAACTCCCCGTGCTGTAGCAGAATGACGACCAAAAGATCCACCCAATACAACAGGTTTACCGGTTACAAGTCCGGGAGTATTCACACCTTTTATTTTAGAAAACTCATCCATAAACCAACTCATTACCTGTGCATCAGTATAAACATCAGGAGCAGGAATATCTTTATCAGGACCGATAATAGGTGAGATTGCTTGTATAAAGCCCCTAGATAAACGTTCCAATTCATTACGAGAAAGATCTTTGGGATTAACTAAAACCCCACCTTTTGCCCCTCCATACGGTATTCCAACCAATGAACACTTAAATGTCATCCAGGCAGCCAAGGCCTTTACTTCATCTTCACAAACCTGGGGATGAAATCTAATCCCACCTTTTGTCGGGCCTAAAACATCATTGTGCTGACAGCGAAATCCTTTAAAAACATGAATACTGTCATCATCCATCTTAACAGGAATAGAAACAGATAAAGTTCTCATCGGTTCCTGTAATAGTTCTTTAATTTGAGGATCAAGATCTAACACAGTCGCCGCATTATCAAGCTGTTTCAACACGTTTTCATAGATAGTTGAGTTGGCCATTTTTTAAGTTTCCCCCTAATTAATAAGTTAAAAACAATATTAAGCTGTTTGACATAGATTTATTATCTTTAAAAAATCGACCTTTCTTATGGGAAAATCCCCCTAATCTTTTTAGTTTCAACAATTCTATTTAAAGCTACCATATAAGCTGACATTCTAAATGAAACTTGTTTTTCTTCATAAGTCTGCCATACTTGGTTAAATGCTTCTGTTAATAAATTCCTTAGTTTACGATTTGTTTTCTCATCTTCCCATCTTGCAGATTCTTTATTTTGGACCCATTCAAAATAGGATACGATAACTCCTCCAGCATTAGATAAAATATCAGGCATAACTGTAATATTTCTTTCTTCTAAAATTAGGTCTGCATCTCTTGTTGTAGGGCCATTAGCAGCTTCTACTACATAATCGGCTTTCAATTCTTTTGCAACCTGTTCTGTAATCTGATTTTCTAATGCGGCCGGAATTAAAATATCAACATCTAGTCTCAATAATTCATCATTTGTAATATTTTGAGTTTCGCTATCTTTTTCCATTTCCGATAGATGAGCTCGATTTGCACCAACAAACTCTCTTAATTTAACTATATCTAAACCATCTTCATTATATAAACCACCTGAAACATCACTAACTGCAACTATTTTACATCCTTTTTCCTGTAGTAATTCTGCCGCAACCTGGCCGACATTTCCAAAACCTTGAATGGCTATTGTTGTTCCTTCTAACTCTTTTTCTAATTTATCAAAAAGATTTTCAACAGTAATCATAACACCTCGACCAGTAGCCCCTTCGCGAGCTAAACAGCCCTCAATAATACGAGGTTTCCCAGTTACTATACCAGGAATATTATGACCTTTTATCATACTATAAGTATCATATATCCAACTCATAATTTGTGCATTTGTATTCACATCTGGAGCAGGAATATCTTTATCGATACCTATAATAGGCTCTATCATTGTAGTATATCTTCTGGTAATCTTTTTTAATTCTGTCTGAGATAATTCGCTAGGATCACATTGAATTCCACCTTTTGCCCCTCCATAAGGTATATCAACTAAAGAGCATTTCAGAGTCATCCACCCAGCCAATGCTTTTATTTCATCAATATTGACATCAGGATGGTAACGAACTCCACCTTTATAAGGTCCTCTTGAATTACAATGTTGAACTCTATATCCATCATAAACTTCAACACTGCCATCATCTTTTTCAATTGGTATAGAAACCTTTAATTCTCTTTCGGGTTTCTCTAAAATTTTATAGTCATCTTTTGGCAATCCTAGTTTTTGACCTGCTTCATCTATGGTTAATAAAAATTCACTATAAGGATTATATTCTTCTTTTGACAATTTATGTTCACTCCCATTTAAATTAAACTTTTTTATTTAAAATCTATATTACTCATAAAATTTATTTATAAATTAGACAAGCCACATGAGCAGCAACCCCATCAAAACAATATATTTGTTAAGTTTATTTGGCCTCCTTTCCTATCAATGGCTTTATATAATTAAATATTTTAGTGTATTGATTTTTAAAACATCAAAATATAATTCCCCTTATAACAACTAATCCCTTTATTATAATTCGAAATTAATTAAAAATTATGACTTCTATAAACTCAGTACTATTAAGGAAATCATATATTTGGTATCTTATTCATTTTCTCCTTCTAAATGCTGACATAATTCCATCAATACACCGTTAGTTGATTTAGGGTGTATGAAGACAATCTTTTTACCGCCTGCTCCCATACTAGCTTCTCCAATAAATTTTGCATCCTTTTTTTCCATACTCTCTTTTTTCTCTTCTACATTATCTACTTCTAGAGCTATATGGTGGATACCTTCTCCTTTTTTTTCTATAAATTTATGAATATTACTATCCATAGAAATAGATTCCAAAAGTTCAATATCACTTTCACCTGTTTTTAAAAATGCTACCTTTAATCCTCGCTCATCAAGCTGTTCAGTACCTTTAAGTTCTAATCCTAGAGTATCTTTGTAAAATTTTAGTGATTCATCTATACTTTTTACTGCAATACCAATATGGTCTATTTTCATTTATTATAACCCCCTTTAATCAAAAGGCATTAATTCTTCTACTGTTGAATAAGGATCTTTCTTTTTATCATAAATTTGTTCGATATGTTCGGGAAACTTTTCATCTTCTAATATAGGTTTTATGTATTTTTCATTTAAGGTTTTTTCCATTAAGTTAATCATTTGTGCCTTAATTACTTGTTTGCGGTTTTCTTTTAACAACTTATTATCAAGTAAATAATCATGATGCTTTGTGATCCAATCTTTTATATCACTAATACCTTTATTTTTTAAGGCATTAGTAGATATAACAGGTGGTTTCCACTCTTTATCTTCATCTTTAAAAGATACTAACTGTTCTATCGTTAGCACCATTTGCTGGGAATTAGGCCGGTCAGATTTATTGACTACAAATATATCGCCAACTTCCATTAATCCGGCCTTATAGGCTTGTATTTCATCTCCGGCTTCAGGCACTGTAACAAATACAGTTGTATCTGCCAACTTTACAATATCAATCTCATTTTGTCCAACTCCAACTGTTTCAATAATAATATAATCAAAACCAGCTAGTGAAAATATCAATACTGTATCATAAATAGAAGAGTTTAATCCACCCAAAGAGCCTCGAGTTGCCATACTTCTAATAAAAACATTCGGATCAGTTGAAATTTCATTCATTCTAACTCTATCTCCCAACAGAGCTCCTCCGCTAAAATGACTAGTCGGATCAATGGCAATAATGCCAACTTTTTTATTTTGTTTCCTCCAGAGTTGGACTATCCTTTGAGTAAGAGTACTTTTTCCTGAACCCGGAGGTCCAGAGATTCCAACCATGTATGCAGGTTCAACATTTTTGTATATTTTTTTCATCAATTTTAGACCGTTTTTTGTACCATCTTCCACCATAGAAATAGCCTGTGCGATAATATTTTCATTTCCTTTTTGAATTTCTGCATACAGTTTTTCTATATCATTAGTCATTATTATTTTACCTCTTTTTCAATAAACTCTACAATTTCTGAAATAGGAGTACCTGGTTGAAAAACAGCTTCAATACCAAGTTCCTTTAATTCTTTATGGTCACCTTCTGGAATAATACCACCAGCAATAACTTTTATATCCTCTCGGTCTGATTCCTCAAGTCGTTTCATGATTTCAGGAAACAGGTGGGTATGAGCTCCAGAAAGAATACTTAAACCAATCACATCAACATCTTCCTGAACAGCACTTCTTACAATCTGTTCTGGAGTCTGTCTTAAACCGGTATAAACAACTTCCATTCCTGCTTCTTTTAGTCCCCGGGCTATTACTTTTGCACCTCTATCATGTCCATCTAGTCCCGGTTTGGCTATAAGTACTTTAATTTTTTTATCCACTATAACAGGCCTCCCCTCTTAAATATATTGTGCTTCATATTCGCCAAATTCATCTCTTAAGACATTACTTATTTCTCCAATTGAAGCATAGGCTTTGACCGCCTCAATAATTGGATACATTAAATTTTCTTCATTTTTTGCTGCTTTTCTAACTTTCTCTAAAGCATCATTAACTTCTTTTTCATTTCTTTTTTCTTTTATATTTTTTAATCCTTTGATCTGTTCATTCTCAACTTCAGGATCAACTTTTAATAGGTTATCTGCTTTTTTCTCTTCTTCTTCCGTAAATTTATTAACTCCAACTACAACTTTATCGTTATTTTCTATTTTTTTCTGAACCTGATATGCACTCTCTTGAATTTCTCTCTGCACATAACCAGATTCAATAGCTTTAGCCATCCCACCCAGATCATCAATTTTATCAATATATTCTTTTGCTTCTTTTACAAACCGATCTGTTAATGACTCTACATAATATGAGCCCGCCATTGGATCTATAGTATCTGCTGCTCCACTTTCATGAGCTAACACTTGTTGTGTTCTAAGAGCAATTTTTACAGATTCCTCGGTAGGAAGTCCCAAGGCTTCATCATATGAATTTGTGTGTAATGATTGAGTACCACCTAATACAGCTGATAAAGCCTGTAAGGTTACTCTCATAATATTATTCATCGGTTGTTGGGCTGTTAAAGCTGAACCGGCAGTTTGAGTATGGAATCTTAACATTTTAGATTTATCCTTTTCAGCTCCAAATCTATCTTCCATTATCTCTGCCCATAATCTACGTGCCGCTCTAAACTTAGCAATCTCCTCAAAAAAGTCCATCTGAGCATTAAAGAAAAATGATAAACGAGGAGCAAATTGATCTACATCCATTCCAATATCTACTGCTGCCTGAACATATTCAATCCCATCTGCTATTGTAAAGGCAAGTTCCTGTACAGCATTTGAACCTGCTTCTCTTATATGATAACCACTAATACTAATCGTATTAAACTTAGGCATCTCTTTTGAACAGTAATCAAAAATATCAGTAATAATTCTAAGTGATGGCTCGGGTGGGAAAATATATGTCCCTCGAGCAATATATTCTTTTAAGATGTCATTTTGAATTGTTCCTGCTAATTCTTCTGAACTTACCCCCTGCTTTTCAGCTACTACCATATACATAGCTAATAAAACTGAAGCTGGGGCATTAATTGTCATTGAGGTACTAACCTCATCTAAAGGTATCTGATCAAAAAGCACTTCCATATCGGCAAGTGTATCAATTGCAACTCCTACCTTTCCAACCTCTCCACGGGCAAGTGGGTGATCAGAATCATAACCAATCTGGGTTGGTAAATCAAAAGCAACACTTAAACCGGTTTGCCCCTGTTCCAATAAATACCTAAATCTTTCATTTGTTTCTCGAGCATTTCCAAAACCGGCATATTGTCTCATTGTCCATAATTTACTGCGATACATTGTAGGATAAACCCCTCTTGTGAAGGGAAACAGTCCTGGATAGTTAATTTTATCCTCATAATCAATATCCTCTATATCTAAAGGTGTATATAATGGTTTGATAGGTCTATCTGAATCAGATTTAAATTCTTTTTTTCTTTCTCCAAATCTATCTACAGTCTTTTTATATTTCTTTTTATTCCACTCTTCTTGACTTTTTTTGAGATCTTTTTTACTCACCGATATTACCCCCTTCGGCCAGTTTTTGTCCTACAGAAAAGGCTTCCATATTTACTGCAGTCGTATTTTCTGGTACTCTTTTTTTAATGGCTTTTCTTAAAGACGAAGTTTTAATTTGGGTTAGTAATTTATCTAAAATCCCTAAAACCATAATATTTGCAGTAAGCTTCATCTCTACTTCATTAATTGCTTTTTCAAAGATAGGCAATTTATAGGTTTTCACTTCTTTTTCATCTGTTTCAATGCTATCATCTACGATTATTATGCCTTCATTTTTAACATCTTCATTGTATTTATCATAAGCTTCTTGAGTTAAAGAAACTAAAATATCGGGTTTAATAACCTTTGGAAAATCAATTATTTCATTACTTAACACTACCTCAGCCCGGCTAGCTCCACCTCTTGATTCGGGACCATATGATTGGGTCTGGGTAACATTTAGTCCTTCTTCATACAAAGCTGCTTCAGCTATTATAATGCCTGCCAATATCATACCCTGGCCGCCGGCCCCACTTAATCTAATTTCAAATCTATCCATGGTTAGGCCTCCTCCTGAACAGAATCTATAATTTCTTGATACATTTCTGTGTATTCCCGTTTG
>Ga0207414_1000301_pt1 | contig 23044 bp, 20 predicted proteins | sample PonA231FremontCA_2_FD_187269 | JGI IMG/M metagenome (GOLD analysis project Ga0207414, IMG submission 187269) | Marine sediment microbial community from Fremont, CA, USA - Pond A23 Sediment 1 (SPAdes) | ecosystem: Environmental > Aquatic > Marine > Unclassified | place: USA: Fremont, California...
TAGAGTTTTAGGGTTTTAAAGTTTTAAGAAAAATCAAAGAGTTATAACTAGTGTATTGCAAAATTTAATAACTAAAGCTACTTTTTGCAGTAGCATCTTAAAACCTGAAACTTGAAATCGTGTACGGTTATATGGATTCAATTACCCATTTAGGAGGAAAGTTTGACTAAGGTTTTGCAAGAAGCAACTATAATAGATTGTAACCAAGGAACAATCCAGGAAGGTACCCTGGTTGTAAAAGATGGAGTGATACAGGCAATTGGCCCTGCAAGCGAAATTGATATTCCCGGTGACGCTACTTGTTTCAATTTAAAGGGTAAATTTATCTTGCCAGGATTAATAGATACACATATCCACTTGGATATGCATGGCATGTCTGATACTTATCACGAAAGCCTAGTAGAGGACAAGCTTAGAGCAATTAGGGCGTCCAGGGAAATGAGCAATACTATAAAAGCCGGTATAACTACTGTCAGAAATGCCGGTTCCGCGAATTATATAGATATAGCGGTTAGGAATGCTATAGAGGAAGGCTTGATGATAGGTCCCAGGATCCTGGCCAGTGGAAAAATTATATGCATGATGACAGCCGGTAACGAATATTTTCAAGGGCTGTACAGAGAGGCTGACGGAGTGGACGAGAACAGGAGGGCAGCCAGGGAACAATTGAAAGAGGGTGCGGATTTACTGAAAGTTATGGCTACCGGTGCTATTATGAATCCCGGTGGTACTCCGGGTGCACCGCATTTGGACACTGAAGAGATCCGGGCAGTGGTGGAGGAGGGGGAAAAAATGGGTAAGCATACAGCCGCCCACGCCCACGGAGCAGAGGGAATAAAGAATGCGATAAATGCAGGTGTGAGGACTATAGAGCACGGTACCCTGGCAGACGAGGAAGCCCTCAGAATGATGGTAGACAATAATGTATACTTGAGCAGCACCTTGAGTTCCAATTTCTGGATGATCAATTCAGCCCACCGCAACGGGATACCACAGTTCATGTTTGAAAAGGCGGAAGAAGTAGCCAAGATAAGGGTGGAAAACCTGGCTAGGGCAATAGAGATGGGGGTCAAGGTTATTATGGGTACGGACGCAGGAACCCCCTACAATTTCCACGGCAAGAATTGCACCGAGTTGGTGCAATATGTGGAAAAAGGATTGATGAGCGAGATGGACGCGATCCTGGCCACCACCAGGACGGCTGCAGAGGCGCTGGATTTGGATTCCGAGATCGGATCCCTTGAAAGGGGGAAGTTTGCGGATTGTTTGGTACTGGACAAGAATCCCCTGGAGGATATTCATTGCCTTGCCGAAGTTAACAATATCCATATGGTGTTAAAGCAGGGAGAAGTGGTAACAGGAAAAATAGATCGAGAACAATGGACAACACAAAGTGGGATGGGATTAAATGGATAATAGAGATGCAATGAAAATACTTTTTCTCTGCGACTCGAGTGACATAGATATTGTGGAAAAGAGTTTTGTGGATTTCCACAAATATTCAGTTACGATTGAAAGTACTGAAAAGATCTTTGATTATGGAGTGAGGGCTTATCTGGAACATACCGTAAATCTTATCAACCAGTATCCGGAAATGTACGATGGAATAGTGGGAACACACGATTCCTCCGCAGTTTTTGCTGCAATCATAAGTGAATTGACCGGGAAAATCTTTGCGTCTGTGGAGAGCATTATCAATTGCCAGCACAAATATTTGAGCAGGATGATTCAATCCAGATATCTTCCGGAGCATATCCCGGAGTTCTGTTTGGACCTGGATTATTTCAAAAATCCGGAACAGTTTTCAGGCTATTTCTTTATAAAACCTGTTAGGGCAAACATATCTTTCGGTTCTCATGTTATCGCTACCCCGGAAGAAATGCAGTACTTCGTTACCTGGGAATCCCAGGAGATAGTCAAACAAAACGAGTATTTCTTTGAAGCCCTGGATTTTTACTGCCCGAATTATCTTCAGTATAATATCGAGGCCTGCAACCAGTTCTTGTGCGAAGGATTGATTTCCGGTGAACAGGTTACAGTGGACGGATTTATATGCAACGGTGAAGTACAGTGCTTTGGAATAACCAAGGCGGTTTTCTTCCAGGAATCCAACAGTTTCAGTCATCACGAGTTCCCGTACAAGTTTACTTCGGGATTGGAGAATAAGATCCTGGACACCATTTCCCAGCTTGTACCCGCTCTGGGGATAGAGAACAGCTTTTTCAATATAGAGTTGAGGGTGGATCAAGAGAGGGAAAAATTTTATGTTATCGAAGTGAACAGCAGGATAGCTTTTCAATTTGCCAAGACTATTCAAGCAGTGACCGGAACCGATCCCCTGCACCTGCTCTGCGATGTAGCTGTGGGAGAAAGGCCGTTCTTTACCATGGATGATCCGGAATTTTCCTGTTGTTACAACTTCGAGTTGCATTCTTTCCAGGATAAGTATATCAAGAGGACACCTCTACAGAGCGATTACGAAGAAATCAAGCTCATTTATCCCGAAGTATTGATAAGAAACCTGGTGTACGAACATACCTGGCTCTCGGACTACAAGCACAATCCGGACAGCTATAGATACTGCATCATCGATGTTCCTGGCAACAGCAGGGAGGAAATAATGGACAAATACCACCATGTCATTTCCCTGCTGGGTTACGAGTTCGAAAAGCTGTAAATCAAGCTGTGCGGCCCTCGGGGTATTATGTTTGTTCCTCTTGTAGTTCCAGTTCGAAGTCGATCATTTGTTTTGCCTTTTCCAATGCGTTATCCAGTGTGACTCCTCCGCTGCTTACATGTTTAATTTCCTCTCCCCTGGGACTGATTATGACAAAGGAATATTCTGAACAGTATTCCTTGTGGGGAGTTATACGGATGGTGTGTTCCTTGTAGTTTTGTTCATTGCTCATATATTCCTCCTGTTTAAGAATGCAAAACAAATTAACATGTTTTCACCCTGCTGCAAACCAGTTTTTGTTTTAGAAAAAATAGATATAAAAAAGTAAATTGAGGGTGAAAGGAATAAAACAGTTCTATTGTATTCAAAAAGATTTTTTCAGTAAAGGGGCATTGTCCTTTAGTCCATTCCTGCTGCCTTTCCAGGACCCGCTGGGTTCCTGGATATGATAATTGCCAACAAGATGATATTTAGGTAGGATTGCTTGATTCGATGAGGATCGGTTAGTGTTTTTATTTAACGAAAAAAACTCAAACTGCGAACTCTTTAGCTTCGTATATGTTCGCGGAAATCGAAACGGATCCCCACCAGTATTTTGTTTGTGTACAGTTTTTTTGATCCCATTTGATGTCTCACTTTTAACACAAAGGTAGATAGCATGAAATCAGCACTTGTTAAGAAGATAACAGACCGTTCCGCCAATATATCCATCCTGGGGCTCGGTTACGTTGGGCTTCCCCTGGTCAGGCTCTTTTGCGAACAAGGCTTTCAAGTCCTGGGCCTGGACGTGGACCAGGAAAAGGTGGAGGCCTTAAAGCAGGGCCGTAGCTATATCAGGCATGTGGACTCCGAGCCTTTCCGGCAATGGCATCAAGAGGGCCTGTTTACCCCGAGCACGGATTTTGCACTGGCCAGTGAGGCTGACGCCATCATCTTTTGCGTGCCCACTCCACTGGACGATCATCGTGAGCCTGACCTGACCTATGTGATCAACTCGGTGCAGGGCATGGCTCCCTATCTCAGGCCGGGCCAGGTGCTTTGCCTGGAATCCACTACCTATCCCGGGACAACCCACGAGGAGCTTCTGCCCAGGGTAGAGCAGGAGGGGTTCCGGGTGGGAGAAGATTTTTTCCTGATCTACTCCCCGGAGAGGGAAGATCCGGGCAGCAGCACGCATACCACCCGGACCATCCCCAAGATTTGCGGGGGAGAGACCCGGGCGTGCCTGGAGGTGGGCCAAACCCTGTACGAGCAGGTGATTGACCAAGTGGTCCCGGTATCTTCCACTCAAACCGCAGAGGCGGTCAAGCTCATGGAAAACATCTTCCGCAGCGTTAATATCGCCCTGGTGAATGAACTCAAGCAGACCTTCATGAGAATGGATCTGGATGTCTTCGAGATAATCCGGGCTGCATCCACCAAACCCTTCGGGTTTATGCCCTTTTACCCCGGCCCGGGCCTTGGCGGACATTGCGTGCCCATAGATCCCTTTTACCTGACCTGGAAAGCGCGGGAATACGATGTTGCCACCCGGTTTATCGAGTTGGCGGGGGAAGTGAACACTTCCATGCCCTATTTTGTGGTACAGCGGGCTGCCGAGGTCCTGAACGAGCACACCAAGCCGATCAAGGATTGCAATATCCTTGTCCTGGGACTTTCCTACAAGCCGGAAGTTGACGATGACCGGGAGTCACCCACGTATCGGATTATGGATCTATTGGAACAAAAAGGTGCCAGGGTCTACTATAACGACCCCTTCGTACCCCGGATCAAGCCTTCCAGGAAGTTTTCCCGTTTTGCCGGACGTGAATCCAGCCCGCTGCAAGGTGACTACGATCTAGTGGTCCTGTGCACTGCCCACAGTGAATACAGGAAAATCAACCCGGAGGAGCTTGCTGCTCCCATCCTGGATACCAGGGGAGTATTCGAGAACATACCCGGCAAGGTTTATCAGGCTTGATTAGCAGTTTAGCTGTTGAGTTGTTGAACATGAAAATTTTAAGACAGCCCTTAACACTACAGCGAAACTTTAAGCCTTGCCGGGTGGTCCACTTTTGCTCTGAATGCTTATCCAGCCCTCAAGAGGGCAGGATAATCAAGTCGCACAGTGGACCACCCGGCAAAGGCTTAAATAGATCCAAGTTATCTCGGAAGGTTAATATAAAACTTTCGCAGTAGTGTTAAAAATTATCTTTATATTGCCATTGGCTGAACTTGATTGTGGTATAACATAAAGAAATTAAAGCTTTTTTATTAAAAACTTAGAATATAGTATATCGAATTCCCCTCCTGCTCTTTGTTGATCAAGTCCCCTTGATCCAGTTTTCCTTGTTGTTCCGGATGGATTTCTTGATCTCCTCAAACTCTTGATCATCTAGATAGTGGTATTGGAACAAAAAGGTGTAGAATTTTTTCAAGCCGGCGATCATGCGCTTTAATCTGCTGACACTGAGTTGGTCGAATTTTTGCGGTAGCCAGGTTTGGAAAAAGTGGTCCAGGCTGTCAATGCCTTGCTCGTACCAGAAAGGGTTTTCCGGGTCAGATAGCAGGTATTCGTTGATAAAAATATAGGTGATTTCCAGATGGTTTTCTATGGTTTCCGGGTTTAGGCAGGAATCCATAAGATGGTCCCTGAATTCTCTTAGCAGGTCATTGTTCAGTGCGATTGCGTCCTGGATCCAGTAACTGTATGTAGCGTTGTCCTCCTCTTGCCGAGAAGTGATAGAATCCTCTAGTTCAAACCCTTCCAGATTTCCTTGAGATTGCTCCTGGAAAGATTGCATAGCTTCTTCCAGGGCAGGTAGTCCAACGGATTGCCTTATTGTAAGTCCGAGCTTGTCCCGTACTGTGTTCAGTATGTCCTCACATTCTTCCTGATCGATCAGGATCGTTTGCGGTATGATTTTAGTGGTTTCAATCGCTGAAAGTAGCGAGTCCAGAAAGGCCTGTGGAGCGGCATCCGGGTCCGTGAATTTGTATTCCAGGATTGATCCGGATTCATGGTCTGCCCATATTCCCATGTACGGGAAGTAGCTTCTGCCATCTTCTTGATCTACCACGAACGGCATCGGATACAGGCACCCTTCCCAGATACCTATTTTTCGGGCATTTTTTTTTAGGCGCTGCATGGTGATTTCATCCGGAGGAGAGGCATTGGTTCGATTTTTCGAGCTCGATTCCGGTTCCTGATAGTTAAGTCTCCAATCGGATTTATCAGGGTTGAAATGCATCACCGGGATTTTTTGGGAGCCGGTCCAGGAAACTTGAGCCTGCTTTTCCAGCTGCATCAATGCAGTGGCACCTTGCAGTGCTGTGATCATTTCAATACGTTCGTGTACGTTCGGTAGTTCTTCCAGATAGCCGGGACTGTAGCTTCTGAACTGCGGCCAGCGTTTGCGTCCGCGAAAGGAAAATCCCAGGCGCTTTAGCAGTTGATAGTCCTGGTTTGTCAAGTCATCCCTGTCTTCAAAGGAAATCAATTTTGAATCGAGATAGAGACGAGGATCAAGTTCCATACTATCGTCGGACAGTAACTCGTAGTAGCTATTCAGGCCTTTCACGCCTGAATATACCGCCAAACCCAACACCTCGCCCAATCCTCCCAGGACTGTGCAATACAGTATCTGGTCTTTTAAAGGATCGTACACCCCGAAAAGTATATCGTCTAACAAAAGTTCCCAGGGGCGTTCTGCAAAAAAATCCTTTGCCGCATTTACAAGCTCGCTCCACCTTTCTGTGTCATATGCTTGATTATCATTCATAGGGCAATCATCCTGATTTGTTTTCAGTTTAGATGTGTATTCTTTTATTAAAATCCTGAGCGTAATTCAAATATTTTTTTTGACATTTGTTCAATGAGTTGAGTAGAATTATTCAAAAATTCTTGTCCAGGGTCAAGGAGTTGGATAGAAGTTCAGGCTGGCTTATCGCTGGAAGAAATTTTGCAAGACAAACTGGAAAGCTTGAGTTGACCATGCTGAAGAGAAATGAAATCCTGCGCAAGCTTTTGCACTTGGTTGCCCTGGTCATTCCCTTCGGCATCCTTTATCTCCCCCGGGATATAGCTATAGCAGTGATTGTCCCCGTAGCTGCTGCGCTACTACTCGTGGATTTGCTTAGACCAAGATGGGATTTCCTGCAGCAACTTTTCTTGAAAGTGGCAGGCAGATTCCTTCGGTCTGCGGAAAAAAAAGGTATTACCGGTTCTACAAGTTACTTTATTTCCGGCAGCATCTGCCTGTTGTTTTTCGATGCCTATATAGCCTACACTGCCATGTCGTTTATGATCGTGGGCGATGCCGCGGCTGCGATAGTGGGAATGAAATTCGGCAGGATTCGGCTGGCCTCTGGCAAGTCCCTGGAAGGTACCGCAGCTTGTATGGGAACCTGTCTCTTGTTCTGGGCCTTTTTCCCTCAATCCGGTTTTTATACTGCACTGGCGGCAGCACTGCTCACCGCGGGCTTGGAGTTGGTCCCGGCTGAACGATTAAACGACAATATATTCGTACCGGTGTGTTGCGGGGTGGTGTTGCAGGTGTTTAGTTGACAACAGAGAAGGAAGAAACAGAAGGAAACAGAGTAGAGAGAATACGGAAAATACGCTGTTATAGGAAGAGTACACACGTTTTTTTCCGGATAGCCTTCTTGTCAAGTAATTGTTTCTCCTGTAAAAAGAATTTACATCTGGATGTGAGGTACTGGTTTGATTTTTGCTGACTAATAAAACCATGGAATTGAGGTGGCCAGATTTGAAGGAATTGAGATCAATGACACTGACTGTTCCCGGCATTGGACTTTTTTAATAACCAGAAGTGGAATTTTTTGTTACTTGACATGGCCGTTGGGGGAATTTTCCTTGCCTCAGACAATAAGCATCGGATAAAAACAACCTTATCTTAGGCTTCCCAACCTATTGTACTTGATATTAATTCTTGATCAATAAATATGTTTTATAAAAAAAGACAGTTTGAAATATCAAGGCATTTTCTGTAACATAAACAGTAGTACAAAGAAAGTTTGGTTTGACGTGCGTTGTTCCTGCGAAAGGATGTTGTCATGGACTTTGATCCGGGAAAGGGATCTAGACAAAATGCTGGATTCCTGCTCAAAGCCTGCCCCCTACTCAGATACGGGTTAGGAATGATAAAAATAGGTCTCATTTAAAGTTTCGCTGTAGCGATAGTTGTCAGCTTGTTTTCTCCAAGCTGATGATCCAATTCTTACTTGGAGGATCTATAAATGCTTCGCGGAAAAGGGCAATCCAGTAGCAGGAAAACAGAAAATCGATTAATGGAGGCGAATTTGAAGCTCTTTTTGCAAAATACTCTAAGCGGTGGCAAGGATACTTTTCTACCCAGATACTGGTCCGAGGTCAAGCTCTTTACTTGTGGTCCCTCGGTGTACAGTTTGCCCCATATCGGTAATTACCGCACCTATGTTTACGAGGATGTCCTGGAGCGCACCCTGAAGTCCCTGGGATACAACGTAAACCGGATGATCAATTTCACGGATGTGGAGGACAAGGCTGTAGCCGAGGCCGGGAAACGCGGTTTGAACAGTCTCGAGCAGCTAACCAGATACAATGAAGAGCGTTTTCTAAAGGACGCTGCTGTATTGAAAATCCAACTCCCGGAGGATATTCCCAGATCCTCCACCTCAGTGGAACAGGCGGTACGCCTGATCCATATCCTCCTGGAAAAAGGACAAGCCTATTGGCATCAGGGAGACGTGTTTTTTGATCCGCTAACATTCCGGGATTTCGGAAAGCTCTATGGACTGGCTCTGAGCCGCTGGCCCAATAAGAGGGTCAGGTTCAGAAGGGATACCTATCCCGGACAGCGCTGGAACCTGGGGGATTTTATCCTCTGGCACGGTGGCAAGAGCGGTGATCCCTTTATCTGGGAAACCGGGATCGGTCCGGGAAGGCCTGCCTGGAACATCCAGGACCCGGCCATGATAAGCGAGTACCTGGGTTATGAACTGGATATTTGCTGCGGCGGTGTGGACAACCTGTACAGGCACCACGATTACAATATTGCGCTCATGGAATCTGTGTCAGGCAACACCTTCGCCCCGTTCTGGCTCCACGGGGAGCACTTGCTGGTGAACGGCTCCAAGATGTCCAAGAGCAAGGGGAATATCGTGTACCCGGAAGATTTGTACAAAAAGGATTGGAGCCCGGAGTTTTTGCGCTACTTCCTGCTTTCTGTCCACTATCGCAGTAAGTTGAACCTGGACAGGGAAAATATCGACGCAGCCTGGAGTAAATTCAGTTATATCCAGGACTTGATCCGGGAATTGCAAAGCGGCAGGGAGGAAGATAAAGAGCCGGATACACCCGAGGATGCGGATTGGATTTCCCGCCTGTTTAGCGGGGTGTATTTGCATTTGTACAACGACCTGGATGTCCCGGAAGCAGTCGATTTCCTGATCAAGGTCCTGGAGCAGCTAGTGGCCCTGCAGCAGGACAGGAGACTGGGAGCAGGGGAGTTGGAGGAAATCCGCTCTTGTCTGGGATCACTGAACCAGATCCTGGGATTTTTGTTCGAATAACACTTTCCCGGGATCTCACGGAGTTTTTATGGAAAAATCAAACAGGGAGACAAAAAGGCTGATCCGGATAGGAGGCGAGGCGGGCCAGGGGATTGAGAGCTTGGGGCAGATACTTGCCAAGGCCCTGGTTCGTGCGGGTTACGAAGTCCTGACCAGCCAGAGCGCCATGTCCAGGATCAGGGGAGGACACAACTATTTCTCCATCAGGACCGGTCTGGGGCCTGTGTATGCACCCGGTGAGGAAATAGATCTCCTCGTGGCCTTTACTGAAGAGACCCTGAGTGTACACGCGGATTATCTAGCCAGCTACGGCCTGATTTTGACAGGTGAAAACATGGATGCCTCAGGCTCGGTAGAAACTTTGAGCATCCCCCTTTCAGACTTGGCCAAGGAAAAAATCGTACACAACGTGGCTGCCCTGGGTGTGGTTTCGGCCCTGATGGGGATCGAGCAGGAAGTCGTCTCCAGGGTGGTGGAGGAGACAGTGGGAGAAAAGCACGGGGAGTTGACTGACAAGAACTTGCAGGCACTGCAAAGCGGCTATAAGTGGGCTGCCGAACAGTCCCCGGAGTTTGATCCCCTCTCTAAGCCGGATTCTGGAAAGGGCAAACTGGCACTGAACGGCAATCAGGCCATCGCACTGGGTGCCATGGCAGCTGGAGTGAATTTTTGTTCCTTCTATCCCATGACTCCTGCCACCGGAGTGGCCCTGAACCTCATCTCATATTCCGATCAAATGGGGATCGTGTGCGAACAGGCAGAGGACGAGATCGCAGCGGTGAACATGGCGATTGGTTCCTCTTTCTGCGGTGGCAAGAGCCTGGTTCCCACTTCAGGGGGCGGGTTTGCCCTGATGAGTGAAGGGATAAGCCTGGCCGGGATGACCGAGACACCACTGGTGCTGGTACTGGGGCAGAGGCCCGGTCCTGCTACCGGACTGCCCACCAGGACGGAACAGGGGGATCTGGAACTGGCTCTGTATTCCGGCCACGGGGAATTTCCCAGGGCGATTCTTGCTCCCGGCACGGTGGAGGAATGTTTTTATCTTGCTTCCCGGGCACTGGATCTGGCAGAGAGGTATCAAACACCCGCCATAGTCATGACGGATCAGTACTTGGCTGACTCCGTACGTTCGGTGGAAAGGTTCGATCCCGGCTATGTCAGCGCTCCGGTCAAGCCGTGGGAGCAGGTGGAACAACCCCAGGGATATCAAAGATATGCCTGGTCCGAGAGCGGTGTCTCTCCCAGATTGCTACCGGGCAAAACCCGGAATTTGGTAGTTGCTGACAGTGACGAGCACACTCCGGACGGTCATATAACCGAGGACCACCAGGTGCGGGTGCAAATGGTTAACAAGCGGCTGCAAAAGCTGCAGGGTATAAAACAGGAAGTGATTCCTCCCTCTTACCAAGGGCCGGAGGATCCGGATCTGCTGTTGATTACCTGGGGTTCCGGCAAGGGAGCGGTCCAGGAGGCGGCAGAAAGATTGAACTTCCAGGGGGAATCTGTGGCAATCCTTGCCTTTTCCCAGGTCTGGCCTTTGGAACCGGAACATTTTCAGGCAAGGTTGCAGCAGGCGGTTTCGGTAGTTTGCGTTGAGGGGAATGCTACCGGGCAATTCGCCAATCTCTTGAAAAGAGAGACCGGTTTTGAGATTGGCCGCCGGGTGCTTCGATACGACGGCCTTCCCTTGACCCCGGATTTTATTCTGCAAAAACTGGAACATGGAAAGTTTTAGAGTTTTAAGGTTTGCTCGCTACATTGTAGTCAAGTTTTCCAAAGTGTTAACTAAAAGGATATCTTAGTAAAAATGATACCCCGATTTTTTGGCCCTGAAAGGGTGAATTACCTCGAACTTCGAACTTAGAACCTCGAACCTAGAACATTTAACCAACCCAAGGGATGATTATGGTATCCACTGAAGATTTTGGACAGTACGAGACTGCCTGGTGCCCAGGTTGCGGGAATTTCCTGATCCTGGACAGCTTGAAGCAGGCCTTGGCAGGAAAGGATATCGCTCCGCAGGATGTGCTTTTTGTCACCGGTATCGGACAGGCTGCCAAGACACCTCACTATTTTAACTGCAACCTGTTCAACGGGCTGCACGGCCGCTCCCTGCCGGTAGCCACGGGTGCCAAGCTGGCCAACCCGGGTTTGAACGTGGTCGCGGAAAGCGGGGACGGTTGCATGTACGGGGAAGGTGGCAACCATTTCCTGGCAGCCCTGAGGCGTAATGTCGATCTGACCGTGCTTGTTCACGACAACCAGATCTATGGCTTGACTAAGGGGCAGGCAAGTCCCACTACCTCCACCGGGCACGTGACCAAGGCCCAGCCCCGGGGAGTACAGCTGGAGCCGTTCCACCCCTTGAGTGTTGCCGTGGCCATGCAGGCAGGTTTCGTGGCCAGGGGATTCGTTGGGCAGCAAGAGCAATTGGTGAACTTGATCCAATCCGCGATCGATTACCCGGGTTTTGCAGTCGTGGATATACTGCAGCATTGTGTATCCTTTAACAGGGTTAATACCTTTGAATGGTACAAAAAGCGGTGCACACCATTGGATGAATCCCACGATCCCGGAAACTGGGAGAAAGCTATGTCCTTGAGCCAGCAGTGGGGGGACACTATACCCACTGGTATTATTTATTTCGATGCTTCAAGAAAGGGGTTTGAGGATAGTATAGCCGCAAGCGGCAAAGGGCCTCTTGCGGATCAAAAACGCGATTGGAAGGACATGGCAGAAATAATGGAAGCTTTTGCCTGATCTGCGTAGTGATCCATTTGTGCGAATGGCACAGCAAGATAGTGTGGAGCTGGTATCAAGAACCGGGAAGAGGCGTTTTGCATTCAACTGAAGGAAATGGAAAATGCCTGGATGTTGTGGTGATAGCAATTTGATATGTTTGAAAGATTTTAAACAAGAGGTTGGTCTTATGTCACGTGTTTATTTCCTGTTTGCGGTTGTTGCGTTGTTTATTTTCATCGGATGCAGCGGGGGAGAAGGTTCTCCCAGCGGGAAAGATTTGACCCTGAAAAAATGTAATCAGTGCCACTCCCACATGATAACCTGTTCCAGCCTGGACGAGGGGAAGGAGTACTGGGAAGGTACAGTGCGCCGGATGGCGGAGAAGGACATGGATATTAGCAAGCAGGAGCAATCCCTTGTGGTGGATTACTTGAACAATCTCTCCCCGGGCTCGGAGCCTATCTGCAATTAGGTGAGAAAAGAACCCGGAAAAGATCCAGCAGCACCTCCCTGCAGGTTACACGGCACACCCGGTAGGTGTTTCCACTGCATATGGGAAATATCTGTTTTTGAACCACAGTGCCACGTTTACCAGAGCAATCAGCACCGGCACCTCGATCAGGGGGCCGATTACAGCGGCAAATGCCACCCCTGAGTTGATGCCGAAAACCGCAATCGATACGGCTATTGCCAACTCGAAGTTGTTTGAGGCAGCGGTAAAGGACAGGGTGGTGGACTGTTCATAGCTCGCCCTGAACTTCATGGACATATAAAAGGTGATCAGGAACATGACTACAAAATAGACGCACAACGAACTGTTGCTCACCGCATTCAAAACGCTGCTTCTGCAGCTTGCACAACTCCTCCAGGTCATAGGAAAGAATATCGGCCAAGTCATTTCTGTCTTTTTGAATTTGTGGCGACTCATTCAGTTCCTGCCTCAACCATTGGCAGAGCAAATCCGGAAAGGACTCGGCAATTCAGTAGAAGACATAGCGGCCGTGTTTGCGGCTATGTACCAATCCGGCATTTTGCAGGATGTTCATGTGCCTGGACACTGTCGCTGCAGCCGGGCGCAAAAGCTCAGTGATCTGGCATACACAGAGTTCTTCTTGTTTCATCAAAGCCGGCACGACCCGGAGCCTGTTGCCGTCTGCCAGGCCTTTCAAGATGTTCAGGGGGTCTTGCATATCCTTGTCCAATAATTGTACAATTAGCTAGTTCCCATCCGGAAAACTAGCTAAAAGACTAAATATAAGATGATTCAGGAAGTAAATTTTGTCAAAAATCTCATATCCCTGTTCCAGCCTGCTTGAAACCATTCTCAATTTCAGTTATACAACACTACTATAACTCGTCAATATATTTGCGGTTTTTTTATTATTCCTGGAGGGGGCTTGGTTAGCTGGTTCAATTATGTAACAAGCATCTAAACAAGGAGAATAGTATGGAAGCAATCATTTCTTTTCTGGAGCAAGTGAGTGAATTCGTTTGGGGTCCTTATATGTTGATTTTCCTGGTGGGAACAGGAGTGTATCTTACTTTGGGCCTTCGTGGTCAAACTGTGCGCAAGATAGGATACGCATTCAAGCTTTTGATGAGGGGAAGGAAGAAGGAACAGCAAGAAGGGGAGGGTGATATTACCCCTTTCCAGGCACTGATGACATCCATGTCCGCAACCATAGGAACAGGGAATATAGCTGGAGTGGCAACCGCTATTTTCCTGGGTGGACCGGGTGCCGTGTTCTGGATGTGGATTACCGCTTTGTTCGGTATGGCCACCAAATTCGGGGAATCGATTTTGGCTGTAAAATACAGGGAAACCATGCCTGACGGCTCTTTTGCAGGTGGCCCCATGTATTACATCAAAAACGGAATGGGAGACAAATGGAAATGGCTCGGATTCCTGTTTGCCCTGTTTGCCGCGGTAGCAGCCTTCGGGATTGGAAATACCGTACAATCCAATTCTGTGGCCAGGGCGGTGGAACGGGCCTTTGAAATACCCTACTGGGTGACAGGAGTAGTCCTGGCAGGACTTACCTTTGCAGTTGTTATCGGGGGGATTAAAAGAATAGCCAATGTCACTGAAAAGATAGTGCCCTTTATGGCGATTATTTATGTATTGGGTGCCCTGCTGATAATCTTTAGCAACGTATCCCAACTTGGAGCAGCCCTGCAAACCATTTTCCAGGATGCCTTTACAGGTACTGCAGCTTCCGGCGGATTTGCCGGTGCTACCATAATAGCGGTTATGCGTTTTGGTGTGGCCAGGGGAGTGTTCTCCAACGAGGCGGGCTTGGGAAGTGCTCCCATGGCGCATGCTGCAGCCCAAACCAAGGATCCGGTCAAACAGGGAATTATAGGTATGTTGGGCACTTTCCTGGATACTATTTGTGTATGTTCCCTTACCGCTCTGGTCATTATCATGACCGGTGCCTGGACTAGCGGTCAAACCGGTGCCGAACTTTCCACAATGGCTTTTTCCCAGGGCCTTCCCGGACCGGGTGGGGCTATAGTGGGATTCGGACTTATTTTCTTTGCCTTTTCCACTATCCTGGCCTGGTGTTACTACGGACAAGTAGCTGTGGAGTACATATTCGGATTGAAGGCGGTTACACCCTATAGATATGTTTACGTTATCCTGGTGCTGGTGGGAGCGGTGATAGAACTGGACATTGTCTGGACCTTCTCGGATATAATGAACGGCCTGATGATAGTTCCCAATCTAATAGCCCTGTTGGCTCTTAGTCCGGTTATTTTCCGGACCACCAAGGAATACTTCCAATCCCTGCCTCATAAGAGATGATCGGGGTTTTAATTTCAGTAACCAGAGCGACCCCCATTATCGAAACCAGACCAAGGAACCCGGTATTATGCCGGGTTCCTTTAAAATAAATAACTGCGGCTTAAATTAATTCAAATTATCAGGCTCTTAGAATAGAAAATTGTCTCTGTAGTTAAAATCCAACTAGAAATTTGCCGCATAGTATTGACCTGGAGTCTCTCCCTTAATACTCTTAAAATTATCACGGTTATTCGAACCAAAAACTAGCACTACAGCGAAACTTTAAGCCTTGCCGGGTGGTCCACTTTTGTCCAGCCTTCAAGAGGGCAGGATGAGCAAGTCGCACAGTGTACCACCCGGCTGCGGCTTAAATAGATCTAAGTTATCTCGGAAGGTTAATATAAAACTTTCGCAGTAGTGCTAGGCGTTTTGTGAAAATCGCTACTGAACAGGGTGGAGAAGTGTTTTTCTTGCATTACAAGCGGAGTGTGCAGCTAAAGGGGAGAAAAACCGGGATTGTTTTGGGAGGCGGATTGTGAAGCAGAAGGAAGAGTTTTCTGTCTGCAGCAATCCCTGATTTCAAATCTTTAACCAAGGAGAAATAGGTCATGACTGAGGAGAAAGGTTATCAATGCGGCGAATGCCAGCAAACAAAGGTGGTAAATGATGGTTCGGTTCCCGAATGTTGCGGGAAACCCATGGTAGCGGCCCCTCTGGATTTATGTACCAAGTCCCCGTCTGATCCCGAAAGTGCACGTTTCAATGATTCGGACGATGCTTGTGATGATTCCCGAGGGTGATCAAAGTTCAATTAGGATTTCAGGTTTTGTCCGGTTCAACTGAAATAGCGCTCATCTTGATGGAGGTGCAAAATCGGTAGTCAAACCCCGATCTGCTGCTCAAAATTTTTACCTTTTCCGGGTGGATGAATTGCCTGAAAAGGATTGAGAAAGTTGAAAGCTAAGGGGATGGAAGGGCATTAAGATAAGGCTAATATTTTGCGCACAAGACGTGTTGACACTTTGAGTTTATCCCGGTATTTTTCTAACTGTCGAGCCGGCGTAGCTCAGGGGAAGAGCAACTGATTCGTAATCAGTTGGCCGGGCGTTCGAATCGCCTCGCCGGCTCCAGATTGTAAGCTTTTTCTTTTATTAGGAAATAAAATGGCAAATCCGGAAGAAATGTATCAATGCCAAACCGCTAACTGTGGCTGCATTTACGACCCTGATCGGCCGCCTCGCAAATTGAATATTCCCAAGGGGACCAAGTTCACCGAATTGCCCCGGGATTGGTGCTGCCCTATCTGCGGTGCGAGCAAGGCAAGCTTCAAACCCCTTGCCGGTTCGGGTTCGGTAAAGGACGATCACTCCTAGTTGTAAAAACTGTCAATTACTTATTTCTCCCTACTTAATTGAGTTACATTGTTTTTGTGATTTCACTTTTGTTTGATCTCGGAGATCTTCATACAACTCTGTTCCAGTTCCATCCACCTTCTTTATATCTTCTTTCCAGATAAACTCAGTGTGGTTGACGCGGACTGGAATATTTGTTTATATTTTTTGTGCAAAATATTCTTTCTTGGATTGAAAACGAGATCAAGGAGGTAAATATGTTGAGAAAAACAATTTGCGCTATTATTGTTTTTTTTATTGTGGTTTTCTATGCAATCCCCGGTTTTTCAGGCGACACTGCATTTCAATACGGGCTTAAGTCTTCTTCATTGTATGGATTTCCAACATTTATTGGATTAAAAGTGCTTCAGGGCGACAATGCCATAACCCTTAGAACCGGGATGCATTATGTTGATATAGATACATCTGTGAATGATGATGGTTTGTTATGGTGGACACTTGGAGGCACATTTGACCACTATCTGTCAGATGGCAAATTGAAACCCTATATGGGAGGAGATCTTGATTTGCATTTCTGGGACTTTGATAGTACTGAAACCTCTGTATCTATTACTCCGCATTTTGGCACTGAATATTGGCTAAGTAAGAGATTCAGTGTGAGCGGGGAAGCAGGGCTTACATTCGGTTTTGGAGAATTTTATCAAAATGAGGCGCATGTAGGTACTACTAGTTCAGTTCTTGTTAATTATTATTTTCAAGATTCCAACCAGTGAGTTGTCTGTATTCACGATACAACAATTGATAAAGAAACAAGTTTCCCAATAACTTCACATAGATCTGAAGAAGGAAGTTGAATTGCATTGTTGCGGTAAACAACGCTTTTAATGTTTATATTTCCATTGCTGGATCAATACCTGGTCTTTAACTATTTCAAGTGATTGAATAAGCATATCTGATAAAACCCTGTTCAGATCATCATGGTGATCTTCGTTTAGGACGGCCTCGAATATAATGTCTGTGAGCTCCTCTATGACTTGATTTATCCTGTTGGAATCAATATCCTGCATGCAATCATTCAAAACATTGAAAACCAGATCACTAACTATCCTTTCGATATTTCGATTGATTTTTTGTCCAAGTACCGGGACATGACCAATAGTAGACATTTCCTTGTTCTTGTTTATCGCCTCTTTAATTCTGCTACTTATATAATCCCTGATGACTTTTCTGTTGGTAGGGTAGTTGTTTTGTAGCGCTTTTTGCACTCCTGAGGAAAGCCATGCTGTAAGTTGTGGTTTCTTGTTCCTGATGATATTGTGATTGATATGCTTTATGACTTGGCTTTCTTCTGTTAAATGTTCTTGTACACCATTGATCATCTTTACTATCACCCGGTCCGTAATCTCTTCAGTCAATGCATCCAAGTACTTATAGAACTTTTTGTATATGTAACTATTAGTTAGGTCTATAAGGTGTAAACGCTGTAATCTATAAAAAATGGATACTATCCTGATAATTCTGAGAAAACGCAAAGTGCCGATGGGAATGCATCCAAGTGTGTCGTACCAGTGCACAAAAGGATAAAAAAACCAGCGATGATATGTTTGTTTATATATGGATATACCCCAGCGTATCAGGATCTCGGTTACAAATATACCCACGAAGAAGAGATCGTAATAGAAAAAGTGCTTGTGAAAAGGAGTATAAAAGTTGTGAAAACCGGGAAAGTTGTATGCAAGGAATGTTTCCACCGCATTGATGGAGTAGATCCAGTCAAACACAATCCAGGATAGATTTGCCAATAGGATCAGCATCATGATCATATCAAAGAAAAAATAAAGCAAATCCCTGGATTGCAACTCGCGCAATGATTTCATAAACCACCTCTCAAATTTTTTGCAGGTTTAGAGCTTGGATCGATTACGAATATATTATTTTTTATAAAACTTTCAAATCTTTTTGCACTACAACTTGAGTTTTAACTTATGACTCCGAGGTAACTTATCCCAATTATATAACCTTTAGCTTCCACTATTGAATTTTTTTCCCGAAGTTCCAATAAGCTTTTCAGTTTGACAACCATACAAAAGTCGCATTAACATTATACGTATTAATTTAATGATGTTTTTGGAGATATTTTAACGTATCAAAGGAGGTTTCTATGCAGACCAATGCGATGCAGATAAAAGAGAAACTGGAGCAAATTTATCCTGATATAAACAAGTTCAGATTGGATTTGGAAGTTAGTTTTGATCAGGATAAAAATGCCTGGATTGCCAAGTTCAAAAAAGGGGAGCACAACCTGGCCACGCACTTGGAACCACAGGATGTGGATGCTTGCATTGAGGGCAAGGAATGTTATCACTTGGGTATTCAACTGGGGCAATTCATTAGGAATTATTGTGAAGGTGGAGAGGAGTGCAGGTTGTAATTCTTTCAGCTGTGATATTTTTATTGTGAATTAATCGGGTGGAAAAAAATGATAACTCAAATACTTCCGGGTATATATAGTTTACGAATCCCTTTGCCCAACAATCCCCTCAAGTATCTAAATTCCTATGTAATCAAGGGAGATTCCAGGAGCCTGGTAATTGATACCGGCTTGAACAGAAGGGAATGTCACGATGCTTTAATCCGGGGATTGGATAGCCTGAGTATTTCCCTGGGGAGTGTAGACTTTTTCCTAACGCATATGCACCCGGATCATTCCGGTCTGGTTCCTGAACTTAAAACTGAAACAACCAGTATTTACTGCAGTGTGGAGGACGCTGAAATAATCAACACTCCCCTTGAATGGGGCAAAATGCTGGATTACGCTTTATCTTGCGGCATACCGGAAACTGAAATGCAGCAATTCGGACGGGGGCAGCAATCCATCAAGTATGGTCCCAAGGGCAAGCTGGATTTTACCTATGTAAAAGATAAGGATGAGATCAACATAAATGGTTATAAATTTGTTTGTATATCAACCCCCGGCCATACTAGGGGACATATGTGCCTGTATGAGCCTGAGCACAGGATTTTGATTGCAGGAGATCATATACTGCAAGAAATTACCCCCAATGTTGCACAGTGGGAGGAAAATACCAATCCATTAAAGCAGTATCTGGAGAGTTTGGACAAGATATCCGAATATTCAGTGGACCTGGTCTTGCCTGGACACAGAATTTCTTTTCATAATATGAGGCAACGAATAACGGAAATCAAAAAACATCACAAGGACCGGTTGCTGGAATTATTGCAGGTTTTTAACACTAAGCCCTTAACTCCGTATCAGATTGCCTCCAAAATAAAATGGGATTTGAATTATACTGATTGGGAGGAGATTCCCCTGGCGCAAAAAGCCTTTGCCACCACCGAGGCCTTGGCGCATTTAACATATCTGCAGGAAAAGGATTTGGTGGAATCGGAGTATAAACAGGGCATGTACTTGTATTCCTCCAAGGGAAAATTTTTGTCTGTCAATCAATTAAATTTGTAACTTTTGGATTATGCTTAAAGGAGTTTAAGGATGAGACCCGTCGGTCACTTGGTACCGGCGGGTCTCAATATTTATCGGTGTTTAGCTTGCTTTGTCCAGCTTGACTGCACAAACCTTGTATTCCGGTATCTTGGCAATTGGATCGATGGCGGGATTGGTCAGCACGTTGGCGTTGCTTTCCACGAAATGAAAGGGTAGAAATACTGTCCCCGGCTCCACGCGACTGGTCACCAGGGCAGAAATTTCAATATTACCACGCCTGGAGGAGACCTGTACCTTGTCTTCCTGCGATATTTGAAGCTTATCCGCGTCTGCGGGATTTATTTCTATAAATCCGTTTTCAACCGCAGAATTTAGTGTGGGCGAATTCCTGGTCATGGTGCCGGTATGGTAGTGGGCAAATACGCGGCCGGTGGTAAGCCACAAGGGGTATTCCTCATCCACAGTCTCTGCAGGGGCCTTGTATTCTATGGCGTGGAACTTGCCTTTTCCACGTGCAAATCCGTCCTTGTGCAGGTATTTGGTCCCGGGATGGGACTGATCGGTACACGGCCACTGCAGGCCCTCGCCTTCCAGGCGCTCAAATGTTATGCCACCGTAGGATGGGGTCATTTCGGCTATTTCCTGCATGATTTCTTCTGCCGAAGAATATTGCATGCTGTAGCCCAATTTGTTGGACAAATCTTGGATAATTTCCCAATCCCTTTTGCTCTCACCCACGGGCTCAATTGCTTCTCTTACCCGGCTCACACGCCTTTCAGTATTGGTGAAAGTCCCTTCCTTTTCCGCGAATGAGGCACCGGGCAGTACCACGTCTGCCAGTTCCGCGGTCTCGTTCAGGAATATGTCCTGTACAACTACTAATTCAGAGTTTTGCAACGCCTTGCGGACGTGATTGCAATCAGGATCACTCATTACCGGGTTTTCTCCCATGACGTAAAGTGCCTTGAGCGAACCGTCCTCAAGTCCGGCAATCATTTCCGGTATGGCAAGCCCGATCTGATTGGATAGCTCAGCGTTCCAGGCCTGGGAGAATTTTTGATTGATATTTTCATTGTTTACCGCTTGATAACCGGTAAAAACATTGGGCAATCCGCCCATGTCGCACGCCCCCTGGACGTTGTTCTGGCCTCGCAGGGGATTTACCCCGGTGGCATATTTGCCCACGTTTCCGGTTAACATGGCCAGGTTGGCGAGTGATTTCACGTTGTCCACACCAGTGGTGTGCTGGGTTATGCCCATGCAGTAAACAATAGAGGAGGTCTCGGCAAGGGCAAAGTATTCGGCAATCTTTTCGATGTCCTGTTTGTCTATATTGGTAATCTCGGATACCTTTTCCGGGGAGTAGTTTTGTATTTCCTTTTGGAAGTCTTCAAAGTCCTCGGTGTAATTATCTATGAATTCCCTGTCCTCCCAGCCATTTTGCAGGATTACGTTCATTATGCCGTTCAAGAGGGCCACATCGGTGCCCAATTTTTGATGTACCTGGATATCTGCAATGTCCCCGATTTGTATCTTGCAGGGGTCTGCCACTATTACCTTGGCACCTTTCTCCTTGGCCCGGAATATGCGGGAAGCTATGATCGGATGCGAGGAGGTGGTGTTTGAACCGGTAATAAAAATGCACTTGGCATCTTCCAGTTCGTCGATGGAATTAGTCATCGCTCCGCTTCCAAACGAGGCGGCAAGCCCTGCCACCGTGGAAGAATGTCAGAGCCGCGCGCAGTGGTCTATATTGTTAGTACCTATCCCTGCCCGGGCAAACTTCTGGAAGACGTAGTTCTCTTCATTGCTCACCTTGGCGGAAGCCAAAAATCCGATGCTGTCCTTGCCGTGGTTATTTTTGATTTCCTTTAGCTTGGATGCGGTATAATCAAGGGCTTCCTCCCAGGAAACCTCGGTAAGCTCACCCTGTTTTCTAATCATGGGCTTGGTAAGCCTTTTTTTGCTTTGCACGAACTCGTGCACGTTCCAGCCTTTTATACACAGGGTTCCCTGGTTTACAGGACTGGTTTTGCAGGGTATGGTACCCACAACTTCCCCGTCCAAAACTTCCAGATAGAAGTTGCACCCGCACCCGCAATAGGGACATGTGGTAAGTACTGTTCTATAGTCCATGTTATGACTCCATGTTCGAAGTTCGATGTTAATATGAAAAAGTTTTAGGGTTTTATGGTTCAAGGTTCCACGTTCACGGTTGAAGAAAATATACCCAGCTAGATAATCGAGTTCCCCAATTTTCTAATTCTCTAATTTCTCTGCACTAATTCCCAATTCTCTTAATAACACTACAGCGAAAGTTACTTTTTATATCCGTCATTCCAGTGAAAGCAGGAACCTAGACAAAGAACTGGATTCCGGCCTTCGCCGGAATGACAAGAATGGTTGCAATTCAAAGTTTCACTGTAGTGATAACCAATTTTCTAATTCTCCAATTTTCTCTGCACTAAAAACCAATTCTCTAATTTCTTTGCACTAATTATCTAGTCTCTAGCCAACCACATTGAACGGTGGCTTTTGTTCATCAGTAATACCGGTGGTATAGCCAAAGTCCTGTTCCATGATTTCCGACACCTTCTTGTAAAGCGTACGCAAGGGAATATCAGCTGGGCAGGCTTCTTCGCAGAGTCCGCAATCTATACATCTGCCTGCCATGTGTACCGCCCTGGTCAAGTGGAATATGGGATTTTCAGGGGGAAGATTATAAGTTTGTATCAATTGCTGGTTTTCCAGGCTGCATTCGTTACAGAAGCACATGGGGCATACATCCCTGCAGCCGAAGCATTTGACGCATTTGTCGAATTCCTTTTGCCAGTATTCCATTCTCCCTGGAAAATCCATTTCCTCTACGGTATCAACTGAATTGAAAGATACAGGGTTGGCTTTTTCACCAAAGCCCTCGGTATTGGTGTATGGCTGAAAGCATTCACATTTGTCAGCCAATTCCTGGGGACAATTGATACCCACCAAAACAACCTTGTCCAGATCTATTTGGTTCCAGATATGCAGGGCATTTAATCCCCTTTCATCGCATCCGCGTACCAGAATACCAAAGGTGTCTTCCGGATATTTCCTGCTCAATGTAACCAGGATCTTGTCCAAAGGGTATCTGCTGTCCCCGGGTTGTTCTTTTTCCCCCAGGTTCAGATTTTCCAATTCCTCTTCAGTGGTGAAAAAGTGCGGCCCGATGTGGCCGTTTTTTTCAACAAGGCCGATAAAGCCTTTTATTTGCTGGGAAGCAAGTAGTTCTTTTACTTTGGATTTTACCTCTTCAATCATGAGTATCTCTAAATTTTTTATAGGTTAAAAACTATGTATTCTTTTCCAATGTCCTTTTTCTTGTGTGGATGACCTTAACATGAAAAAGTTTTATGTTTTAGAGTGTTAAGGTTTTAAGTAAGAAAAAGAACCAATAGCCTGTTTATTCAACAAGTTGAGTACCTTTTCATGCT
>Ga0207414_1000302_pt1 | contig 23021 bp, 24 predicted proteins | sample PonA231FremontCA_2_FD_187269 | JGI IMG/M metagenome (GOLD analysis project Ga0207414, IMG submission 187269) | Marine sediment microbial community from Fremont, CA, USA - Pond A23 Sediment 1 (SPAdes) | ecosystem: Environmental > Aquatic > Marine > Unclassified | place: USA: Fremont, California...
GACCCGCTCCATTATCTCCTTCGGGCTGACTTCCAGGTAGACGATCTTCCCGGATGATTGCATTGCTTCCCAGTTTTCTTCCCGCATCGGTGCTCCGCCTCCAACTGCTACTATCTTACCTTCTTTTTTGCTGATTGCCCGGATAACGTCCGTTTCGATCTCTCTGAACCTGTCCTCGCCGTAATACTCGAAGATCTCCGGTATCGACATGCCCTTCTTGTCCTCTACGAGGTCGTCGGTATCGATCCACTCCCTATCCATCTTGTCGGCAAGTTTTGGTGCCACTGTTGACTTCCCTGCTCCCATGAAGCCGATCAGGTAGACGTTACTTTCGCTCATTTTCTCCTCCTTCCTGAAACCAATTTTCAATTCTCTCGCGGTGGTTTTCGTAACTCTCTTTTACCTCGGCGAACGAGTCCCCCGCGAACTTTTCCAGAAACCCGGCGGCAATTTTGTTGGCTAGTTCGGCTTCTCCCACTATGGAAGCGGCGGGAACGGCACAGACGTCGGACCGTTCTCTGGCCGCCTCGTCCTCGGTTCCGTCGCGCAGGTTTACGGAGTGCAGCGGGGTGCTCAGGGTCGGGATCGGTTTCATCGCCGCGCGGACGATGACCGGTTGGCCATTGGTTACGCCGCCTTCCAGGCCGCCGGCTCGGTTGGTCGGTCGCTGGAATCCGTCGTCTTCCGTATGGTAGATCTCGTCGTGAACCTTCGATCCCCTTCTTGCCCCAGCCTCCTTTCCCAGTCCAATTTCCACGGATTTGATTGCAGGAATCCCCATGAAGCCGGCCGCAATCCTGCTATCCAGTTTGTTCTCGGGCTCGTCATAGGAGCCGAGTCCCGGCGGAACGCCGGAGGCCGCAACTTCGAATAGGCCGCCCAGACTGTCGCCGGCTTCCTTTGCCGCATCTATTTCGCTCTGCATAGCTTCGGTGCTTTCCGCGTCTATTGCCCGGACCGGCGATTGGTCGGCAAGCGAGTTCCATTCGGCCGGAGCGGCAGAGGAATCGTCCTTTGCCCCTCCAATTCTTACTACTCTGCTGTTGATTTCGACCTTAAAATCCTTAAGCAGGGACTTGCTCAACCCGCCCGCGGCGACCCGTCCGGCCGTCTCCCTTGCCGAGGTCCGCTCCAGAGTGTTGCGGCAGTCCCGAAACCCGTGCTTGAGAGCACCGGATAGGTCGGCGTGGCCCGGTCTGGGCAGGTTTACTTCTCTACTTGTCTCGGTGCGGCCCTCCGGCGCTATGTAATCCTTCCAGTTCTCCCAGTCCTCGTTCTCGATCCAGAAGGTTATCGGGTTCCCGGTCGATTTACCCCGATAGAAGCCGGAAAGGACCTCGACTTCGTCGTACTCGATCTCCATCCGCCCTCCCCGACCGTAACCGCCCTGTCGGCGCCGCAGTTCTTCGTCAATCAAGTCCTTATTCAATTGGACTCCGGAGGGGAAACCGGTTATCGTAGCCATGATTCCCTTCCCGTGTGATTCGCCGGCCGTCTGTATCTTTAACTCCACTGCTTTCACCTCTTACTAAGTTGACCCATGCTTGATTCTATGATTTTTATTTGTTGCATAAACCACCCAGCTCCCTTCTCAGCACTTTTATTAACTTCCCCGTTAAAAACTCCTCACCGGTCCATTTTTTCAGCGATTCCAGTCCCTGCAGTATCAGCATATCGAGCCCGTTTATCGTCTTTGCTCCCTGACTTCGTGCCAGTTTCAGGAATTTTGTTCGTTCCGGTTGGTAAATCAGGTCGTAAACTACCTGGTTTCGGTGAAAGCTTTCCTTGCGACCCCAGATGCTTTGTCCCTCGGTGCTCCCGCTCCCCACCGGAGTCGAGTTTACTACCAGGTCGGCCTTTCCCACGAGCCCTCCAAGCTCCTTTTCTTTCAGAGGAACTGCGTTTATTTCAGTTTTGGAAAATAGCTCTTTCATCTCGGCTGATAACTTCTTTGCTCGATTCAAGGTCCTATTTGCGATCGTGATCTTCCCCGCGCCCGCTTTTAGCAAACCGTAAACAACCCCGCGTGCGGCACCGCCGGCACCGAATACCAGGGTCTCGGCGTTTTTCGGGTCGAAATCGTGGTGACGTAGCGACTCGACGAACCCGGTCCAGTCTGTATTGTCGCCGAAAATTTCATCGTCTTCCTGGAATAGCACCGTGTTGACTGCTCCAATTTTTTCCGCCGGACCCGAAAGCCTATCCGCCAGCTCTGCCACTCGCCTCTTGTGCGGAACGGTTACGTTTAGTCCCCTTAGACCCAGGCTTTTCGCCCCGCTGATTGCGTCCGCCACGGCACCCGCCTCGACCCGGAAGGCAAAGTAGCGGTAGTTTAGATTTAACTCCGTTATTGCTCTGTTCTGCAGCTCGGGTGAGAGTGATGCCTCCACCGGATTACCGATTAAGCCCAGAACTTCTGTCTCCGTATCTATCCTATTCACTGGCCAGCTCCTCCAAAACCGCGAAGAAATCAGGAAAAGAGACCTCGACCCATTCGGGGTTTTCCAGTCGTGACTCCCCTTCGGCAACCATTGCCCCCACTGCCGCGCTCATGGCAATTCGATGGTCCCCGTAACATTTCAGGTTTCCGCCCGACAGGTGGGTTTTGCCGCGCACCGTAAAGCCGTCCTCGAATTCCTCTACGTCCGCTCCGAGTTCCTCGAGGTTGTTGACGGTGGCCGAAATTCTGTCGGTTTCCTTAACCCTGAGTTCTTCAGCGTTTCTCACGGTCGTCTCCCCCTTTGCCTGGCTTGCAATTATTCCGAGCAGGGGCAACTCATCTATCGCTCTAACCACCTCGGCTTTATTAAGTTCGACGCCTTTGAGGTCGGAGTTCGAAACCAGCAAGTCGCCGCGGGGCTCCCCGTTGCCGGTTCGCCTGTTTTGCACCTCTATTTCTCCCCCCATTCGTTCGAGCAGGTCAAGGAACCCGGTTCGGGTTTCGTTTAACCCGACCGATTTCAACTTTATTCGGGAGCCTTCCTTGATCAAACCGGCCGCGATCAGGTAACTGGCGGAGGAAAAGTCGCCGGGAACGTCTATGGAAATCGGTGAAAGCTCTCCGCCTCCTTTCACTAATACTTCTCGGCCGTTTACCCGAATCGGGTAACCCATCGCGTCCAGGATTCTCTCGGTGTGGTCCCTGGACGGGCCAACTTCTTTTACAGTAGTACTCCCGGAGGCGCGCAGGCCGGCCAGCAGTATCGAGGATTTCACCTGGGCACTGGCCACTTCCGGCTGGTATTCGATACCCTTGAGATTGCCGCCGGAAACCCGGAGCGGTAGCTTCCCCTCCCGGGAGTCGATTTCCGCCCCCATGAACTCCAGCGGCTCGATAATCCGCTCCATTGGCCGGGACCGCAGTGACTCGTCCCCGTCGATTTCCGTCTCGAAGGGACGGGTGGCCAGTATACCCGCTAACAGACGCGTCAGGGTACCGGAGTTGCCAGCGTCCAGGCGGTTAGACGGTTTTTTCAACCCTTTGTGCCCCTTTCCTTTTACCAGAACTTTGCCGCTTTTCTCCTCGATTTCTACTCCAAGCTGACGCAAGCAGCCCATGGTGCTCCGTACGTCTTCTCCGGGAGCCAGGTTGCTTATCCTGGTCGTCCCGTCCGCCAGCCCTCCGAGCATCAGGGCTCGATGGGAGATCGATTTGTCGCCCGGGATCTTCACTTCCCCGGACAAGGCACCCGAGTTCTTGATCAAGCCCTCCCCTTCCTTCAGGTCTAGCATCAGTCCACCACCCTAGATTCGAAACCTTGTTCGGTCATTATTTTTTCTGCCTCCTTTGCTGCTTTAAGTGAATCAAAATAGACGTGAAAAGTCCCTCCGTAATCCTCCCGGACTTTTTGTAACTCCAGGTCGCGAATGTTTACCTCCTTCTCGGCCAGAGCCGAAGTCATCTCAGCTAGTGCTCCCGGCCTGTCAGGAATCATTACTGCCACTTGAAATGTACTGGATGATATACCCTTGCTGGTCCGGGGCAGTTGTTCTCTGAGGTCCCCCGACTCCCGGAATGCGTCTTCAAGTTTCCCTTCTCCAATCTCGTTGAGGGTCTTTTCGGTTTCTCTCAGGAACTTCCGAACTTCTTCCCGTATCAGGTCGCCGTTTGTAGAAAGAATGTCCCGCCAGATTTCAAACGGGGATTCGGCTATTCGGGTCATGTCACGGAAGCCCCCTCCCGCGAGCGACAGGTAATCCTCAGGCTCGTCCGCTCGTCCGACGGTTTGCATCAGAGTTATGGCTATCAACTGGGGCAGGTGGCTCACCCGGGCGACTATCCTGTCGTGAGTTCTCCCATCCAGGTAACAGGGGTCGGCCCCGAGGCCCGAGAGAAAACCCTCGAGTTTTCTTGCTACCTCGGTCCGTCTCCCGTCGGGGGTCACGAGGACGAAGACGCTGTTCTCGAAGAGTAGCGAGTGTGCCCCGGTTATTCCGCGAACCTCGGCTCCGGTCATCGGGTGCCCACCGATAAAGTTTGCCGAGGAGTTCTTCAGCTCCTCCCGGCCCCGGGCACAGATTTCTCTCTTGGTCGAGCCGAGATCCATGACCGTGGCTTCTCGGGTCAGGTAGGGCGAGATTTTCCCGAGTAATTCCAGGATGGAGTCAATTGGCGTCGCGAGAACTACCAGGCCCGCGCCCGCCAGGGCCGATTCCAGCTCGTCCGGCCCGTAACCTTCGTCAATGGCGCCACGCTCCAGCGCTTTATCAATTTCTTCCGTAAAATCTACTCCCGCCACGGTTTTCCCACTGTAAAAATGCTTGACCGCCAGGCCAAACGACCCACCCATCAGCCCGGTACCGACTATCGCCACCCTGCTAAACTCGCTCTCTTTGTCGTCCATGTCCCTCCGTCAAGCCACTACTTTCTTCCGGCTGACCGTTTCCGTAATCTGGTTCACCTGATCCATCAATTCAGCGAACTGGCCGGGACGAAGTGATTGTGGTCCGTCGCTCTTGGCGTTCTCCGGTTCGTGATGGACTTCCACGATCATGCCGTCAGCGCCGGCCGCTATTCCGGCTCGGGCCATTGGAATTACCTTGTCGCGGACGCCCGTGCTGTGGCTCGGATCAATCACTATTGGCAGGTGGCTCTTTTCCTTGATGACGGGTACCACCGAGAGATCGAGAGTGAAACGCGTTTCGTCCGAGAAGGTCCTGATCCCTCTTTCGCAGAGAATAACGTCCTCGTTGCCTTCCGACATGACGTATTCCGCTGCCATAAGGAATTCCTCCACCGTCGAAGCGAAGCCGCGTTTGAGCAGCACCGGCCTGTTGGTTTTTCCTACTTCGCGCAGGAGGTTGTAGTTCTGCATGTTGCGGGAACCTATCTGCAGTATGTCTGAATAGCGGCTTACCAGGCCGACCTGATTCTTTCCCATTACCTCGGTCACCATCTTCAGCCCGTGTTTATCCGCTGCTTGCCGCATGTATTTGAGGCCCGCTTCGCCCAGTCCCTGAAAGCTATACGGTGAGGTTCTCGGCTTGAAAGCCCCGCCTCTAAGGATCGATGCCCCGTGATTTGCCACCTTCTCCGCTATGGTGTTCACCTGCTCTTCCGACTCGATCGCACAGGGACCGGCCATTGTTACCGGCTCGTCTCCCCCTACCTCAACCCCATCGACGTCTATTACGCTATCCCTTGGATGAAAATCTCTTCCTGCAAGTTTATACGGTTCACTTATCTCAGTCACTTTAGCCACTCCTTCGTTGATTATCTCCAGTTCTCGCGGGTCTATCCCGCTTTTGTCGCCAATTGCACCGAGCGTGGTGTAGTCAACACCCTGAGAAAAGTGAACACTAAAACCCAGGTCTATCAGCTTCTCCTCTACTTCGTTAATTTGTGCTTCAGTTGCTTCTGGTTTCATTACGACTATCATTTGCATCTACCTCCGATTGGATTTCTTTCGATTCGGAAATCAACGCGCGGTAGACCCGTTCGAGCTGAACGTCGGAAAAGGGGCCGTCGTTTGCTCTTCTTACCTGCTCCATTACTTCTTCCTCCCTTTCTCGGTCGGTTATTTCCATGTTTTCTCGTGCCTTTTCTTCCGCTATTTCCAGAGCAATTTCCGCACGACGGTTCATTAGATCTACCAGTTTTTCATCGACTTCGTCAATTTTTTTTCTTAGATCTTCGATCATCCTTTCCTCCAATGGCAAAGTGGCCACAGGAAGCCCCGTGGACCTCGTCGCGACCTAAAGCTCTGTTGTTGTTAAAAGCTTTAGGTCAGTTCAGAAAATAAAAATAGCCAAAAAAATAGTTAAGGGTAAGTTTTAACGGATTGGAAACGCCGGATGCCGTGCTGGCGAAAGAAACGAAATGAATATCGCTTTGCCCGGACATCCACTTGCTCATAACGATGGTATTATAGCGCCGCCGGTTCTGCCCTTCAAGCCCGTTTAGGAAATGCAGCCCTTTCGGAAATATGGTTGATAAAGTAAAGTAAAGCTCTTTTAGAGCTGATATTTTTCTTTGTTTGTCGGTGAAAAAAGTAAATATGTAACTATCCGGCCACAAAGATAAACTCTTGCGGAGGTTAATCGACCGCCCGGGATCAACTTGTGCGGAGCATGTACGTAGTTAGTTTACTCCGGTTCGACTATTTCGTATTCGTAGGAGACCTCCGCCGGGTTTTTCAGCGAATGCGTCGCCGGACAGTAACGTTCCTGGGTCAAGCGGACTGCCTTTGCCACCTTGTCCTCCGGGAGATCCCTGCCGTAAATTCTGTAAGTAATTTCGATTTTTGTAAATACCTTGGGGTGATCTTCCTCCCGCTCGGCCGAGATGTCCAGTTTGAGGTCATCGTAATCTACCCGCATCTTTTTTAACAGAGTGTTGACATCCATCCCGGTGCAGCCACCCAGGCCGACCAGGAGTAACTCCATGGGGCGTGAAGCCGCTTCGGAACCATCGTGTTCTGCCTCGGTATCCATGGCCAGCCAGTGGTTCGAATCTCCTTTGCCGACAAACGTCGAGCCTTCGACCTGCTTTACTTCCACTTCCATGTTTACCTCCAGATCTTTGGAAACTTTAGTTATTTACTGTTTCTCTCGAATCAAGGCAATGGCCTGTGCGCCTATTCCTTCTCCCTGGCCGATGAATCCCATCTTTTCGGTGGTAGTTGCTTTTAAGTTTACTGGTGCACTAACCACCTGTTTGATCTCTTCGATCATCCTGTCTCGCTTTGAATTTATGTTTGGTGATTCCAGGATTAGGGTTGCATCGACGTTGCCCGTTACGAACCCCTCGGAAGAGACCATTCGGACGACCTCCTCCAGGAGCTTCAGGCTGGATATATCCTTGTAGGCCGGGTTGTCGTCGGGGAAAACTTTACCGATATCGCCTAATCCCGCTGCACCGAGGATCGCATCACAAACGGCGTGCACCAGGACGTCCCCGTCGGAATGGGCTACGGTTCCAAGTGGGTGATCAAACCTTACACCGCCAAGTACCAGGTCCTCGCCGGGTTCCAGGCGATGGAAGTCCAGCCCGATGCCCGTTTTTATCTCTTCAGTCATCGTTGAACAATAACTCCTTTAGAATGCTCCCGGCCAGCCCTTTGGAAAAGCCACGGCGCTGGAGAAAGCCGAGCGTCTTTCGGTACTTTGCCTTAACGTCGTCTCCGTGATAACTCGCCAGACGTTTTTCGGCCAGTTTCCTGCAGCGCTCCTGTTCTGCCTCCACTGATATCTTCTCGTCCAGTACCTCGTTGGCCAGCTCCGAGTCGACTCCGTGTTCGAGGAGTTCCTTGTAGAGGACGGACCTACCCTTGGGCTTGTTTTCCAGCCTGTCCTCGACGAAGTACTGCGCAAATAGCCTGTCATCTATGAGGTCACCTTCAAGACCCCAATCCACCGTCTCCTCGATTACATCGGGCGAATAACCCTTCTCCTCCATTCGTTCCCAGACCTCTTGTTCGGTTCGAGGCCGGTATTTGAGTAGCCTTTTCAGGTAGTTACGGGCCTCCTGGAGTTTTTCCTCTTTACTGGTCTCTTTATTCTCGTCGGACGAGTTATTCACCTGATTCCTCGGCTGGTTCCTCCTGTTCCTCAACCTCTTCCTTTTGTTCGAGCCCAGCTTCTTCCCTGATCCTGGTCTCTATCTCGTCGGCAACGTCCGGATTTTCCTCCAGATATTCCTGACTGTTGTCTACTCCCTGGCCGAGGCGTGTGTCGCCGTAGGAGTACCATGAACCGGCTCGCGTAACCACGTCGTACTTTTCACCGAGATCCAGCAGTTCGCGGGGCCGTGAGATTCCCGTACCGTAAATGATGTCGAAGTCCGCTTCCTGAAAGGGCGGTGCGACCTTGTTTTTGACGACTTTGACCGTGACCGCGTTACCTATCTTGTCCCCGTCCTTCTCAAGCGTCTTGGTTATGTAGATGTTCAGCCTGAGAGAACTGTAAAACTTCAACGCTCTCCCGCCCGAAGTCGTGGTCGAAGGGCCCCAGGGAGAGTTGTTAATCTTTGACCGGATCTGATTCGTGAACACTACCGTGGTCTGCGATTGTGATATTGCGCCCGCCAGTTTTCTCATTGCCTGGGACATCAACCTGGCCTGAAGCCCGACCTGAGAATCCCCCATTTCGCCTTCCAGTTCTGCCTGAGGTACCAGGGCGGCGACCGAGTCAATTACGACCATGTCCAGTGCGCCGCTCCGGATTAGCTGCTCAGTAATTTCCAGGGCCTCTTCGCCCGAGTTGGGCTGACTCAGTAGAAGCCGGTCCAGATCGACGCCGATTTCGCTCGAGTACTTTGGGTCCAGTGCGTGTTCGGCGTCCACGAAAGCTGCTGAGCCACCGGCATTATGAACTTCCGCCAGCATGTGGAGAGCCAGCGTAGTCTTGCCGCTCGACTCCTTACCAAAGATTTCCACTATCCGGCCCCGGGGAACTCCGCCGGCACCAAGGGCAATATCGAGCGCGAGGGAGCCGCTCGAGGTCGTTTCCACTTCCAGTGCTTCCTGGTCGCCCATCCACATGATGGAACCTTCGCCGTGTTCGTCCTTTATCTTGTCGAGAGTGCTATCGAGCACTTCTTTCTTACCCATGTAATCACCTTTTTGTTGGTTATTTTGTTAAGACCTGCTTCGGCGCTAACGCCATTGTTTCTCGGTAAGCTCGTAATCAATTATCTCTTCTTCCGCAAAGAACAAGCTGATCTCGCGGCCAGCGGACTCCGGGGAGTCCGAGCCATGGATCAAGTTCTTGGTTAAGTCGAGGCCGTGGTCGCCGCGTATCGTCCCTGGGTCCGCTTCAAATGGATTGGTGGCGCCCATCATCTTTCGAATTACGCTTATAGCCTGGTCGCCTTCTACGACCATGGCAACTATCGGACCCGACGTGATGAAATCAAAGAGATCCGAAAAGAAATCCTTCTCCAGGTGTTCCTTGTAGTGTTCCTTTGCCAGGTCCTCGCCGACCTCCATTAGCTTCATACCTGCTATCTTTAAGCCTTTATCCTCAAGCCTTCCAATGAGTTCTCCAACCAAGCCGCGCTGAACAGTGTCCGGTTTCAGTAATACTAGACTTCTTTCCATTGACTAAATTACCTCCAAATTATAAGACGTAGGGTTAACCTCGAATGGGTAGGATGGCTTACTCCAATTTGACCCACTGATTGCCCTCCAGCTGTTCCGCCAGGTCATCCATTTCCAGCTGAAACATTATATGGGATATTCGGGCCGGCGAAAAGTCGGTCTCAGCAACCAGGTCGTTAAAGTGAGTTGGTTCGTATTTCAGCAGTGAGAATACTTCCTTTTTCGGACCGGTAAGGTCCGCTCCCGGCTCCTTATCCTCGCTTTCATTGAATGGGAGGGCGGCCTGAACGTCCTTGAACTCCTCTATCACGTCTGCTGCGCCCTCGACCAGCTTTGCTCCGTCCTTGATCAAGCCGTGCGTTCCTTTCATCGTCGGTTTCCTGACGTCGCCCGGTACCGCAAATACCTCCCGGCCCTGAGATAGCGCGTCGTGTGCGGTTATCAGGGCCCCGCTGGATTCGGGAGCTTCTACTACTATCGTCCCCCGGGTTAATCCGCTGATGACCCTGTTCCGCTGGGGGAAAGTCCATTTAGCCGGTCTCTGGTAAAATGGGAACTCCGTTATCACGGCCCCGTTTTCCGAGATCTCTCGCATCAGGTTGGCGTTGCTCTTCGGGTAGGTATGGTCGAAGCCGGTCCCCATAACCGCCACCGTCCTCCCGTCCGCGGCAAGCGCCGATTTGTGACTAAAGGTGTCTATTCCCCTGGCCATGCCGCTTACGACCGTAAAACCTTCCTGCACCAGATCCTCTGCGAGATCCTTTGCCACTTTTTTACCGTAGCTGGTATTCTTTCTGGTGCCCACCATGGCAATACCGAGCTGGTCCTCCTCGACGTAGTTTCCCCGGATGTAGAGCACCGGTGGGGGCTTGTCTATCGTGCGCAGGGACTCGGGGTACTCGGAACCGGCCATGGTGACTATTTCGAGATTTAACCGTTCTATCTTTTCCAGTTCTTCCCTAAGTTCGTCCTCGTCTCTTCCAGTACAGAAATTTTCTGCAGCCTCGTCCTCCAGGCCCTCGATGGATTTGATCTTCTCCGCAGGAGCCTTCCAGATGGCTTCTACGCTGGGAAAATAATTGAGCAGCAGGTGAAAGCGCTGAGGGGTGATAGCCGAACTCATGTTTACCCCCAGCCAGTATTTTTTGTCTTCCTGTGGCATCTTCCCACCTTTATTTTTTTCCGCAATCCTTGCTACCGGCAGGAAAGTTCGGTTTACCGGTAGCAGCGAACCTGAAGGGATTACCTCCTTTGAACGGGGGGTAATTTCCTTGGCAGCATAAGCACCGGAAATCGATCAAAACCTGACTATTTGACGATAGCGAAGAATTGGGATTCTTTTTTATTTAAAGTATTAAATATTTGGAAGTTATTCAACCTAAAAATAATAATGAAATCCGGAACCGAAGGTCATGCCAAACCGCTGAGCGCTCTGAACCTGCATGCCGAATTCCAGGTTTAGCACGAAGTTCTCGGAAAAGGCCTCGACACTGATACCGCCGGTTCCCACGCCGGAGAACTGGTTCGAATCGGAAAAGCCACCGAAGTTATAAGCACCTCCGCCGGCTACGTAGAAATCGACCCTGCTGTCGCCGGTGAGTTTGTATAATAACCTGAGGGAAGCCGTGCCATCGACGTTCGTAAAAGGGCTGGACCAGACTATTGCATTACCTTCAAAGCCAAACCTGGAATTTAACCAGACCCTTGAGCTTAGACCGCCGGAGGGCGATATAAATTGGGCTCCAAATCCGTATTTCGGATAAGTCTCCGTCTGACTCAAATTTTCGCTACCTTCTTCTGCCCCGAGAACTAGCAGAGCGGGCGAGATAGCCATCAATAAACCGAGCGCCAGCGTAAGGCTGACGATAAAAGTTCTTTTCAAGGTGATCACCCAACTTATTCTACACCAAATTGCTGTCTTTCTTAAACGATATGGCGGCTTTTCTCCCTTAGTTTGCGAAGAGTTCCTCTAATGGGGTGGGTTTATCACCCGTCTCAGGAATAAAGTTGCCCCGATTGTTTTTCCGCGATGGGAACGGTTAAAAACCGGTGGCTTTGGCCTACCGATTTATTTAGGTTTCAACCTTGACAATCTTATATCTTTGTGATACTATAATGAAAATTGTTTAGTGAAGCCGTTAAAAAGCCAGAGGATAACCAATGAACAACGCCAAAAGTACTGACTTTGGAGAAGACGAGATGAAAAACGGTCAGGCTAGCTTTAACCTGAGGAAGGAATCCAAGTTGAAGATGGGCTTTCCGCCCATCGTATCCTTCACTAAACACCACCTGCCTTAATCGGGCAGCAATGAACCCCAAGGCCGATTAAAACTGAGGGGTAATTTTAAAAAGATCTTTAAACTTTCTAACTAGATAGATTTTAAGTGATGCTCACACCCCCTCGGCGGAGCATTCGGGCAAGTTCGACCTCCCCTCCGGTCGAACTTGCCTAACTTTCCCCTTATTTTCCGATATTTTCAGGCCGGCAGGTTCTTCCGATTTCTCGGAGGGAGGCACCAGTTATCAATTTTGACCAATTTTGAATCAATTAACCATAACTACATTTATACGAGGTGTGTAACAAAACCATGCGAAGCAGGAACTTTATCGTGATTTCTTTGTTGCTCGTAACTTCAATAGTATTCAGTGTCGGTCTTATAGGTCAGGCGCAGGAGGACACGACCTACAAATTTGCCACCGAGGCCGCCTGGGCCCCGTGGGACTACTACAATGAAGCAGGAGAACTGGTCGGAATCGATATTGATATAATCCGTGCAATAGCTGAGATCGAAGGGTTTAACGTGAAGTTTGTTACGTCTTCCTGGAGTTCACTGATACCAATGGTCAACATGGGCAAAGCGGACATGACCGGCGGTGGGATGTCAATTACCGAGAAAAGAGAAAAGAGGGTGGACTTCACGGAACCCTACTGGTTTACCGAAATGGCAGTCCTGGTGCGCGAGGATTCCGACCTGCACGTATTCGATGCACTGAGCCACGGTGCCACTATAAGTAACCAGAGCAACACAACCGGAGCCGAATGGGTGAGACAGAACCTGATCGAAGCGGGTTACGACCTTAACCAGAAACTGTTTGAAACTTACCCGCAGGCAGTTCAGGCACTGATTGCCGGCAAGGTTGATGCGACGGTTCAGGATAAAACAACTGCTGAACGGGTCGTCTCTCAAGGGAAACCAGTAAGAATCGTCGGTTACTTCCGAACCGGAGAAGCTTACGGTTACGCAGTCCAGGAGGGTGACGAGGAGTTACTGGCAACGCTGAACTCCGGCCTGGAAAAACTCAAGGAATCAGGTCGGTTTGACGAAATAGTCAATAAATACCTCAATAATTAACATTAATCCGTTTTCCGGGCGGGTCGATGGTTACGGCCCGCCCGTATAGTACGGACGAGGGGGGTTAGAGTATTGCAAGCTTTTGTAGACCAGGTGTTAATACTCTGGAGTAATTCCAGTGCGCTGCTTAAGGGGCTTGAGGTTACCCTGGAGCTTGGGTTTGCGTTCTTTGCTTTTGGCTTTCTCCTGGCAATATTTATCGCTCTGGGGATAGTTTTCGCCCCGAAGTACGTTAGTTCGCTGCTCTCGGGTTTTTCCTGGGTGTTTCGCAGCCTGCCGGCCATTATCTTGCTATTTATCTTTTACTACGGGCCGGCGAGAATCGGGCTCGATATTTCACCTTTCTGGGCAGCGCTGCTGGCTCTGGGTCTGAGGCATGCTGGTTACCAGACGCACTATTTTCGTGGTGCAATTCAATCGATTGGAACTGGCCAGCTCGAGGCGGCCCGGTCGCTAGGGATGAGTCTGCCCCGGGGTTTGTTCGAGATAATCCTACCGCAGATGCTTCGCTTTTCCCTGCCGGCCAGCGCAAACGAGTACGCAATTACCATCAAGGATACTTCTCTTGCTTTTGCCATCGGGGTAGTTGAGATACTTCAGCAGGGGAAGTACATCGTTGCCCGTGAGTACAACCCCCTGGCAGTGTATATCACCATAGCAGTCATCTACTGGATAATTACGCGGGCGGGGACCAGAATTTTTGCCTATCTGGAAGACAAGTACATGGTTCCGGGTTTCGACCTGGAGAGGTAGAGCCTGGAGAGAAACGCTAATTTAAACGACCAAAAGGAGCGAGCACAGGCATGAACTTCCTGAACTACGTCTGGGAAATACTACCGGCACTGGCCGACGGTATAAAAGTAACGATGATCATGACGGCTACGTCCATGGGGCTGGCGGCGGTTCTGGGGGTTATCGTTGCGCTCGGTAAGATGTATGGACCCCGACCAGTCCGCGCGTTCTGTTCCTTTTACATCGAACTGTTTCGGGGTACTCCGCTGCTCGTTCAGCTGTTTATCATTTATTACGGGTTGCCCGAAGTGGGGATCAACTTTCCCTCGCTCACAGCTGCGATAGTTGGTTTCGGGCTCAATAGCGGTGCTTATCAGGCGGAATACCTGCGGGGGGCGATTCAGTCGATCAAGACGGGTCAGCTCGAGGCCGCAAGGTCCGTCGGGATGAGCTTCTTCACCGCGATGCGGACGATAATCCTGCCTCAGGCCCTGCGCCGCGTCATACCTTCCTGGTCAAATGACGTGATATATACTTTAAAGTACACTTCCGTTGCCTTTATGATCGGAGCACAGGAACTTACTTCCGCCGGGAAAATAATGGCCGGGCGGTATTTCAGGTTTGCCGATACCTTCATAATCGTCGGAGTGATATACCTGATTCTGGTCTATATCTTCTCCTCCATAATAAACAATATGGAAAGGAACTTGCGGATACCCGGCTTTGAAATGAGGGACTGAATCCTCCCGGTGATCACGGATCCGACTGGCTTCTGGGCTCTATTCGAGCTTTGCTGCAGTTGCACCTGGGGGCGGGGTAAGGTTACCATCAATTGATCAAATATGAGCAAGAACGAGGATCACAACGAAGAACGGTTTAGCCGGCAGCTGGGTATAATCGGTCGGGAAGGACAGGAAGATCTCGGTGAAGCGACGGTAACCGTGGTTGGTCTGGGCGGTCTGGGGTCGCCGGTCGCCTTTTACCTTGCAGCAGCCGGGATAGGGGAATTGGTTCTGGTTGACCACGACGAAGTCGCGAGGAGTAATCTCAACCGCCAGATAATTCACGGTGAAAAAGACCTGGGCAAAACCAAGTCGCTTTCGGCCAGCGAAACACTAAAGGACCTCAATTCCCGGGTAGAAGTTAATAACCTGACGAGGGAGATAAAGCGGGAGGACCTGGCAGGATTACCGGAGACCGACCTCATAATTGGTGCTCTCGACAACTTTCAGACAAGGTACCTGTTGAACGAGTTTGCAGTTACCGAGGGTATTCCTTTCGTTCACGGTGCCGTCGAAGGGTTCCGGGGGCAGCTGGCCACTATTCTGCCGGGGGAAACCGCCTGCCTGCGCTGTATCTTTCCCGAGGAGCCTCCAAAAGAGGACAACCTGCAGGTCATGGGTCCGGCAGCCGGGGTAACCGGTGCCATGATGGCCGCTGAAGCAATTAAGTACTTTACAAGCTCGGGGACGTTGGCAGCGGGGGAATTGGTTTTGCTCGACCTGGCGGAAAACGAATTCGATAAAATTGCAGTAAGCAAATCCGATGAATGCCCCACCTGCGGCAGTATCTAGAAGTATATATTTTCTTTTTTACCTTTCTGTAATAATACTGACACCAGCTATTCCACGTGGAAGCGGTCCGGGTAACCAATTTCGGCTCGACCGGATACGGGTGGGATTGCTCATTTCTTTCATTGGAGGTAACTTGGATACGGTGAAATATGGATAGAAGTTGAATCGGGATAGGTGCTCGCGGGCGGGGATAGATCAGGCGGAGTTGAATTGACATACCGTAGATCTGCATGGCTGGTTTGCTCGATACTGTATACGGATTGGACGCAGAATAACTGGTGAGAAAGAAGATTTTACTTATTCCCCCGGAGGTGGCGCATGACCCCTTCTGCTGATTTACTGCAGGCGTTGAGTTTTTTGACCCTGTCCGCTGGGATTTCGGCCGTATTCGTCCGACTTATTAAGCTTGGGGGATATTTTAGAAATTAGAAATCACTGTGGCCCCTGACTGGGATTGCTCAGGGAGAGCAGCCACTTCTAAATTGGAGCGGCAACTCGGATCGGGTTTGATTAACTAGACGTTTGAAAGCATCCGTCCCGTTTGAAGTGGCCTGGAGTTTTGAAGCGCAAAAAGAGGTGAATCGATCAACTACCTCCTCTTGGGTTGATTGGTGGGAAGAGAGGGTGTACCGGGTTTGGCCTCCTGATGGTACTAGCCCCAGTTGTCGGTTCTACCCGTCAGGAGGCTTCGTTTTTTTTGTCTACATTTAAAAAAATTTAAACTATTAAAATAAAGGAGGCTTCTAACTTTGAGTAACCGGAGTGTTAAACTGGCTCTGGCAATCCTGACGACTATTCTGGGAGCGATCTTTCCTTTCAAACCTTTCCTGGTAGCTGTGGGCGCCGCGGAACCGGAAGTAGGAGTCGACTTTCGTACCGAATTCGAAGCAGTGCCCGAGGAAAAGAGCCTGGAGACCGAAGCGCTTTCCGAGCTCGACTTGTCTTTCGGCAACGAGCTGTTTCAGGTTGACACCGAAGCCGAAATAGATAAAGGTGGTATTGCGGACGGTGGCTTTGCTCTGGAAATCACGAATTCCGGATCAGGGGGAGGGGTGGAACTGGAACTGGGTTCGGCCTGGAAATCCATAGAATCGTGCAGTTTCTCCGCGGAGCTTGGGTCCGGTTCGGACCGGGAGCTGTCTGCGGGGTACGAAACCGATAATTGTCCTGGAGTGGAGGTCAACACCCCGGATAGAGAACTGGCGCTGAACCTGGAACTTGGTCTCGGGGAGGAGTCTTCCGCTGGCGTCTCCGCGACTTTCTCCTCGGATTCCGGTACGCTGATTTCGACCCCCGAAAGCTCCGAAGTAGAACTGGACGGGCTCCGGGCCGGCGAATTCAGTTTGAACCCTGTTCTGGAGGCGGAAGGACTGGAGCCAGTCCAGCTAGAAGTGAATTATGAAATGGTAAAACCACTCTTGGCTGATCCGGACCTTTCGCTGGAAGGGGAACTGGCCTGGCGGTTTTCCGAGAGCTTTATCGAGTTTATTCCGGAATTGAGCACGAAAGAAGGGGTAATTTTTCTCGCGGTCGAAGCCGGGAAGTTTCCGGAAGATTCCCATCGATTCTTGCGGATTGAGGAGTTCGGGCTCAGCGATCTCAAACTGGGGAGCTGGCAGTTCGAGGCGGTGAGCGATTTTACCTCGGAAGAAGTAGAGCTAGACCTATTTACGGAGGGAAAAGTTTTTGAACTGGAATTGGGTTTCCTGCTCGGTGGTAGCAGAAAGGCGTATCCCGTTTACCTTGGCAGCATGGAAGCAGGCTTGACCTGGAGCCCCGACGAGAGTTACGAGGTCGAGTTCTCCGCCGAAACGGGTTTTGCAGAGTTCCTGCCGGAGTTATCCCTGATCGCGGACTACTCCTTTTAAATCGACTGTAATTTACTGTGGTAAAAACCGTTTGGGCTGGAACTGACGAGTTATTCTCTTTATATTTTACGGAATTAATTGGTACAATCTTAGTCAATCAGGTACCTATCTGTAAGATACAGTTAAAGGGTGCCTTCGAACAGGATTTCGGATAGGGCTTCGGATAAAAAAGAACCGAAAAGGAGGCAGCTTGCGCGAATTCGAGAGCAAGGAACAGTGGACGGTTTCGGCCCTCCTCTACCTCGGACTGGGGGCCGTTGTCATGCAGTTCAGAGGGGCAATGCTGCCCAATTTCCAGGCCGAATTCGGGGTCTCCGAAACACTGCTCGGCCTGGTGTCTCCGGCCGGTACCATCGGCTTCACGGTCGTCGCTTTGACCACCGGAATGGTTGCGGGAAGAGTTGATATCAGGAAGTTAATCCAGGTTGGGGCTTTGCTTACCGCGATCACGACATTCCTGATCGGGTTGGCCCCACTGTATTCACTCTTTCTGGCAGCTATAGTTCTCCGTGGAATGGCCGGCGGTATGCCGGGAGGTTTGACCAGGCCCATACTCAGTCACCTTTATCCGGAGAGCAAGGGGCGAATCTTCAATATCCACGAAGCAGTCTGGGCTTTTGGGGCCGCCTGTGGCCCGCTTGTGGCTAATCTGGTGCTTCACTTTGCCAGCTGGAGGTTTGGTTACTACCTGCTGGGAATTGGCTTCATCCCCGTATTCCTTCTCATGTTTTATACATCGGACTTTCCGGCGGAGATAGAGGAAGAACCTCTGACGCTTGACCAGTTTTCGGAAATAATCAGGCATCCGGTAATTATTGCCGTGGGTGTTGCCCTGTTTTTGAACGTCGGCGTTGAGGGTGGTTTCTTTACCTGGTTACCTTATTACCTCTCACAAACCATGCCCCAGAGCGTGGCTAACTACGCACTAACGGGATTCATCGGGGCTTACGTTCCCGGCCGGTTGTTAAATAGCTACCTCTCGGAAAGGTTCTCCTACACGACCCTCATCCTGTTTGCAGCTGTAATCATCACAGTGTTACTCGGAGTCGCTTTCTTCCTGGTCGGTGGCTACTGGCAGATAGCTGCCATAGTGGGGATTGGCTTTTTCATATCCACCGTTTTCCCTAACTTGTTCTCCCTGGCTGCCAGGACTTATCCCCAGCATAGCGGGCCGATTAACGGTCTCGTCATGACGTTTGACCCGCTGGGTATTTCCATCTTTCCGCTTATCATGGGGGTTATAGCTGATAGCTTCGGGGTGGGTATCGCGATGAAATCGCTTATAGTGCCCATGCTGGGTGTAATACTGACTCTTTTCTTCCTGGTCTGGAAGGTCGATAGGTCGGACGTCTGAGGTGAGGAATCAACTCAACTGGTTGGTTTCCGGGCAAGCAATTTGAAGTCCGTTCTTTCGGTAAGGTCTAGCATATCGTCAAAGCTCGACAGCACTCCGCTCTTCCACGTTGTATATTTCTGGCTCTCCATGGTCTCCATACCTTTTTCCCGGAAGAGCCCTCCAAGTTCCTCCGAGTCTATTCCGTCCTTCCGGTCTATGTGGTAGTCAACCATTTCGCTATCCTTATCCGGCGCTTTCCACATGTGAAAACTCGTTCTTGGCGTGAGAAACTTGTCGAGATAACTTAAATTACCGTCATCCCGGTCAATTTTTTTCGGAAGGGGCTCGTGGACGACATAAATCAGTCCTCCCGGTTTTAGTGCGGAGATGGCGTTATCCAGAACCTCGATGTAATCAGGTAGATGATGGAGAACCGAGCTGAAACAGATCACGTCCCTCGACTCCGGCTGGTTATTTAAAAAGTTTCTTGCTGGCTTGTTGTGCAGTGTCACGTTTCCGGCCTCTTTCCAGTTCATTTTTTCTCGTAGAACCTCGATCATTTCTTCCGATACGTCAACGGCGTCAACGCTAAAACCAGTTCTTGCAAGTTTGAGCACCAGGTTGCCCGTGCCGCTACCGATATCAACAGCGTTTTTTCCGTCAGCCAGTTCCTCGATTCTCTCTATATCATCTGCAATTCTCTTCTGTTCGTAAAAATTCCAGAGTTCGCTTCTGACGTGATCGTAAATTCTTGCCTCCTTATCGTGCCAGTTTTCGTTTTCCTTGATTACCTGCTTGCGAGCGTCGGAATCTTCCAGGGTGGTATTGACCATAGAAATCACCTGACTTAGTAGTTATTGGTTGGGATTTGGAAAGGTATTTTAGGGTAAGGAGTGATCAATTATTTTCAAGCCTTTGGCAGGGAAAGCAAGGCGTAAAACCACGGCAGAACGGCTTGAGAACGGTTAGAGGCGGTAAAGAGTTCATAAAATGACTGAGGGCATAAAAGGACTTACCTCATGGTAGGGTAAATGATGAAAAAACAGGTCAGGAAAGATAAAAAAATAAACTGGTGCCGAGGCCCAGAGTCGAACTGGGGACACCCGCCTTTTCAGGGCGGTGCTCTACCTCCTGAGCTACCTCGGCACGCATAAGTTTGAATTAAATCAGGTATTCTATTCTGGCGGGGACGACCGGATTTGAACCGGCGATCTCTTGAGTGACAATCAAGCGTCTTGGGCCAGGCTGGACCACGTCCCCTTGACCTCATGGTGGGCGAGATAGGACTCGAACCTATGACCTCCTGGATGTAAGCCAGGTGCTCTCCCACTGAGCTACTCGCCCATTTTAACCAAAGGTTCGGCTAAACTCAAGTCCTGCCGGAAATTCTAAGACAAGGATTGAATTTCCGGTGGATCATTCTTACGTCCCCAAGGGGATTCGAACCCCTGTCGCTGGGATGAAAACCCAGTATCCTAGGCCGCTAGACGATGGGGACAAAACCTTCTAAAAACTAACTTTACAATTCCTTAAAAAAGCCAAAGAACACGTTTATGCGGCTATTTATACTAAATAAATCAGTTAAATTCAACGGGCACTAACTTAAAAAGAAGTAAGCTCTTGCTGTAAGCACCTTCTGATGGTCGTTGAGAGGGATAGTTATTTGTAAGTGTTTTGGCTACCCCGGAGGGTTTCAGTTCAAGTTTAGTTGGAGCAACACTCACAGGTTACCTGGAGACATTACACGGTCAGCTATACGGAGCCGATTTGCCTGGAACAAGGTTTTTCCTGGAGGTGAGCCGGCTTTTTTCTAAACGTGCTGCTCGCAGTGGAGGCTATTGACTAAAAGGCGTCAAAATTTTGCCTTATAATCGGATAGATACTGATTTGGCTTATCGACGAGAGGCGATAACAATGAAACGTTCCAACCTTGTTTTGTTTGTCTCGGCGTTACTGGTCCTCATTACGATAGCTGCCGCAGTGGGAGATAAGAAAGAAGACGGGGCCCGCGAAGGTTTTCAGCCTGCCATTAGAGCTTACGAGCTGATCCAGGAAAATTATTACGATCGGGATGCTCTTGACCGAAAAAAGCTCCTTGAGGCTGCTATTGCTGGAATGCTGGAAGAATTGCCCGATGAATACAATAAGCTCTACGATAAAGAAGAGTACGACCGGTACCAGAAGGAGCTCAAAGGCAACTATATTGGAATTGGGTTGGAGATAGCGAAAAGGGATGACTCTATCAAGGTAGTAGCAAAGTTTCCCGGTTCCCCTGCCGATAAAGCAGGGATGGAAGCGGGGGATGTTCTGTTGGGTATAGACGGAGAATCGACGGAAGGAATGAGCGTTAGCGAGGCATCATCCGCAATCGACGGTGAAGCCGGTTCGAAGGTTACACTGAAGGTTCAGAGTTCGGATGGAGCCGAAAGGGAAATCACTTTGACCCGAGAGGAAATAAAAATACCACCCGTAGAGCTGAAGTACGTCGAGGACGGCAACATTGCCCTGCTGGATATAAACCTGTTCAGCAAGGAGACGCCGGATGACCTGGAAAGAGAATTAAAGCAAATAGTAAGTCGAACTGATATGGCTGGTTACGTTATCGACCTGAGAAACAATACGGGTGGCCTGTTGAATTCCGCGATTTCCGTTGCCAGCAAGTTTGTGGACTCGGGGTTGGTTACGGAACTGGTTGGTCCGAAGGGAAAGTACAGAGAATACGATTCCTCCGGTAATTCCGTACCCAATTTGCCCGTTGCCGTGCTAATAAACGAAGGCACCGCCAGCGCTTCCGAGCTGGTGGCAGCCGCTGTGAGGGGTCACGATATGGGAGTCCTCGTTGGTCGAAATACCTTTGGCAAGGGTCTGGTTCAAACAACCCACCCGATTGGAAGCGGTTTCAAGCTCAAGGTCTCTTCTTACCAGTACCTGACCCCGGAGGGAGGGAATATACCGGAAGATGGTCTGAAGCCGGACCTGAAGTCGGATGACCCGACCAGGGACCTCGACCTGGCGATTAACTGGGTACTCGAGCACGAGGGAGAAAGGACACCTCTGGCCGGAAACGATCAGTATGAACCTTGATTGAGGCTATTTTAGCTAGCAAAAAAAGGAGGGAAAATGAAAAACGTAGAAATAAGAGAAGGGATAAACCGAAAGTATCCCGAATGGATATTTCAACTAGTCGCAGTTGATGGAGACGGGAAGCCGAACGCCATGCCCGCGGGCTGGTGTACTTTTTGCTCCGGCGTTCCGGTAATGATGGCAGTCAGTGTGGCCTTTAAACGTTATACCCACGAGTTGATGGAAAACTCCCGGGAGTTCGTCCTTGCTCTACCGAATCAGGAACAAAAAGAAGCCGTTTACTACTGCGGTACCAATTCCGGTCGGAACGTTGACAAGTTCGACGAAACGGAGCTGGAGACCACGCCCGCGACCGAAGTCGGGGTACCGCTGATAGAGGGCTCGGTAGCGTGTTATGAGTGCAGAAAAACCGACTCGCTGGATACCGGGGACCACACGGTCTACGCTGGAGAGGTAGTGGCTGCCCACGTCTCCGAGGATTTTACGCGGTCAATCTACACGACGCAGGGTTGGCATAAGGAAGGCCCGGAGGGCTTCAAGACGATTAAAGAGGTTACTGCTGGTTGACCCCGTACCGGCCGGCAAAGTTTGGCGGGCTAAGAAGTTTAACGCAGGGACTCTATTAATAGACGAGCTCCCCGGCGACGAAATCAGCCGTCTCGCTATTGTGAGGGTCCTCAAATATCTCTTCGGTTGTTCCGCTTTCGATTATTCTACCGTCGAGCAGTAGAAATAGTTCGTTGCCGATTCTCTCGGCCTGATTCATGTCGTGAGTTGCAAGGAATACCGTGGTCTCACTTTTACTAACCCGGTTGATTACTTCTTCTATGGTGGCAGTGTTGCTCGGGTCCAGGTTAGTCGTCGGTTCGTCGAGCAGTAAAAGTTCTGGATCGGTGATCAGTGATCTTGCCAGACTTACTCTTTTTTGCTCCCCGGCAGACAGTGAACGAACCGGTCTATCCTGAAAACCTGAGAGTTTTACTGTGTTGAGTACACGTTTAACGTCCTGCGATATTTTCCTTCCGTCACGTTGCAAAAATGGCAATATTTTTTTGGTTTTATCCAATAAATACTTTACTATTCCCTGCCGGACAACTGGGCCGTAGGCCACGTTGCTCCTGACGCTTCCGTCGAACAGGGCTGGCTCCTGGAAGACGTAACTCATCCTTCTCCGCAATTCCATCGGGCTTGCCCCGGAGGGATCGCCGGGTAAGCTGGCGAAGTGTCTGTGGATTTCACCGCCGGTTGGGGTTTCAAGCAGGTTAACCAGTCTGAGCAGGGTGGTCTTACCTGCGCCGCTCGGCCCCATTAGCACCGAGACGCTGTCCCGCTTCAGGCTCATAGTTGTCTCCTTCAGTACGGGTGAAGCGCCTGCGTAGGCGAAACTGACTTCTTCCAGCTGAACTATGGCCACCTGACTCACCTCTCAATAACGTGCCCCGCCGCCGCGGAGCCGATGAACTATAAGGTTCACTGCCAGCACTATGGTTAAAAGGACTATACCTAGTGCCAGGGCGGCTTCGAAGTGGCCCTTG
>Ga0207414_1000303_pt1 | contig 23013 bp, 20 predicted proteins | sample PonA231FremontCA_2_FD_187269 | JGI IMG/M metagenome (GOLD analysis project Ga0207414, IMG submission 187269) | Marine sediment microbial community from Fremont, CA, USA - Pond A23 Sediment 1 (SPAdes) | ecosystem: Environmental > Aquatic > Marine > Unclassified | place: USA: Fremont, California...
CGAGCAGTTCCAGGGGGGTATCCAGCGGCTCTGTCTCAAACACCTGCCCGCCGCTCAGTTCCTTGCGCTGGTCATCCGGCAGATCCGGCCCATCGGCATAGCTGCACCATTTGCCGGCAAACAACCCCAGCCCCAGTGGCGAGTCCAGCTCGAGGCGCTCGGCGGTCGCGGTGGCAGGCGCCTCATCCAGAGTGCCGGTGGCCTGGGGGTAGAGCGCTCGGGTCTGCACCGCGGGCGTTGGCCATTGCGCCTCGGCCACCCAGCGCCCGGCGCGCTCGGCATAGGCCGTTGCCGGCGGATCGGCGTCCTGAATCCAGGCGCGCAGCTGCGGCGCCTCGTCGACGCCATTGGATTGTCCCTTCAACCAGCGATCCCACCAGTCCTTGACGAGCGACTGAAAGCCGATGGCCGGGCCCGGCTCGCCGAGGTGCGGATAGCGATGGCTCCAGGGGCCGACGATGGCCTGACGCGGCCCCTCAAGGTTGGCCATCAGGCGGAATACCGCATTGGTGTAGCCATCCGCCCAGCCACTCACCGCCATCACCGGGCAGCGGATCGCGGCGTAGTCCTCGCAGACCGAGCCATGCCGCCAGTAGTCATCGCGATGCGGGTGCTCGAGCCATTCCATCAGCCAGGGCTCATTCGCCGTGAGCCGTTGCTGCCAGATCGACCGCCACTCCTTACCCCGCAGTTCAGGATCCGGCGGCAAGCTGTTGAAAGCAAACATCACCGACGACCAGGACAGGTTATCGCTGAGCAGGCATCCCCCCATGGTGTGGATATCGTCGGCATAACGATCATCGGTGGAGCAGACGGTGACCACCGCCTTGAGCGCGGGCGGCTGCATGGCAGCGATCTGCAGGCCGTTGAATCCGCCCCAGGAGATACCGATCATGCCCACCCCGCCGTCACACCAGGGCTGAGCGGCCAGCCATTCGATCGCCTCGTAGCCATCCTCGAGCTCGCGGGCCAGATACTCGTTGGCGAGCACACCACCGGACTCGCCGCTGCCGCGGATATCCACCCGGACGCTGGCATAGCCATGCTCGGCCAGCCAGCGATGCAGCGTCTCGTCACGGGGCCGGGTGTGATCGCGTTTGCGATAGGGGATGGTCTCGAGGACCGCCGGCACGGGCTGGACCTCGGATCCAGCCGGCCGCCAGATCCGGGCCGAGAGCGTGACCCCGTCGCTCATCGGGATGCGCACATCCTCGTCGATACGGAGATCGCTCATGCCTTGAGCGCCTCACTGCCGTCCGCCTCGTCACCGGCGCCAAAGTAAAGGGTGCGGTGCGGATAGGGGATTTCGATGCCGGCGGCGTCGAAGCGTTCTTTCACGCAGCGGTTGTAGGCGCGACCCACGGCGTATTGCATGCCGGCGGTGGTGCGGATGCGCACGCGGATCACCACGGCACTGTCGGCGAGTGCACTGACCCCGTCCACCTCCAGCGCGCCGGTCACCTCGGAGCCGATCTCGGGGGTCGCCTGCAGCTGCGCATAGGCGCTGTGCAGCGCATCGATGGCATCGGCCACACTCTCGCGATAGGCCAACCTGTATTCACCCAGGTGATAGCCGAAGTCGCGGGTGTAGTTGGAGACCGTGTCCACCGATGAAAACGGCACCACATGCAACACGCCAGAGAGGTCACGCAACCCGAGCGAGCGGATGCTCAGCCGCTCCACCGTGCCGCTGATCCCGGCGGCGGTCACAAAGTCGTCCTGATGGATTGCGTCCTCGAGCTGGATGAACACACCGGTGATGATGTCCTGGACGAGCTTTTGCGCGCCAAACCCGATGGCCAGGCCGATAACACCGGCACCGGCGAGCAGCGGACCGATGTCAATGCCGATTTCGGAGAGCGCCACCATACCGGCGAGAATCAGGATGGCGATGGCCACCGCATTGCGGAACAGCGCCAGCAGCGTCTTCTCGCGGGCACCCGGCTCGCCGGTGCCGGTGTCCGGGTTGAGCCGATCCTCGATCCAGCTCGCCGCGACCAGCCAGCCGCCGACGGCAAGGATGCCGATAACGAGCAACGCCACGACGGAATGAATCAACGCCTGACCGGCAGGCGTACTCAGCCATTGCGCCACATCGGCGAGCCCCCAGACATCAAGCAGTGAGCCGATCAGCGCGGCAATCAAAAGCCAGTGGATGACGCCGACAAACCGCGGCACCCAGGCGTCGATCCGCCCCGCCAGCATCGGCAGGCGGTCGCGCAGCCGCTGGGGCAGATAGCGCCCGATGCGCCGCAGGTTGGCCAGCGACGTGCCGATGAACCCCGCCGCCAGAATGATCAGCAGGCTCAGGCCACTGGCCTGGCTGACAAAAACCAGCGCACTCGCCGGCCCGGTGACAATGAGCACGGCATAGAGCGTGGCAAAACCGCCGGCGAGCCCATGCCAGACGCCGGCCAGCGGTCGCAGGACCGGGCCATAGAAACTGCCGGGGTGATGGGCGGCCCGGCCCAGCATCCACTGTTGCACCGGCCTGCGGGCGGCACGAATCAAACGGCCCACCCCCATCAGCACGATCACCGCAATCGCCGCTTCCACCAGCACGGCCAGCGCCGGGGCAATGGTGCTAAGCGTCGGCGTTACCCAGAGCAGCCCATAGATGGCGACCCGAATCAGGTGCGAGAGCTGCGCCTCCCAGCGGGCAGCGTCAGCATCCGAGACAGGCAGCAGGCGCGCCGCGCTCGCCCGGGGTTCGAGGAAGGCATTGATGGCGAGGCGTAGCGACTCGGCAATCACAAATGCCAGGACGAACCGACCGGCAATGGCCGATGCCTCGGCACTCGCGGATATCCCCAACACGATGGCTGCATAGCCGATGGCCGCCACCACCGCCACCTTGGCCCCCTGCAGGACGATGACCAGCGCAATGACCACGAGATGCCGCAGCGGACCCAGCCCCTGACCGGCGCGTTCCTGCCAGGCGGCCAACCCCGCGATCAACGCCCTGCCACGATCGCGGATCAGCCGCTGGGTGATCAGTACCAGGGCGATCAGCAACGCGATGCGACCGGCGGCGATGGCGTTTTCCGGATTGGCGGCCGCCGCGATGGCACCCGGCGTCGCCGTGACCTCACCCAGTAGCCGGTCCGCCCAGACGGTGATCGCCTCGCGTGCTCCCGCAATCCAGTCCACCAGCCCGAATCCGTTGACAGTCAGCATTCTTTATTCCTTTCATGACAGTGCGCGCACAATAACAAACGTCGCCGGCGAAAATTTTGTTGCAATGCACCAAACGCATTGCTATATTGCACTGCAACAAGGCCAGAAAGCCTTGGATTGAAACGGCAACAAGAGGAATCAGAATCATGGCGAACGATAACTTTGACAAGATGAACGACCAGGCCGAGAAGCTGTTCATGGGCCCGACCCGTGACTATGCCAAGCTGGCCATGGACTATGCCGAGAAGATGATCGACGCGCAGATGGAAGCCGCGAAGACCTACACCGACATCGGCATGCAGCAGGCCCGCGCGGCCCTCGAGGTCAAGGACACCGAGGCCCTGAAGACCTATGCCGAGGAGCAGCAGAAGGTCGCCAAGGAAATGACCGAGCGCGCCAAGAATGATGCCGAGAAAGTGGCCGCGATGAACCAGGACTTCGTCAACGAAGCCCGCAAGCTCGTCGAGACCAACGTCAAGTCGGCGTCCGAGGCGGCGACCAAGTCGACCAAGTAACGCCGATCGCGATCGGTATGGCTGAAAAGGCCGTCGGTGCGGAACCGGCGGCCTTCTTTTGTGTCGACGAGCCAGCGACACAGCGCAAGACACGATACCCTCACCCAATGAAATCAATCGTCCGGACCCTCGGTCACCTGGTCGTGGCCCTCCTTCTGCTACCCGGCCTCGGGTGGGCCCAGTCCGATGCGGCACCGGTGCGCCTGAGCCCGGTCGAAGCCGGCCAGCAGCGCGAACTGATCGAGGCCGTGGGCGAGGCGCGCGCCGCCCGCTCGGTCACGCTCTACCCCGAGAGCACCGGCATTATTACGCGGCTTGACGTGGCCGCCGGCGAACGGGTCGAAGCCGGTGAAACCCTTCTCACGCTGGCGTCCGCCCGGGCCCGCAACGCCCTCGAGCAGGCGAGCGCCGAGCTGCGTGACGCCCGCAATCGCCTCGAGCGCTATGAATCAGGGAATGCCGCCGGCACCTTCTCGCCGACGACCCTTGAAGACGTTCGCCGCGAGGTCGAAATCGCCCGCCTGACCCGCGAACAGGCCCGACTCGATCTGGATGACCGGTCGCGTCAGGCGCCCTTCCCGGGCCATGTCGGCATGACCGATCTCGAGGTGGGCCAGCGCGTCGATCCCGACACGCCCATCACCACGCTGGACAACCGCCAGACATTGCGGGTGCGCTTTCGTCTGGCGGGGCATTACCACGACCAGCTTTCCGTGGGGGACACCGTCACCCTGACCGCCTGGGCCCGGCCGCAGGCACCCGTCACAGCCACCATCGCGGCCATCGACAGCCGCATTGAGCGTGACACCGGGACGTTCGAGCTCGAGGCGCGACTCGATAACCGTGATGATCGCTTTCGCCCGGGCATGCGCTTTCGCGTGACCCGCGAGCTGGCCGGCCCGCGCCATGCCCGAATCCCGGCCACCAGCCTGCAGTGGGGGGATAACGGCGCTTACGTCTGGCGGGTTCAGGACGGAACCGCGGAGCGTGTTGATGTGGCGCTGGTCGCCCGTCAGTCCAATCAGGTGCTGGTGGACGGCCCGCTCGAGACCGGCGATGACGTGGTCAGTGAGGGCGCCCAGCGGATGCGCCCGGGCATTGAGGTGCGGATTATCGACCCGGCCACGCTCGATGACTATCCGCGTGTTGACGCCGTGCGGGACGCCGCCGCGCAATGAGGGATTCGCCCCGCGGCTTGCCCGCCCTTGGCATCCGCCGTCCGGTGCTGGTGGCGGTGATCAATCTGATCATTGCCATTGCCGGCATCGCCGCGCTACTGGGCGTCGAGGTGCGCGAGCTGCCCGATGTCGACCGCCCGCGCATTACCGTCAGCGCGCAATATCCGGGGGCCGCGCCCGAGACCATGGATGCCGAGGTGACCCGCGAAATCGAAGGGGCCGTGGCGCGGGTCTCGGGGGTGCGGCGGATCAGCGCCTCCAGCGAGGAGAGCAGCACCCGGGTCGTCGTCGAGTTCAGCGCCGACGCGGACCTCGACAGTGCCGCGGCCGACATACGCGAGGCGGTGAGCCGCATCGAGCGCAACCTGCCGGATAACGTCGAGCAGGTGAATGTCATCAAGGCTGACCAGGACGCCAGTCCGGTGGTGCGGGTCGCGGCGCGGGGCAACGGGCTCAGCCTCGACGCCCTCACCCGCCGGGTCGAAAACGACATCATTCCCGCGCTGATCTCGCTACCCGGCGTCGCCGATGTGCGTCTGTACGGCGACCGTCAGCGCCAACTGCGGGTGGCGGTGGATCCACTGCGCCTCAGCGCTCACGGCCTGAGCATCGATTCGCTGCGTACGCGACTCGAACAGGCCGATCTGGACATCCCCGCCGGCAGTTTCCGCGCCTCGGCGCTTGAGCTGCGGGTGCGCGCCAACGCGGTGCTCGACACCCCCGAGCGGGTCGCTGCGCTCACGCTTGCCCCCGGGCTGCGCCTGGGCGATGTGGCGAATGTCTTCTTCTCGCCCGCCGATGCCCGCAGTCAGGTGCAGCTGAACGGCGAGCCGATCCTGGGCCTTGGCATTGTGCGCCAGGCCCAGTCAAATACCCTCGAGATCAGTGCCGCCGCCGATGCGGCGATCACCGAACTCAACCGTCGCTTCGACGCCGTCGAGGTGGTCAAGACCTCGGATGATGCCGTGTTCATCCGCGGTGCCATCACCGAGGTACTGATCACGCTGGTCGCGGCAACGCTGATCGTCATTGCCGCGATCTGGCTTTTCATCGGTTCACCCCGTGCGACGCTCATCCCGGCCATCACCATCCCGCTGGCGCTTACCGGCACCATCGCCGCGATCTGGCTGCTGGGCTTTTCCATCAATCTGCTCACCCTGCTCGCCCTGGTGCTGGCAACAGGCCTGGTGGTGGATGACGCTATCGTCGTGCTCGAGAACATCCAGCGCCGCCAGCGCATGGGGCTGGGAGCGGGCGCCGCGGCCCTGCTGGGGACCCATCAGGTCTTTTTTGCGGTCATCGCGACCACCGCCGTGCTGGTGGCGGTGTTTGTACCGATCTCGCTACTGCCAAGCACCGCCGGGCGCCTTTTTCGCGAATTTGGCGTGGTACTCGCGGTGGCGGTGACGCTGTCATCGTTTATCGCCTTGTCACTGGTCCCGGCCCTCGCCGCCCGCTTCCTGCGCCCGCAGGATGGCCGCGACGACCCATCGAGCGGCGGCGCGGTGGGTCGCCGGTTGCGCCGCCTGGGTCGCGGCCTGGCCGACTTCTATGCCGCCAGCCTGGGGCGTGCCCTCGCCCACCCGTGGCTGATGGGGCTGGTGGCACTACTGGTGCTGGGCTTGGCCATCCAGCAGTTCACACGCATCGACCAGACGCTGCTGCCCGAGGAGGACCGCGGGTTGATCTATGTGGTGGGTAACGGACCCGATGGCGCGGGACTCCAATACAGCCAGAACCAGGCCTGGCGCATGCAGGCGCGGTTACAGCCGCTTGTCGACAGCGGCGAAGTCACCCGGCTTTTCACTATTGCCGGGCGCTGGGATCCCAATCGCATTCTGATCGTCGCGCCCCTGGCGCCCTGGTCGGAGCGTGAGCGCAGCGAGCAGGCCATTGCCGACGACGCCCGGGCGGCGCTGGCGGATCTGCCGGGCGTCAATATCCGGGTTGGCAGTCCGAACAGTCTGGGCCTGCGCGGCGTCGGCAGCGGTCTCGAGGTATCGCTGCTTGGCAGTGACTACGAGCGGCTCTACGCGGCCGCCCAGTCATTCAGTCGTGCGCTCGAGGACGAGGTGGACGGCCTGAGTCAGGCGCGTATCGACTATTCGCCCACCCAGCCCCAGGTGCGGGTGGATATTGACCGCGAGCGCGCCGCCGCCCTGAACGTGCCGGTCGAGGATCTGGCCGACACCCTCGAGGCGATGATCAGCGGTCTCGAAATCGCTGACCTCAACATCGACGATCGGGCCATCCCTCTGCGTCTGGAATCCACCAGCGGCCGGGTCAATCAGCCGTCTGATCTGGGCAACCTGCGCATCCGCTCCGAGGACGGCCAGTTCGTCGCCCTGTCATCGCTGGTCAGCCTGCGCGAGGAAGGTGTTGCCGCGGAACTCGACCGCGAGGCCCAACGTCGCGCGGTCAGCATCGATCTGGCCGTGGACGATGGCTATCCTCTGCAGGCGGCGGTCTCGGATCTGCGCGCCCTGGCCGATGAAACGCTACCCGCGGGCATCGGGCTCATCACGCGGGGCGAGGCCGAAACGCTCGAGGAGACCCGCCAGGAGGTCATGATCACCTATGCGCTGGCGCTGCTGATTGTGCTGCTGGTGCTGGCGGCGCAGTTTGAAAGCCTGATGAGCGCTCTGGTGGTCATGCTCACCGTGCCCTTCGGCCTGGCCGCCGCGGTCTTCGCGCTGGTGCTGAGCGGCACTTCGATCAATGTCTACTCGCAGATCGGTCTGATCCTGCTCATCGGGCTGATGGCCAAAAACGGCATCCTGCTGGTGGAGTTTGCCAACCAGCTGCGAGACGCGGGCCATGATCTGCGCGAGGCGGCACTCCAAAGCGCCCGAGTACGCCTGCGCCCGGTCGCCATGACCATCATCGCGACGGTGCTTGGCGGTCTGCCGCTGATCCTCAGCGGCGGCGCCGGTGCCGAGTCGCGCGCGGCGATTGGCTGGGTGGTGTTTGGTGGGCTGGGCCTGGCGGCGGTGTTCACGCTCTACTTTACGCCGGCGCTGTATCTGCTGCTCGCGCGCTTTGCACGCCCCCGCGCCGCGGCCGAGGCCGCGCTCGAGCGTGAGCTTGATCAACCGGTGAGCGACAGCACCAGCGCCATCGACGGCAACGCCAGGGGATAGCTGATCACGATGGCGCCGGCCATCAAGGCGCCATCCCCGTCCATTTCACGAACCAGCACGTAGGCGGCCGAGGCAGTCGGGCAGGCAAGAAAGATCAACGCCAGGCGCGTTTCCTCGGCGTTCAGCCCCACCCCGATGGCCAGCGCGGCACCAATCAGCGGGGTGACGGCGGTTTTAAGCACCGCCGCACTGAGCGCCCAGCGGCGATGTCCGCGCAGCCGGGTGGCGTAAAGGCCGCCGCCGATGCCGATCAACGCCAATGGCAATGCCATCTGTCCCATCGCTGACAGGGTCCGGTCGACAGCCACCGGCATGGGCCAGCCAGTGATCGCGATCGCCATTCCCGCGCCGGTCCCGATGAGGATGGGATTGCTCAACAGGCGTCGCATCAGCGTTGCCGTGGTCGCGATCATCCCCTCAGCTCCGGGGCGTTGCATGATGATGACCGCCACCACGTTGTAGACAATGACCAGGGGAGCGAATGCGATGAGTGCAGCGGATTCCACCGCCGCCGGGGCCTGACTGCCGGCAAACGCGTAGATCACCACCGGCAGGCCGATAAACGTGAGATTGCCGCGGTAAGCGGCGTGCACAAAGGTGGCCAGGGAGGGACCCGGCAGCCGCCCGGCGCGCCCCAGCAAGGCGCTGATCAGCACCACCACCGCCGTCGTGCCCACCAGCACCGCAAGCAGGCTGCCGACCCGGTCGTAGGCCGGCGTCGCACCACCGATGCGGCTCGCCAGCAGCGCCGGCAGGCCGACCCAGTAGGTCAGGCGGTTGAGTTCAACCAGCGTTGCCGATGACAGGAACCGCGTGCGTGCCAGCAGCCAGCCAAGGCCGATGACCACCACAACGGGCGCAAGGATCTGGGCAACGGCAACCAGAACAGACCTCGGCGCTCAGCGCCGCGGATCGTTGTCGCGGCGCTCGTACTCGCCTTCGATGACGTTGTGCTCATCCGATCCGCCTGCCGACCCCCCACCGGATCCCGGTGGCGGCCCGGCGGGCCCGACCCGTACCGCCATTCGCGCCAGCGCCAGGCGCACCAGCCAGCGCCGGGTTGGCGGGATCAGGCATAAGAACCCGATCACATCGGTCACCAGACCGGGCGTCAGGAGCAGCGCGCCGCCCACAATCAGCGCCGCCCCCTCGAGGAGCTCCACGGCGGGCAGCGAACCGCGATCAAGGTTGTTGCGGGCCCGGGCGAGGGTCTGTACCCCCTGCTGGCGCAGCAGCCCAGCGCCCATCATCGCGGTCAGCAGACACAAGCCGATGGTGGGCAGAGCGCCGATCCAGCTGCCGACCTCAATCAGCAGAAACAGCTCGGCAAGGGGGATGGTCACAAAAAGGACAAGAACTGTGGGCACGATCGCTCCAGGCTGGGATTCATCACGCCCAAAGGGTAACATTCCCGGTAATCGCGGTCAGATCGGGGGACAACACCGATGAACCGACTCATTCAGGGCCTTTTCGCCATTGCCCTGCTCCCGGCGCCCGCCCTGGGCGCCATCCCGCCGGATGACTTTGCCGCCTGCCTGGATCGCATCCGCGATACGGCGCGCTCGCGGGACATCGCCCCCACCACCATCGACGAGATGCTGGGCGGGGTCACCCCCAGCGACCGGGTGATTGAGCTGGATCGGCGCCAGCCCGAGTTCACGACCACCCTGCATGACTATCTGAACGCCCGGGTCGATCGCGGTCGTATTCAGTCGGGCCGACGCATGCTACGCGAGCATGCCGACCTGCTGGGGCGGATCGAGGCCGACTACGGCGTCCCGGCACGCTATCTGGTGGCTTTCTGGGGGCTCGAGAGCAACTTCGGGCGCACGACGGGATCAATGTCCACCGTGCGCTCGCTGGCCACCCTTGCCTGCGATCGCCGACGTGGCGAGTTCTTTGAATCGGAATTGATCTCGGCCCTGCATCTGGTCGATGAGCAGACGCTCGCCGCGGATCAGTTGCGTGGCTCCTGGGCCGGCGCGCTCGGCAATTTCCAGTTTCTGCCAAGCGTCTACCGCCGCCATGCCGTGGATGCCGATGGCGACGGCCGGATCGACCTGTGGGACAGCCTGCCCGACGCCGCTGAGTCCGCCGCCAATTTTCTGCGCGCCCGGGGCTGGACGCCCGAGCAGCGCTGGGGGCGCGAAGTGCGCCTTCCCGAGGGTTTCGACTACCGGCTGGCTGAAACCGAGCAAAGCGTCAATGAGTGGGCGCAGGCCGGTCTGCGCCGGGCCAATGGCAAGGCACTGCCGTCGGCCGATTTCGACGCCCGGCTGATCGTGCCGGCCGGCGCCGAGGGCCCCGCCTTTCTCGTCTACCCCAATTTTGACGTGATCATGCGCTGGAACCCTTCCCGCGCCTACGCGCTGTCGGTGGGCCTGCTTGCCGACCGCCTGGTGGGGGCGCCGCCGCTGCATAACCCCCCGCCGGACCGGCCGGCGCTGCCGGTTGACACCATCGAGGCCCTGCAGACAGCGTTGCAGACACGCGGCTTCGAGGTGGGGCCAGTGGATGGCCGAATGGGCCCCCGAACCCGCGAAGCCATACGAACGTTTCAGGACCAACAGGCCATGACCCGCGACGGACACCCCGATCGCAGCCTGTTGCGCGCACTCGGCATAGAGCAATCGGAGGACTCGAACGATGTGGAATAACCTGATGCGCCGCTGGCTGGAAATGGCAACCTGGTGGCTACCCAAGCACGAAGACGAACCCACTCCAGAGCCAGCCAAGCCGACCTCGGCCGAGACCTCGGCCGAGGCCTCTGCCGCCGACGATCTCACCGACATTCGCGGTATCGGTCCGGCCATGCAGCGCCGTCTCGAAGGACTCGGCATCCGCAGCCATGCCGATCTGGCGGCCGCCGACCCCGAAACGCTGACCGAGCGGCTCAAGGCGGATCGCGCGGTGGTTTCCCGGGCTCAGGTGGCAACCTGGATCGATGCCGCGGGCCACTGACCCGGCCGACTCGCCCCCGCCGGGGCGAAGACGGTAAACTGGCAGGCTTGGGATGGCTGACAAAAGGAATCGCACAAGACCATGCCTGCGAGCACCGCGCTGGAAACTGACTGGCTGGATGACTTTCACAACGGTGACGGCAACCAGCGCTGGGTGACGGCTGACCAGGGCAGTCGTTTTGCCAAGGAGATCGCCGGGGATCATAACCCCCTGCATGACCCCGACTCGCCGCGGTTCTGCGTACCGGGGGATCTGCTGTTTGCGCTGATCGTCCGGCGCTACGGACTGGCGCGCCACTTTGCGCTGACCTTCCGCGGCATGCTGCGGGCCGACACACGGCTGACCTTTCCGTCGCAACCGGCGCCGGCGTTCATCATTGCCGATGAAAACGGCCGCGACACCGTCGCGGTCAATCACGACCAGCCGGTGCCCAGCGACCCCGCCGCGCAGCTGGCACTGATCGAGGCCTACGTCGCCTGCTCGGGGGAAACCTTCCCGGACCGCCTCGGCCCGCTGCTGGCCGAGGCCGGCGTCATGTTCAACCCGCAGCGCCCGTTTCTGGTCTACGACAGCATGGCCCTCGAGATCGAGCGGGCGCCGGGTACCGACGTCCAGGTAACGCCACTGGATGCGTCACTGACCGTCAACGGCAAACGCGCCGATGTGCAATTCGACTATCGCATCAGTGATGCCGACGGGGCGCTGGGCGAGGCCTCGAAGCGGATGGTCGTGAGCGGTCTGCGGGCCTACGACGCCGACGCGATGGCTTCGGTCATTGCCGCCTATCAGGCGCGTCGGGCTCAGTAAGCTGGGCATACACATCACCGGATCCGGCGGATTCCGCTGGCCCGGCCAGCCAGTCAGACAGTCCCTTGGCGGTCTGCCATGAGCGAAACCGCAGGCGTCGCTGCTCGCCGACGGTGACGTTGTAGCGATAGTTGCCCAGCGCCTCGAGGCGATCTACACAGGCGCGGGCCCGATCCAGACTGCCGGCCACATATTCGAACGACAGCGCCGGCAGGGCCTGCTGCAGGCCGTTGAGCACCGCCTCCTCGGCGCCTTCCACGTCAATCTTGCAAAACCCGGGCACGCCGTGGCGGGCGATGAGCGTTTCGAGCGTGATCATCGGCACCGTGATCGAGTGCTCCCAGGCGACCTGCGCAAACGACGGATTCTGCTGAGCGATCTCCGATCGCCACTGGGCATTGACGCTCGCCAGCGTGGGATGGCGATCACTCAGCGCCAATGTGGCCTCGCCGGAGTGATCCCCCACGGCCTCGTCACTGACCAGCGCCTGAGGATAACGACGCAGCCGCCAGGCCAGCAGCGGCCGCAGTGCCGGTTGCGGCTCGAGCGCCACCACCCGCGCCCCCAGCGCGGCAAAGGCCAGACTGCGATCTCCCAGATGCGCCCCGATATCAAAAACCGGACGGTCCGGATCAATCAACGGCGCATAGAACCGCCGCAATCCCGGCTGCCGCCAGGGCGCGGCATAGATCAGCAGCGAGCGTGATAGGCCGATCAGGCGGCGAAGGTTCATAGCCAGAATGTACTCCCTGTCCACAGCCCACCGGCAACAATCACCGCGCCCAGGCCCAGACCGACCAGCGCGCCCATGCGGCCGCGGGCGATCGCCACGGCAAGGCCGAGTTTGACCAGGGTATTGGCCATCGCGGCAATCACCACCCCGCGTTCGGCCACCGTTGCGTCGAGTCCGTCACCCACCATGCGCGAGAGTGACAGCGTGATCGCATCAACATCGGTCAGCCCCGAGACCAGTGCCAGTGCATAGATGCCGGCATCACCGGCGTAGCGCCGCAACGCCTCGCCCGCCACCATCACCGCGGCCAGCAACAGCGCAAAGCGCAGCGCCGTGGCCAGCTCGAACGGGCGTTGCATGGGGGGCTGCGAAGCGCCCTTGCCGCCATCACGCGCTTGCCATGCCAGCACCGCGGTGGCAACGGCACCCACCCCGCTCATCAACACCACCGGGACGATCAATCCAGCGAGCATGGCCGGCTGGATTGCCCCCACGAGCACCAGCATTCGCGGGAACATCGTGGTGCTCGCCATGACCACCGCGGCGGCGAATAACGGCTGATAAGCGCGCTGACCGCGACCCGCCCGCGACAGCGTCAGGGTCAGCGCGGTCGACGAGGCAAGCCCCGCGAACAGCCCGGTCAACAGGATGCCACGGCGCGGCCCGGTCAACCGCACGGCGAAGTGCCCGACAAACCCAATGGCGCTGATCAGCACCACCATGGTCCAGAGAGTACGGGGGTTGAGCGCCTGCCAGGGCCCATAGCCCTGGTCGGGTAGCAACGGCAGAACCACCGCGGTAATCAGCGCCAGCTGCAGAATGGCACGCATTTCCACGCCGTCGACGCGGCGCAGCAGCGCGTGTAACCGGGGCTTGAATCCCAGCACCGTGGCCGTGATGACACCGCCCGCGGTGGCGAGCAATGGCGTCGATGCGCTGGTCATTACGCCCAGCAGAAACGTCACCAGCGCGGCGATTTCGGTCGTAATACCGCGGTCGTCGCCGGCCTGCGAGCGGCGTCGATAACCGATCACCAGCAGTGCGGCCACCGCCGCCAACGCCACGCCCACCAGCAGTCGGCCGGTCTGCTCGGCGAGCACGCCGGCCAACCCGCCGGCAAAGCCGATCAGGATGAACGTCCGCAGGCCCGCCACCCGGCCACCTTCGGCCACGTCGCGGCGCTGCCAGCCACGCTCGAGGCCGATGACCGCACCGATTGCCAGCGCCGCGGCCAGCGCCAGCCAATGCCCGCTGCCTGTCATTGCGTTAACCTGTGACGCTTTTCCACGACGGATGCCCCTGATGCGACGACTCTGGCTGATCGATGCAAGCTACATCCATGCCAACAATCTTGCACTGCTGGGTAGCCAGCGGCGCATCGACTACCTGCGACTGCGCGAGCTGATCGAGCACGAGCTCGGCCCGCTGTGGCGCGGCTACTTCCTCAATTCCGCGCAGGACGAACCCAACGAGGGGCGGGATCGTTTTCACAACTGGCTGCAGACCGCGGCGCCTCATGGTCCCAACCTTATCGTCAAGCTCTACGGGCTCAAAAGCGAGCGGGTGCGAAGCGCCTGGTGCGCCGACTGTGGCACCAAGGTTGACCTGCGCTGCCCCCACGGCAACGGCCAGCATCGGCTGTTCAATCAGCGCCAGATGGGTGTGGATGTCGGGCTTGCCTCGCTGGCACTCATCCATCGCGAGCGCTACGACAGCCTGGTCCTGTCCTCGGGCGATGGCGATCTGCTGGATGCCGTGGAGCACCTCTCGGAAGCCGGCAAGCGCATCGAGCTGGCGGTATTCAGCACCGGGGTGGCCACCGACCTTCAGGCCCGGTCCGACCGGGTCCTCTGGCTCGATGACCACCTGCCGGCACTCACCGGTCAGGAAGGGCCAGACGCCTAGCCGGGATGACGCTTCGGCGTCGCCTGGTCAAGGCGCGGGTGCTGGTTGCGGAAGCGCTCGGCCAGCGTGCCCGGTGCGCTCTCCTCGGCATCCAGCGCCTTGAGCGTTTCCGCCACGGCGTGGGTGCAGGCCAGCACATCCCGGGTGCAGCCGCTCTCCGAGATGGTGTGCATGTTGCGGATCGGCATGCCCACCGAGGTCGCCGCGCAATCGACGTTGCCGAGCACACCGGCCATGCCGTCGGTCCCGGTATCCGGGCCCACCGCGTCGCGCTGGATCGGGATATCGTGCTCGCGGGCGACCGCCTCGATGCGGCGGTTGAGCTGCTCGCTCACGATCGCGCCAACGCTCATGGTAAAGCCCTTGCCCATGGTCACCGGCGACATGCGCTTGTCACCAATGCCCGGTGCCGCCACAAAGTCATGATTGACGTCGACGCCGATGATGGCATCGGGGCGCATTTCACTGACCAGCACCCGGCTGCCGAAGCGCCCGATCTCTTCATAGGTGGCGGCAGCGAACAGCATCCGGATATTCGACGGCCCGCCGGCCTCGGCCACCAGACGCGCGGATTCCGCCGCCACAAAGCAGCCGAGACCGTTGTCGAGATAGGCCCCGTAGAACGTATCCGGGCTGAACCCGCGCCGGATGGGACGGTTCATGAGCAGGCTGTCACCGGGCCGGATGCCCAGATCCTCCACCTGCTTTTTCTTGTCCTCGCCGTGGATCTGCAGCTCGACGTAGAGCTGCTCCTTTTTGACGCCCTGATCACCCGAGCGGACCTTGGGATCGGCGAAGTGGATCGCGCCCAATGCCTCGACGGTGCCCCCGTCAAAGCGGCGGTACGATCCGGGGGATTCCGGATCCTCGCTGAACAGGCTCACCTCGTGGCCGATCAACGTGGTGGGCAGAAACGAATCACTATTGATCCAGATCTTGCCGTCCTCGCCAATGCTTCGCACCTGCATGCGGATCTTGTCGGCGTGGCCGATGACCATCACCGTAAACAGATCATCGCGGCCGGGATGGGTATCGAGCACAACGCCGGCATGACCCATGAAATTGCGCACCGCAGCGCCCTTCGGCGCATGTTTTTCCATGTACGGGCGCAGTACGCCCTGAGTCATGGCCGCCTCGAGGCCGATCGGGCTGGGCGCGGCCAGAATGTCGTGGATGAACGTAAACTGCTCATCGGGCATGGACTCGGTCCACGGCTTGGCGTGATCGGCCATAGAAAAGGCTCCCTGTCGTTGTTTCACGCGGATTTTTCAGGCGCTAGCATAACGCGTTCAAGCCACAAGGAGCAGCCCGTGGGCCTGCCTGCTATCGAGATTATTGCCGTTGAGCGGCGCCCCGCGAGCCCGCATCGGGCGCTGTGGCATGGCCCATGGGGGACGCTTCTGCTAATCGGTGATGCACAGTACCTGAGTGCCGCGGTATTCCAGGGACCGGCGCCGAGCCGACCGGGACTGGCCCGGCCCCTGCCTGCGCCCTGGGGCGGACGACTGCGGCTGCGACTGGCCCTGCAGGGGACCGCTTTCCAGATCCAGGTCTGGCGCGCGCTGGCCGAACTCCGCGCTGGCGAGCCGGTCAGTTACAGCGAGCTGGCCGCCCGCATTGATCGACCCAATGCGGCCCGGGCCGTGGCCTCAGCCGTTGCCGCCAACCCGGTCCCGGTTTTGCTGCCCTGCCACCGGGTCATTCGACGCAACGGCCAGATCGGCCAATACATCGGCGGGCCGGCCCGCAAGCAACGCCTGCTGATCGACGAGCGCACTCACAGGAGAGACCCCGATGTTCACGAACGCCCCTGAGGCCAGCCACCCCGCGGGATCCGCCCGGCTCGAAGCCTTCATCCCCCACGCCGGTGCCGACTATGCGCGCGGCCGCAATCACGACCTGGGGCCGGACGCCGATAACGCGGTCTCCGCCCTGTCGCCCTGGCTGCGGCATCGTCTGCTGCTCGAGGAGACGGCCATCGACGCCGCGATCGAAGCCCACGGCCTGGATGGCGCCGAAAAGTTCATCCAGGAGGTCTGCTGGCGGACCTACTGGAAGGGTTATCTCGAGCGCCGGCCGGTGCACTGGCACGACTACCGCGCCGCCTGCGACGAGGCCCACGAGCAGGTGACAAAGGACCGGCGGCTCGCCGCCGACCTGCAGGCTGCGCTGGACGGCAATACCGACATCGACGCCTTCAACTTCTGGGTACATGAACTGCGCGAGACCGGGTATCTGCACAATCACGCCCGGATGTGGTTTGCGAGTATCTGGGTGTTCACCCTCGAGCTGCCCTGGGCGCTGGGCGCGGATTTTTTCCTGCGCCATCTGCTCGACGGCGATCCCGCCTCGAATACCCTGTCCTGGCGCTGGGTGGCCGGGCTGCACACACCGGGCAAGCCCTATATCGCCCGCTCATCGAACATCAACAAGTACACCCAGGGCCGATTCAACCCCGGCTATCGCATCAACACCCAGGTCGAGATCCCCGAGGGTGTCGAGCGCCCGCCGGTGGGCCCGCCACCGCTGGCGGTGGACTGGCGGATGACGCCCACCACCGGCCTGCTGATCACCGAGGATGATCTGCTCCCCGAGTCCCTTTTCGGCGAGCGGGACTGGCCAGTAGTGATCGCCGTGCAGAGCACGGACTGGCGCAGCAGCGGCTCCGTGGCCGACCGGCCCCGGGCGTTTGCCGCCGACGGCCTTGCCGATGCCCTTGCCCGCAACCCGGGGCGCCAGGCAGTGGGGCCGGTGGATCTGGCAACCGCCGAGGGACTGACCGCCGTGCGCGATGCCGCCGCCGCGGCCGGCGTCGATACGCTGCTCACGCCCTACGTGCCGATTGGCCCCACCGCGGATGCCATGGCGGCGCTCGATACGGTTCTGGGTGCCGCCGGCATCCGCCGTCAGGCCGTGCCGCGGGACTGGGACGTTCTCCACTGGCCGGCCTCCACCCACGGGTTTTTCCGTTTCTGGAAGGCCGCGCGGCCGCTGATCATGGAGCGCACCAGTGCGGGCTCTCTGTCGCGCGGGGGGTGAATATGAAAGAATGCGCGCAATAACAACGACTCGCACTGCAAGAGAGAGGGCTAATCATGAGCACCTATCAGGTCCCCGCCGACGGCGCCCCGGTCACCCTGGACAATGGCGTACTCAACGTCCCCGACAACCCGATCATCACCTACATCGAGGGGGATGGCATTGGTGTTGATATCACCCCGGTGATGCAGCGCGTGGTGGATGCCGCGGTGGAGAAGGCCTATGGCGGCAGCCGCAAGGTGCACTGGATGGAAGTGCTTGCCGGCGAGAAGGCCAACAACGAAGTCGGCGCCTGGCTGCCCGACGAGACCGTTGATGCCATTCGCAAGTACCTGATCTCGATCAAGGGGCCGATGACCACGCCGGTGGGCGGCGGCATCCGCTCACTCAACGTCGCCCTGCGCCAGGTGCTTGACCTGTATGTCTGCCAGCGCCCGGTGCGCTGGTTCAACGGTGTTCCCTCGCCGGTCAAAAACCCCGATCAGGTCGATATGGTGATCTTTCGCGAGAACACCGAAGACATCTACGCCGGGATCGAGTTCGAAGCCGGCTCCGAGGAAAACGAGCGCTTCAAGCAGCTGCTCGCCGAGCATTTCCCCTCCGCGCACGCCAATATCCGCTTTCCCGATGAGTGCGGCTTCGGCATCAAGCCGATCTCGCGCGAGGGCACCGAGCGGCTGGTGCGGGGCGCGATCCGCTATGCCATCGATAACAAGCGCGAGTCGGTGACGATTGTCCACAAGGGCAACATCATGAAATACACCGAAGGCGCCTTCCGGACCTGGGCCTATGAACTGGCCGAGCGCGAGTTTGCCAACGAGACCTACACCTGGGCGGAGTGGGAGCGCACCGTGGCCGAGAAGGGCCAGGAAGCCGCCAACGCCGAGCAGGACGCCGCCGTCGCCGCCGGCAAGATCCTGGTCAAGGATTCCATCGCTGACATCACCCTCCAGCAGGTACTCACCCGGCCCACCGACTTCGAGGTGATCGCTACCATGAACCTCAACGGTGATTACCTCTCCGACGCGCTGGCCGCACAGGTCGGCGGCATCGGCATTGCCCCCGGCGGCAATATCAACGAGCAGACCGGGCATGCGGTGTTCGAGGCCACCCACGGCACGGCGCCCAAGTACGCCGGCCGCGACATGGTCAACCCGGGCTCGCTGGTCCTCTCCGCGGAGATGATGCTGCGACATCTGGGCTGGTCCGAGGCCGCCGATCTCATCCTGACCGGCATGGATTCGGCCATCGCCAGCAAGCATGTCACCTACGACTTTGCCCGTCTGATGGACGGCGCCACCAAGGTGAGCTGCTCGCAGTTTGGCGAGGCCATGATCAAGCGCATGCAGGCCTGATCCGCCACCCCACCGATTCGTAACGGCCGCGGAGCATCCCATGACCGATAGCCCCTCCCGCTATCAACAGGTTGCCACCGCGGCGCGTTGCATCCACGACGGCTTTCTCGATTACAACCGCTCGTTCCGCGAGATCACGGCGCGGGCGGGGCGACGCTTCGAGGAGCGCGACTGGAAAGGCCAAATGGCGGATATCGCGGCCCGGGTCGAGCTCTACGAGCTCTGGGCCCGGCGCACCGTCGATACCCTGCGCACCGCGATCGGCGACGACCTGGCCGCGCACAGTTTCTGGGCCGAGGTGCGCGAGTGCTTCGGCCGCCGGGTCGAGGCCGTGCCCGACGCGGGCTTCATGAAAACCTTCTTCAACTCCATTACCCGACGCGTGTTCGGCACCCGCGGGGTGGATGCGGCGGTGGAGTTTGTCCAGCCGCCGCCCGAGGAAGGGATCGAGTCGCTCACCATGCGCCGCTATCCGTGCTGGAACGACCTCGATCAGGCCTGTCGGCGCGTCCTCGAGGACTTTGCCTTCGAGCGGTCCTACGGGGACCGGGACGCCGACGCCCGCGGCATGGCCGCCACCATTCGCGAGCAGTTGGGCGGGGTCCAGGCCGACGCCGACTGCCTGCGCTTTGAGTTCATCGACTCGCATTTCTTTCAGGGCACGCGGGCCTATCTGGTCGGGCGGATGCGCCTGAGCGACGAGATTCGTCCCATCGTGGTGGCGCTGCGCAACGACGACGAGGGCATCGCGGTGGACGCCGTCCTGCTCACCGCCGATCAGGTCGGCGTGGTGTTCTCCTACACCCGCTCGTACTACTTTGCCGACCCCACCTCGGTGGTCGCGGCGGTGCAGTTCCTCCACGGGCTACTGCCCGATAAGCCCATCGACGAGCTCTACACCGTGCTCGGGCGACTGCGCCAGGGCAAGACCGAGCGCTACCGCCAGCTCATGCACCACCTGGACGCCACGGGGGACGAGTTCGTCCATGCCGCCGGCGATGCCGGGCTGGTGATGATCGTGTTCACCCTCCCCTCGTTCAATCTCGTCTTTAAAATCATGCGCGACGTCTTTCGGCCGCCGAAGACCACCACTCAGGAAGACGTCCACCAGAGCTATCGCCTGGTCTCGCGCCATGATCACGCCGGGCGGCTGATTGATACGCAGTTCTTTCGCAATCTGGAGCTGCCCCGCGAGCGCTTCTCGGAGGCACTGGTTGACGAGCTCATGCGTGAGGCCCCGCGAACCGTCGCCGTCAATGGCGATCAGTTGGTGTTTGCCCACGCTTACGTCGAGCGCCGGGTGCGCCCGCTCAACCTCTACATCCGCGAAGTCGAAGAAGCCGAAGCCAAGCGTGTCATCCTCGATTATGGGCGCTGCATCAAGGATCTGGCCGCCACCAACATCTTCGCCGGCGACCTGCTGCTCAAGAACTTCGGCGTCACCAGCTCCGGGCGCGTTGTGTTCTACGATTACGACGAGGTGATGCTCGTCAGCGATTGCCGGTTCTATGAGCTGCCCGAGCCCGACGAGGATTTTCCGCTCATGGAGCACGCCACCACACGGTTTGTGGGCGCCCACGACATCTTCCCCGAAGAATTCATCCGGTTTCTGGCGATGCCGGCATTTTTGCGCCAGACGTTTTTGAGCGAGCACAGCGACTTGCTGACGGCTGAATACTGGCGTGACATCAAGCGCCGACGCGTGGCCGGCGAAGTCGCCGAGATCGTCCCCTACGCCCGCCAGAGCATTGCGCCCCAGCAGATCACGCTCTAGCTGTCGGTGACCGTCTTCGCCATTTCGGGGCTGATCTCGCCCCGACGCTGGAGCTGCTGGAGGGACTGCGCCATGGTCTGCATGCCGTGGGCCTGACCGGTCTGCAGCGCATTGGGTATCTGCGCCAGGTTGCTCTCACGGATAAGGTTTCGGATCGCCGGCACGGCCATCATGATCTCGAACCCGGCCACCCGGCCGCCGCCTTCGCGCTTTAACAGCGTCTGCGAGATCACGGCAAGCAGTGACTCGGCGAGCATTGCCCGCACCTGCGCCTGCTCATCGCCGGGGAAGGTGTTGATAATACGGTCAACGCTGCTGGCGGCGGTGCGCGTGTGCAAAGTGCCGAACACCAGATGCCCCGTCTCCGCCGCGGTCAATGCCAGACGGATGGTATCGGGGTCACGCAGCTCGCCGACCAGGATCACATCGGGATCCTCGCGCAGGGCGGCGCGAAGCGCATGCTTTGTGTCGATGGTGTGATGCCCCACCTCGCGCTGGGTGATGAGCGCCTGATTGGAGGGATGCACAAACTCGATCGGATCCTCAATGGTCAGGATATGTTCGGGATACTGGCGATTGCGGTGATCGACCATGGCAGCGAGCGTGGTGGACTTGCCCGAACCGGTGGGACCGGTCACCAGCACCAGTCCGCGCGAGCGGTCCGAGACCTGCCGAATCACCTCGGGCGCGCCCAGGTCATCCAGCGCCGGGATCTGCTGGGGTATCGCACGCAGGACGACACCCGGGCCATTGAGCTGCTCGTAGACGTTGACACGGAACCGTCCGGCGCCTTCCACCTGCAGCGCAAAGTCCACCTCGCGGTGGTCGCGATACTGGGCCTGCTGCGCCTCGTCCATGACCTCGAACAGGGCCTTCTCAAGCGCCTTGTGGGAGATCACCTCGTCGCTGAGTGTGCGCAGATCGCCATCAACCCGGATGATCGGCGGCCCGCCGGCGGCGACGTGCAGATCCGAGGCATCCTGCTGCACGGCCTGGGTAATCAGGGCATTGAGGTTCATGATCGAGCTCCTGTGCCGGCGCGCAGACCGACGACGCTAAAGCGTGATTGCATGGATTGGTTTAACCTAATAATGTCGTATTTTGGCACGGGCGGATGTCTGATCCCATGAACCACCCACTCCAAAAGGCGGGCAGAGCCGGGTTTACGCTGGTCGAGATGGTCATTGTCCTCGCCGTGCTCGCGGTCCTGGCCGCCGTAGCAATCCCACAGATCCAGCAAATCCAAAGGCAGGTCGAGCTCAACAATGTTGCGAGGAGTCTCGCCAGTGCCGCCGAGCACTCCTTCGCGCTGCAAGTGAGCGACCAGAACGGGTGGTCCGAAGTATGAACAACGGCCTACGGCGCCAACATTTGCGATGCCCTCAATGACTTGAGCAGCAATCTGGTGCGGCCCTCCGAAAACCGGGGGAGTTATGGCATCGAGATCCCCGACGGGTATATTGTTGCTCCCGCCGCGAATGCATCTTCAGAGGCCGTTACCTTCAGCGTTCCCAATGCGACGGGCGGAAGTCGGGATAGTCCGACCACGTCGGTCCTCTGTGCGCTGATCCCGGAGTAATCCCGGCGCGGAAGCTGTAGCGACCGGACGAAGGATGAGACAATCTGAAACACGATATAGAGGGGTTGAGCAAAGAGAGAGTCTGGAGGTGGTTATGAAGACATTTGATCGGGCAAGTCAAAAGCAATATGGCTTTACATTGATTGAGCTCGTTATTGTTTTGGCAGTGCTCGGCGCGCTCTCAGCGATCGCAATACCTCAGCTCACTGGGCTTGAGGACGAGGCGGAGTTGCAGGCAATAGCCGCAAGCGCCTCATCCGAAATCAACAATGCATTCGCGCGGGATCTAGCGGCGGGCGAAGCGGATGATACGTTCGGTGGAACCGGCGTAAATTGGGGAGATGACGAAATTTCTTGTCAAGCTGCGAATATCTGGGGAGAAGACAACCCCGAAACCAATGCGAACCTCGTTTTTGAATCGCTCGTTGGGTACAGAGCTTTTTATGGTGTGAATGTAGATCCCCCGAACGCCGCCCCAATAACAGTGCCGACGTATGTAAGCGGCGTAATTGGTTCTTCCCGCAACTGTTACATTAGGAAGAAAACTGCCCCATAAAATCCGCTCTCAAAAGGGCCTAGATGTTCTCTAGAGTACTGGCACCGCAAATTGCGGTCCTATTGTTTATATTGGCCGCTGCGCTAATTGACCAGACCAATTATCAGCAGCACCTGATGCATATTGCCGTGGCCGTTATTGCCGCGTTGACCGGCTTAGCTGTCGCCCTCGCCCGGCGGCCATCGGCAGGGTGCTGGCCAATTGGCCCCGCGGGTGTCTTACTGCTGATGTTGATCGCCTGGAGCGCATTGGCGATCAGCTGGAGTCGTGTGCCGTATTTAACGGGGGTCGATC
>Ga0207414_1000304_pt1 | contig 23009 bp, 21 predicted proteins | sample PonA231FremontCA_2_FD_187269 | JGI IMG/M metagenome (GOLD analysis project Ga0207414, IMG submission 187269) | Marine sediment microbial community from Fremont, CA, USA - Pond A23 Sediment 1 (SPAdes) | ecosystem: Environmental > Aquatic > Marine > Unclassified | place: USA: Fremont, California...
GTCATGCCGCGGCAGAACCGCGAAACGCAGCCGGCGCCGCAAGCCGATGCCCGCTTCATGCTGCAGGCCGCGTCGTTTCGTCAGGCCGACGATGCCGACAGGCTGGCCGAGCGGCTGCGCGACTTCGGCCTGCTGGCCCAGATCAGCGAGGTCAAGTCCGGCGACGGCGACACCTGGCATCGGGTCCAGGTGGGCCCCTACCGCGACCGGCGCGAGCTCACTCGCGCCCAGGACCTGATGGTGACCCAGGGTATCGAACCGCTGATGATCCAGCTGCAGAACTGATTCGCGCTCCCCGGCAACGCCGCGGTCAGCGAGGTTGAATTCGCTGCCCGCCGCCCACAGATTGCCAGGCACAGCTTTTCGTGGCGCCGCGACCCGCTCGGCGCCGCCAGTCATCGGGCGCCATGGCGCGCCCCCAAGGAGTCCTCCCTCCATGACCACGATCGTTTCCGTGCGCCGCGGCGACCAGGTGGCGCTGGCCGGCGACGGCCAGGTCTCGCTGGGCAATACCGTAATGAAGGGTAATGCCAGCAAGGTCCGCCGCCTCTACCGCGGCGAGGTGCTGGCCGGTTTCGCCGGCGGTACCGCCGACGCCTTCACGCTCTTCGAGCGCTTCGAGGCCCAGCTGGAAAAGTACCAGGGCAACCTGGTCAAGGCCGCCGTGGAGCTGGCCAAGGACTGGCGCACCGACCGCGCCCTGCGCCGGCTCGAGGCGCTGCTCGCCGTGGCCAACAAGGATGCCTCGCTGATCATCACCGGCAACGGCGACGTGGTGGAACCCGAGGGCGGCATCATCGCCATCGGCTCCGGCGGCAACTACGCCCTGGCCGCCGCCCGCGCGCTGCTCGAGAACACCGAGCTCGGGGCCCGCGACATCACCGAGAAATCCCTGGCTATCGCCGGCGACATCTGCGTATTTACCAACCATAACGTCACGCTGGAAGAGCTCTGATCATGACTCGGATGACCCCCCGTGAGATCGTCCACGCCCTGGACCAGTACATCGTCGGCCAGCAGGACGCCAAGCGCGCCGTCTCGATTGCCTTGCGCAACCGCTGGCGGCGCATGCAGCTCGATGGCGAGCTGCGCCAGGAGGTGACGCCCAAGAACATCCTGATGATCGGCCCCACCGGCGTCGGCAAGACCGAGATCGCTCGCCGCCTGGCCAAGCTCGCCGGCGCGCCCTTTATCAAGGTCGAAGCGACCAAGTTCACCGAGGTGGGCTACGTCGGCCGTGACGTCGAATCAATCATCCGCGACCTGACCGAGGCCGCCATCAAGCTGGTGCGCGAGCAGGCCAAGCAGGAAGTGGCCCACCGCGCCGAGGATGCCGCCGAGGAGCGCATCCTCGACGCCCTACTGCCGCCGCCGCGCGGCCAGGAAGATGCCCCTCGCCAGGACAGCTCGACCCGTCAGATCTTCCGCAAGAAGCTGCGCGAAGGGCAGCTCGACGACAAGGAGATCGACATCGAGGTCACGCCCCAGAGCAGCGGCGTTGATATCGCCACCCCGCCGGGCATGGAGGAGATGACCAGCCAGCTGCAGAACCTGTTCGCCGGCATGGGCAAACAGCAGAGCGAAACCCGCCGGGTGGCGGTGAAGGACGCCTTCGGCCTGCTGCGCGACGAGGAGGCGGGCAAGCTGGTCAACGAGGATGACATCAAGGGCCGCGCCGTCGAGGCGGTGGAGCAGAACGGCATCGTCTTTTTGGACGAGATCGACAAGGTCTGCAAGGGCAGCGGCCAGTCCAGCGGTGGCGAGGTTTCCCGCGAGGGCGTGCAGCGCGATCTGCTGCCGTTGATCGAGGGCTCCACGGTCTCGACCAAGTACGGCATGGTGCGCACCGACCATATCCTGTTTATCGCTTCCGGCGCCTTCCATCTGGCGCGCCCCTCGGATCTGATCCCGGAGCTGCAGGGCCGTCTGCCGATTCGCGTCGAGCTCAGCGCCCTGTCACCGGAGGACTTCAAGCGCATTCTCACCGAACCCTCCGCCGCACTGACCAAGCAGTATCAGGCGCTGCTGGCCACCGAGGGGCTCGAGGTCACCTTCACCGAGGACGGCATCGCACGCATCGCCGAGATCGCCTGGAAGGTCAACGAAGGCACCGAGAATATCGGCGCTCGGCGCCTGCATACCGTGATGGAGCGCCTGCTCGAGGAGGCCTCCTACCTGGGCGGCGACTTCGGCAGCCCGCTGTCGATCGACGCCGCCTATGTCGACGCCCAGCTCGGCGAGCTGGCCATGGACGAAGACCTGTCGCGTTATATCCTTTGAACGAGCTATAAGCTGTAAGCTTGAAGCTGGAAAAACGCTGCTGCGCGGCGAAAGGCTGGAAGAGATAAACTCACTTTGGGGTTAACTTCCAGCTTACAGCTTCAGGCTTATGGCTCACTGAAGGTGCTTATGACAGCTCCGATACCCACCAAAGTGCACTATCACCGCAAGGAGCGCGAGCTCGAGCTCACCTATCCGGACGGCGCAAGCTACCGGCTGCCGGTGGAGTACCTGCGGGTCTTCTCCCCCTCCGCCGAGGTGCGCGGCCATGGCCCCGATACCGCCACCCTGCAGGTGGGCAAGAAGCACGTCGGCCTGAAGAACATCACCCAGGCCGGGCGCTACGCCCTCAAGCTGCACTTCGACGACGGCCACGACAGCGGGCTGTTCAGCTGGGACTACCTTGACGACTTGATCCAGCGGCGTGAAATCAACTGGGAGGATTACCTGCGCCGCCTGGAGGAGGCCGGTGCCTCCCGAGAGCCTCAGGGCATCGAGATCAAGCAGCTGTAGAACACAGGATCGCGACGAGAGGCGCGGGGAGCAGGCCCAAGAGGGGTCCTAGGCCATGGATGGCAGCGGCAGCGCCCAGGGAGGGGTTCACGGCGCCCCCTCGCAGGCCTGTCGCCGGATCAGCCGCGAGTTTTATGCCCGCGACCGCCGTCAAGACAATCGCCATCGGGGAAGGCTACAATGGCGCCACTGCGAGGCCCACCGGCCTCCCCTCTCAGCGATTCGGGAGCCCACTGCATGAGCGCCAGTGACAAGCACACCACCCACTTCGGCTATCAGGACGTCCCGGTTGAAGAGAAGGCCTCGCGCGTCGCCGATGTCTTCCACTCGGTGGCCGCCCGCTACGACGTGATGAACGACCTGATGTCGATGGGCATTCATCGCCTATGGAAGCGCTTGACCATCGAGCGTTCAGGCGTGCGCCCGGGCCACAGCGTCCTCGATATCGCCGGCGGCACCGGCGACCTGACGGCGAAGTTCTCGCGCATGGTGGGGCCGCGCGGGCGCGTGGTACTGGCCGACATCAACGCCTCCATGCTGCGCGTCGGCCGCGACAAGCTGATCGACAACGGCGTCAACGCCAACGTCGACTACGTGCAGGCCAACGCCGAGTGCCTGCCGTTTCCCGACAACAGCTTCGACTGCATCACCATCGCCTTCGGGTTGCGCAACGTCACCGACAAGGAGGCCGCGCTGCGCTCCATGACCCGCGTACTCAAGCCGGGCGGCCGGCTGCTGGTGTTGGAGTTTTCCAAGCCGAACAACCCGCTGTTTTCCAAGGTCTACGACGAGTACTCCTTCCGCCTGCTGCCGAAGATCGGCGAGCTGGTGGCCAATGACGGCGACAGCTATCGCTACCTGGCAGAGTCGATCCGCATGCACCCCGACCAGGAGACGCTCAGGACAATGATGGAAGAGGCGGGACTCGAGCGGGTCGAGTATACCAACTTGACCGGGGGCGTCGTCGCCCTGCACCGCGGCATCAAGTTGTGAGGCCATGATGGCGCTATCTCCCACCCTGATGCTGGCCGGTCTGGAACGTACCCTGAACGCCCTGCTCGCTCGCGACCCCGCGGCGCCGTCGCGCCTTGCCCGAATGGCCGGTCAGCGTATCCTGCTGCGCCTGGAACGCCCGTCGCTGGGGCTGATCGTGCACTTTCACCCGGCCGGCCTCGACCTGATGCGCGCCGACGACACCGCGGAAGCAGACGTCGATGCGGTGGTCGAGGCAGATGCCGAGACCCTCGGCGAGCTGCTCGGTGGCGCCGCCATGGAACGCCTGATGTTCCAGGGCAAGCTTGCGGTGCGCGGGCGCACGCACCTGCTGGAAGCCACCCGCGACCTGCTGTTTGACCTCGACCTGGACTGGGAGGCTGAGCTCGCCGGCTGGCTGGGCGATATCCCCGCGCACAGTCTGGCCGAGGGGCTGCGCAGTCTCTCGCGGTGGGGCCTGCGCACGCGCCAGGAACTCTGCGCCGACGTCGGCGAATATGTGTTCGAAGAGGCGAGGCTGCTGCCGGGGCGTCATCAGCTCGAGGCCCTGCGCGATCACCTGACCGAGGTGGAAATCGCCACTGACCGTCTCGAGGCGCGTCTGGCCCGACTGCGACGCCGCCTGGCCGAGCCGGAGACCGCCCCATGATCCTGCGTCTCACGCGCATCCTGTGGGTCATCACCCGCTACCGGCTCGACACGCTGCTGCCGCTGGCGCGACTGCCCTGGTGGCTACGCGGCCTGTTCATCCTCTCGCCGCTGCGCCTGGTCCCCATCGGCGAGCGACCCCGCGGCGAGCGGCTGCGCCTGGCGCTGGAGGCGCTGGGTCCGATCTTCGTCAAGTTCGGCCAGATGCTCTCGACCCGTCGCGACCTGCTGCCCGAAGATATCGCCAACGAGCTGCAGCGCCTCCAGGATCAGGTACCGCCCTTTCCCGCCTCACAGGCCAAGGCGCTGGTCGAGACCGAGCTGGCGATGTCGCTGGAGGACGCCTTTGCCAGCTTCGAGCCCGAACCCCTGGCGTCAGCCTCCGTCGCCCAGGTTCACGCCGCATGGCTGCATGGCGGTGAGGCCGTGGTGGTGAAGATCATCCGGCCCGGCATCGAGCGCGTGATGCGCCAGGACATGGCGCTGCTCTACCGCTTCGCCAGCGTGCTGGCGCGGATTCCCGAAGCCCGCCGACTGCGCCCGGTGGAGGTGGTGCGCGACTACGAGTCGACGCTGTTTGACGAGCTCGACCTGACCAAGGAAGCCGCCAACACCTCCCAGCTCAAACGCAACTTCAAGCACTCGCCGCTGCTCTATGTGCCGGCCATCTACTGGGCGCTGACCCATCGTCGCGTGATGGTCCAGGAACGCATCTATGGCGTGCCGGTGGCCGATACGGCCGCCCTGCTCGCCCAGGGCACCAACCTCAAGAAGCTCGCCGAGCGTGGCGTGGAGATCTTTTTTACGCAGGTGTTCCGCGACAACTTCTTTCATGCCGACATGCACCCGGGCAATATCTTTGTCTCCTTCGAGCACCCCAACGACCCCCAGTACATCGCCATTGACTGCGGCATCGTCGGCAGCCTGACGCGCGAGGATCAGGACTATCTGGCGCGCAACCTGCTGGCTTTCTTCCACCAGGATTACTACGAGGTGGCGGCGCTGCACATCGAATCGGGCTGGGTCGGCGAAAACACGCGCGCCAATGAGTTCGCCGCAGCGATCCGTACGGTGTGCGAGCCGATCCTGGAAAAGCCGCTCAAGGACATCTCCTTCGGTCAGGTGCTGCTGGGACTGTTCCAGACCGCGCGACGCTTCAACATGGAGGTGCAGCCGCAGCTGGTGCTGCTGCAGAAAACGCTGCTCAACATCGAAGGACTGGGTCGCCAGCTCTATCCCGACCTGGACCTGTGGAGCACCGCCAAGCCCTATCTGGAGCGCTGGATGAAGGAGCGCGCCGGCGCCGCCGGCCTGTGGGAGTCGCTGAAGCGCCAGGCTCCGGAGCTCTCTCGCCAGCTGCCCGAACTGCCGGTGCTCGCGCACCAGGTACTCAGTCGCGCCGAGCTGGAGCATCGCCAGCGGCGTCGCCAGGTCGAGGCGATGAGCGGCATTTCCCGACGCCTCGACCAGCGTGGCAAGAGTCAGCGCCGCCTGCGCCTGGGCCTTTTGCTGCTGGCCGCGGCGCTGGCCTGGCAGCCGCTTGTCAGCTGGGCCGGCGGCCAACCCTGGCCGGTGCTGACGGCCGCGGCGCTCGGCGTCCTGCTGCTGGCCTGGCACTGAGGCGCCGCGCCTTGATTTTCCCCTCTGCAATGGACCCTTTCCCATGAGCGATATCCTCGACCGCCTCCAGGTGGTACTCGACCAGCGCCGCCAGGCCGAACCGCAGGATTCCTACGTGTCGGCCTTGCATCACAAGGGGCTGAACAAGATACTCGAGAAGGTCGGCGAAGAAGCCACCGAAACCCTGCTGGCGGCCAAGGATGCCGAGCATGGCGACGAACCCCAGCGCCAAGCGTTGATCGCCGAAACGGCCGACCTGTGGTTTCATAGCCTGGTCATGCTCTCGCACCTGGGCCTTGACCACCATCTGGTCCTGGACGAGCTGGCGCGTCGCTTCGGCGTCTCCGGTCACGACGAGAAAGCGGCGCGGCAATCCTAGCGTCAACCGACCCTTCCGGGTCCTCCCGGAGCCCCAACCTGAGGAAGCAACTATGTTAGGTGGTATCAGTATCTGGCAGCTGCTGATCGTGCTCGGCATCATCATCCTGATTTTCGGGACCAAGAAGCTGCGCAACGTCGGTGGCGACCTTGGCGGCGCCGTGAAGGGCTTCAAGAAGGCCATGCACGAAGACGACAAGGACAAGGACAAGGAAGAGGGCGAGACGCCGGAAGACACCGCCCGCGTCAGCCACGACGAGCAGGTCAATACCTACGACGTCAAGGCCGAGCAGAAGGCCCACGACCAGGAAGAGCACCAGGAAGAGCGTAAGTAACCCGCCATGTTCGATATGGGCTTTCTCGAACTCATGATCATCGGCGTGGTCGGGCTGCTGGTGCTGGGCCCCGAGCGCCTGCCCAAGGCCGCGCGCACACTGGGGCTGTGGATCGGCAAGATCAAGCGCACCGTGTCGGGCATGCAGCGCGAGATCAACGCCCAGCTCGAGGCGGAGGAGCTGCGCCAGAAACTCAATGAGCAGCAGAAGAAGCTCGACGAAGGCGTGCAGCAGGTCAAGCGTGGCGTGGAGGGCATCGCCGAGGAGGAGAGCGGCAAGCGCAGCGCGGACGCCGACAGCAGACCTGCCGGTGCCCAGCCGTCCGTGCCTCCCGAAAAGCGCCTCGATGACGCCCTCGCCAAGGCGCGGGCAGGCAATGAGGGCGATGACGCCCCGCGCTCCCAAGCCTCCACTGCCGACAAGGATTCTGCCCCCCGATGAGCAACACCGGTAACTCCCAGGAGCAGAACCAGGCCCCCTTGATCGAGCACCTCATCGAGCTGCGCTCGCGACTGATGCGGGCCGTGATTGCCATTCTGGTGATCTTTCTGAGCCTGTATGCCTTTGCCAACGACATTTACTCGTTCGTCGCCCAGCCGCTGATGGCGCTGCTCCCCGAAGGCTCGCAGATGATCGCCACCGAGGTGGCTTCCCCCTTTCTCGCTCCCTTCAAGCTGACCCTGGTAGTGGCCGTCTTCGCCGCCATTCCCTATGTGCTGCACCAGGCCTGGGCGTTTGTGGCGCCGGGGCTCTACGACAACGAGAAAGCGCTGGCGATGCCGATCCTGGCTTCCAGCGTCGCGCTGTTCTATGGCGGTGCTGCCTTCGCCTACTACGTGGTCTTCCCGCTGCTGTTCCAGTTCTTCACCCAGACCGGGCCGGAGAACGTCGCAGTGATGACCGACATCAATCAGTACCTGAACTTCGTCCTCAAGCTGTTCTTCGCCTTCGGCGTGGCTTTCGAGATTCCCATTGCCACCTTCCTGCTGATTCTCTCGGGCGCCACCACGGTGGAGAGCCTGTCGAAGAAGCGTCCCTACGTGGTGCTGGGCTGCTTCGTCATCGGCATGCTGCTGACCCCGCCCGACGTGGTCTCGCAGAGCCTGCTGGCCGTGCCGATGTACCTGCTCTACGAGGTCGGCCTGCTGTTCGGCCGCCTGGTCCGCCGCAAGCGCGAGCAGGACGAGGAAGACGAAGAGGCGTAAGCGGAAAGCTGAACAGGCTGATCAAGGACGCCGCCATGACTCGCGCATGGCGGCGTCCTTCTTCTTGCCTGTCGCGTTCAGCCGCGAAACGCCGCGCTGAGAGCCTTGACCCGGCGTGGCCGGGTCACAGATCCATCAGCTCGTCGATGCGATCGACCAGCTTGAAGATACCGGTGGCGGCCTCACCGATGCGCGTGGCCAGCATGTAGGCCGGCGTGGTCACTACCCGGTTCTCGAAGTCCACCACGATGTCTTCCACTGCGCAGCTGCGATGCAGGCCGCCCATGGCGCTGATCGCGCCGGATACAGCGGGGTCGTGCCCCACCGTCACGGCAATGCCCGAGCCCAGCAGACGCGGCACCAGCACCGGGCTGATGCACATCAGTCCGATCGGCTTGCGCGCTTCGTGGAAGCCGGCCAGCGCGTCGCTGAGCGCCTCGAGGACCTGCATGCCATCGCCCGCAGCGGCGAAGTCGGAGAGATTCTTGGCCACCCCGAAACCGCCCGGCAGGATGACCGCATCGAAGTCGTCGGCATCGAGCTCGTCGAGGGGAGAGATCTCTCCGCGCGCCAGGCGTGCCGATTCGGTCAGCACGTTGCGTTGCTCGCCTTCCACCACCTCACCGCGCCGATGATCGATCACGTGATGCTGAACGATATCCGGGGCGAAACAGTGATACCCCAGGCCCAGCTGGTCGAGGCGCAGCAGCGTCAGCGTGGTCTCGTAGATCTCGGCACCATCCTGCACGCCGCAGCCCGAGAGAATGACGGCCACCTGTTTGCTCATGTCGTTACTCCTTGTAGAAAGGCCCCTGCCCACACCAGGCCCTGAAATCGGCAAGCCTTAACTCTAGAGAGTCGCCCTCGGTGCGACAAGGCGTGGCTTTCGACGCCTAACCACACTGATATACTGAGTCCATTCGTCCCGCTGTCATCTATTCGTCATCCTGGCTCGTCATAATGTCGATTCGGCGATCCAGGTTCCCTATCCGGAGAGACGCCTTGAGCTTTACCACCACTCGCCAGTTTCCTACGTCACGCCTGCGCCGCATGCGCCGCGACGACTTCTCGCGCCGGCTGATGCGCGAACACACCCTGACCGCGGCCGACCTGATCTGGCCGGTGTTTGTGCTTGAGGGCGAGAATCAGCGCGAGGCGGTGCCTTCCATGCCGGGCGTCGAGCGGCTCTCGCTCGACCTGCTGATCGAGGAGGCACGCGAGGCCCATGCGCTGGGCATTCCGGCCATCGCGCTCTTCCCGGTGGTCGGCGCGGCCCTGAAAAGCGAACTGGCCGAGGAGGCCTACAATGCCGCGGGGCTGGTGCAGCGCAGCGTGCGCGCCCTCAAGGAAGCGCTGCCGGCGCTGGGCATCATCACCGATGTGGCGCTCGACCCCTACACCAGCCACGGCCAGGACGGCATCCTGGACGCGGCCGGCTACGTGCATAACGACCGCACCGTGGAGACCCTGCTCAAGCAGGCGCTCTCCCACGCCGAGGCCGGCGCCGATGTGGTGGCGCCCTCGGACATGATGGATGGCCGTATCGGCTCGATCCGTAAGGTGCTGGAGCAGGAGCAGCTGGTCAACACGCGCATCATGGCCTATAGCGCCAAGTATGCCTCGCGCTACTACGGCCCCTTCCGTGATGCCGTGGGCTCTGCCGGCAACCTGGGGAAGGCCGACAAAACCACCTACCAGATGGACCCGGCCAACGGCGACGAGGCGCTGCACGAGGTGGCGCTCGACCTCGCCGAGGGCGCCGACATGGTCATGATCAAGCCCGGCATGCCCTATCTCGACGTGATCCGGCGGGTGAAGGATGAGCTCAAGGTGCCCACCTTCGCCTACCAGGTGAGCGGCGAGTACGCCATGCACATGGCCGCCTTCGAAAATGGTTGGCTCGAGGCGGATTCGGTCATCCTCGAATCACTGACCTGTTTCAAGCGTGCCGGCGCCGACGGCGTGCTGACCTACTTCGCCAAGCGCGCCGCCCGGCTGCTGGCGACGACCTAGCCGGCGGGGGGACAGTGCCCTTCCGCCCGACAACAGGGAAATCCCATGGAAGAGACACGCGGTCCCGACCGACAGATTCCCGCGCCAGCGGTGGGCGGTGAGCCCCCCGAGCCGCCCACGCCGCGATTGAACCAGACCCGCACGGGCATCAAGCCCAAGGCCATGCCGGATCCGGAGGCGGATCTGGCAGACCCCGGGCTCTATTTCAATCGTGAGCTCTCCCACCTGCAGTTCAACGTCCGGGTGCTGGAGCAGGCCCTTGACGAGGCACACCCGCTGCTCAACCGGCTGATGTTCCTGCTGATCTTTTCGTCCAACCTGGACGAATTCTTCGAGATCCGCGTGGCCGGCCTGAAGAACCAGGTCCTGCTCGGCGACGATGCCACCGGCGCCGACGGCCGCTCGCCCCGCTCGGTGCTGGCCGAGATCTCCCAGATCGCCCATGAGCAGGTGGCGCGCCAGTACCAGATTCTCAATGAGGTGCTGATTCCGGCCCTGGAAGCCCAGCGGCTGCGCTTCCGCCGCCGCGGCGACTGGACCGAGGCGCAGCGCGAATGGGTGCGTGATTACTTCGAGACCGAGATCATGCCGGTGATCAGCCCCATCGGCCTCGACCCCTCCCACCCCTTCCCGCGGCTGGTCAATAAGAGCCTCAATTTCATCGTCCAGCTGGAAGGCAAGGATGCCTTCGGCCGCGAGGGGGGGCTGGCCATCCTCCCCGCCCCACGCTCCCTGCCGCGAGTGATCGCCCTGCCCGACACGCTCTGTGAAACGGACGTAAGCGAGTATGTCTTTCTCTCCTCGATGATCCACGCGCACGCCGAGGAGGTGTTTCCCGGCATGTCGGTACTGGGCTGCTACCAATTCCGGCTGACGCGCAACGCCGACCTCTCGGTGGACCCCGAGGAGGTCTCTGATCTTGCCTCGGCGCTGCGCGGTGAGCTGCTCAGCCGCCGCTACGGCAGCGGCGTCCGGCTAGAGGTGGCGGACAACTGCCCGGAAGACTTGAGCGCGTTTCTGCTCAAACAGTTTGCGCTCGAGGAAGCGGACCTGTTTCGCGTCAATGGCCCGGTGAACCTGACGCGCATGATGTCGGTGCTGGGCGATGTGGAACGCCCCGAACTGCTCTATCGCCCCTTCGTGCCGGGGCTGCCCAAGTCATTGCGCAAGGCGGACAGCGTGCTGAGCGCGATCAACGAGGGCGATATTCTGCTGCATCACCCCTTCCAGTCGTTTTCCCCGGTGGAGGAGATGCTCGGCGAGGCCGCCCGTGACCCCGATGTGCTGGCCATCAAGCAGACGCTCTACCGCACCGGCGCCGATTCGCCCATCGTCAACGCGCTGGTGGAGGCCGCCGGCAACGGCAAGGAGGTCACGGTGGTGATCGAGCTGCGCGCGCGCTTCGACGAGGCCGATAACCTGGCCCTGGCCTCGCGGCTGCAGGAGGCCGGGGCGATCGTCATCTATGGCGTGATGGCCTACAAGACCCACGCCAAGATGATGCACATCGTGCGGCGCGAGCGGGGCAAGCTGCGCCATTACGCCCACCTGGGCACCGGCAACTACCACTCGCGAACCGCCAAGCTCTACACCGACTACAGCCTGCTGACCGCCGACCCGGTGCTCTGCGCCGACGTGCACAAGGTCTTCCAGCAGCTCTCGGGAATGGGCCGGGCGCGGCATATTGAGCAGCTGCTTCACGCGCCCTTCACATTGCACGAGCAGATGGTCGTCAAGATCGACCGCGAGGCCGAACATGCCCGCAAGGGCAGACGCGCCCACCTGATCATCAAGTGCAACTCGCTCACCGAGCCACGCCTGATCCAAGCCCTCTACCGGGCATCGCGAGCGGGGGTGGAGTGCGACCTGATCATTCGCGGCATGTGCTGCTTGCGACCGGGCCTTCCCGGCATCTCCGAAAACATTCGCGTGCGCTCGATTATCGGCCGCTTCCTGGAGCACACCCGGGTGTTCCACTTTCACAACGACGGCAGGTCGGAAACCTGGGGCTCCAGCGCGGATTTCATGGCGCGCAACATGTTCCATCGCGTGGAGACCTGCTTCCCGCTGCTCGACAAGAAGCTCGCCGCTCGCGTGCGCAAGGACCTCGAGACCTATCTGGTCGACAACTGCCAGAGCTGGCTGCTGCGCAGCGACGGCCTCTACGTCAAGCAGCAGTCGGGGGGCGCCGCGCCGATCAGCGCCCAGGAGACCCTGCTGTTCGCCTACGCCACCCGAGCCTGAGCGAGGGGCCGCGCCGGCGCGCGAAGCGGGCGGGCAGCAGCTTCTCGACCATAACCGCCACCCCCCGCAGCGGAGCTGCGGGGGGTGCTGCTTCACGTTTCCCGGCGTGAAGCGCCGCCCTACCGGCGCTTCTTATACGGCGACCGGCCCACCATCCTGCTTCTGAATCACCACGGTGGCCGCCCGCGGGCGTACGTCACCCTGGGTGACCTCGCTGGCATCCTCCGACGCCGGCCAATTGCCCGGGTGCTGGATATTGATGAACAGCGCCGTCTTGTCCGGGGTGGCGAAGATACCGGTGACCTCACAGCCGTTGGGCCCCACGGCGAAGCGTTTGAGATGCTGCTGATTCTCGGGCGTGACCACGCCCCCCTCCAGGGCTCCCGGGACCACCGCCAGCAGCTGGTCGTTGGTGTGCTCGGTGACGCCCGCGTAGCCGTTGTCGGTCTGGATCCACAGGATACCCTGGCCATCGCCGCGCTCGTCGTACCACAGGCCGTCAGGGCTGGCGAACTGGTTCGCCGCGGTCAGGCCCGAGCGGTTGTCAGCGTCCTCGGCGGCGGCGCCGAACACAAACACCTCCCAGGCGAAGCGGGTGCCGTCACCGGCTTCGCGCCAGCGGATGATATGTCCGGCGCTGTTGTCGGCGCGCGGATTGGCGGCGTTGACCGGGGCCGTGGCGAAGCCCACGCCGGGCGCGTCAATGGTGCCGCCCGCGTTGGTGTAGGTCGCGTCGCTACCCGCCTCGGTGCGCTGGCTGTTGTTGGTCAGGGTGATATAGACCTCGCCGGAGGCGGGGTCGACGCTGGCCCACTCCGGACGATCCATGGGGGTGGCACCCATCAGGTCAGCGGCGTCGCAGGTATGGATGAGGATCCCGGCCTGATCCTCTTCGCCCAGGCCCAGGGCCGCGTGGAGGCGGCGACCATCGCGGGTCAGCGCCTGTGGGGTCAGCGCCAGCCACTCGCCGCTGCCGTCGGCGGCAAAGCGAGCGGCGTAGAGCACGCCGTCATCCAGGTACTTGGCGCCGATCGCCAGGCGGTCATAGGCCGCACCGGGGCGGTTGGCGTCGGCCGGGTCCCAAACCGCAGTGGAGACGAACTTGTAGATGTACTCGTTGCGCGCGTCATGGCCGGAGTAGAAGACCACCGGCTTGCCGGGTTCGAGCTTGCCCAGCCAGCACCCCTCGTGGCGAAAGCGCCCCAGAGCGGTGCGCTTGACGGCACGGCGGCGGCCGTCGTAGGGGTCGACCTCCACCTGGTAGCCGAAGGTGCGCGCCTCGTTGCGGTAGTCCTCGCGGGCCTCGGCGCCACGCGGGGTGATGTCGAAGCGGGCGAACTCATCGTTCTCCTCGGCGGGATCCCCCGCCGAGGTCTCCCAGCCGTAGCGGCCGCGCTCGGTGGGAATGCCGATGCGGGCGTCGTCGGGGAAGCGCTCGCCGGTGTTGACGAAGATGTTGGGCCAGTTCTCCTCGCAGGCCAGATAGGTGCCCCAGGGGGTCACGCCGTGGCCACAGTTGTTGTTGGTGCCGCGGGCCAGCCGCCCTTCCGGCGAGAAGCGGGTCGCCACGTAGGCGCTGCCGGCCACCGGACCGGCGAGCTCCATCTCGGTGGCACTGGTGATGCGGCGGTTGTAGGGGGAGTCCGCCACGTGGCGCCAGCGGCCGTCTCGCTCCTTTATGACCTCGACCAGGGTCACGCCGTGGGCGTTGATCTCGGTGCGCGACTCCGCGGCGGGACGGGCGCCCTGCTCGGCGTTGGTGGGACCGCCCTGGGGCGCCCACAGCGCCTGCTGGTCGATGTACTCGTTGTTCAGCGCCAGCACGAAGCGCTGCGAGGCGCTCGCCTCGTCCAGCGCAAAGCCGTGCATGCCGTCATGGTGCATGCCCACGCTGCCCGCCTGGCGCTCGGCGGTCATGGCGAGATCGGCATGCCATGCCGTGGCCTCGCCCGCGAGCGGCGTGCCCCAGGGCACCAGCACCTGGGCGGTATAGCCCGGCGGCACCATCACGGCGTCGCTGCGCGACCCGGCGACCGACTCGAACGCCAGGCGCAGCGGCGTCTTTGGCATGGCGCTTGAGGCGAGTGCCTGGGCGGCACCGCCGAAGCCCAGCATCGAGGCGGCCGCCAACCCCAGGCCGCCGCGCATCACGCTACGCCGCGAGACGTGGCGGTCGAGAACGCTGGCGAAAGGCTCGTTGGTGCCCGGGTTGAGGACGCGATGATCCTCGATTTCCTTGCTCATGGGAGACTCCTCGTCGGCTAGGTGGAAGCGCACGACGCCTCCAGGACGAGGTTAGACTAAGCAGGAAAAGTGACAGCGCGATGAAGGCCATCGCGCGCCAAGCGGCATCCCGGCGGCGGGCGGCTACCCCTTGCGAAAGGCGTCCAGATCGCCAGGATCGAAGCCGTCGACGCGCTCGGGCAGGCCGCGCTGACGACGGGCCGCGCGCACCACCTCGCGCTCGGCAAGCAGTTCAGCATCGTCGTCGAGAGTGCGGCCGTTGAGCTCGGCCAGCTGCGCCATGCCCTGATGGTAGAAGGCCAGCACCGCCAAGGCCGTTTCATTACCCTCGGCCATCGCGCGGCGCAGCGCCGGCAGGTAGCCGCTGACGCGGGAGAGGTGGTGCTTGAGCTGCCAAACATAGCGCACCTCGGTCATCCACGGCCGCTCGCGCAGCACCGCGAAGACCAGGCTGGTCGCCGCCAGGCCCAGCAGCACGCCCAGCACATTGAGCCAGAAGCCACCGTCGAAGGCGGCCTGCAGCAGCTGCACGAACACCAGCCCAAAAACGATCAGCTGGCCGGCCATGGCCAGGCTGATGAAGCGTCCCTTGCGGCGGTAGGTCTCGGGGTCGTGGTCTTCGAACTGGAAGCGCATGGCAAGCTCCGGGTGGCGAATCAGTAAGGGACGGCATTATCCCGAGATCGCCACCCAGGGTACAGGCTAGCGCAGCCGCTCGGCGGCGGTGAGCAGCAGATGCTCGGTGGTCTCCCAGCCGATGCAGGCGTCGGTGACCGAGACCCCGTGGCGCAGCTGTCCCGGCGCCAGCGGCTGCTTGCCCTCATGGAGATGGCTCTCCAGCATCAGCCCGGCCAGCGCGGTCTCGCCATCCAGACGCTGGGCCAGCACGTCCAGCAATACTTCGCTCTGCCGGCGGTGGTCCTTGCGGGCGTTGGCGTGGCTGCAGTCAACCATCAGCCGCGGCGTGAGGCCAGCCGTCTCCAGGGCGCGGCGCGCCGCCTGGACGTGCGCGGATTGGTAGTTGGGCTCGCCGTGACCGCCGCGCAGCACCAGCTGGGTGAAGGGATTGCCCGGCGTATGGCGCACCATCGGATGGCCCTGCTCATCCATCCCGAAGTGGCTGTGCGGGTGAGCCGCGGCGCGCATGGCGTCCAGCGCAACGCCGATGTCGCCACCGGTGGCGTTCTTGAACCCCACGGCCGCCTCGAGCCCACTGGCCAGTTCGCGGTGCAGCTGCGACTCGGTGGTGCGAGCGCCGATCGCCACCCAGGAGAGCAGGTCGTCGAGGTAGGGCGCCAGCATCGGCTGCAGCAGTTCAGTGGCTACCGGCAGCCCTAGAGCGGCGACCTCACGCATCAGCTGGCGCGATACCTCGAGGCCGCGGGCCATGTCGCCGCTGCCGTCAAGGTCGGGGTCGTAAGCCAGCCCCTTCCAGCCCACGGTGGTGCGCGGTTTCTCGATATAGACGCGCATCACCAGCAGTAGACGATCCGACACCTGCGCTGCCAGCGCGGCCAGACGGCGGGCATACTCGAGCGCCGCCTCGGGGTCGTGGATGGAGCAGGGGCCGACTACCACCAGCAGGCGGTCGTCATGGCCGGCAAGGATCGCGCGAATGGCGTCGCGCTGGGCGTCGATGCGCTGGGCCAGCGCCGGGGAGACGGGCAGCGCGCGGCGCAGCGCCCCCGGGGTGGGCAGCGCCCGTGTCGGCGCTGCGGCGGCGTGCAGGGGCTCGGTCGGTGCAGTCGTGGCGAGGGAAACGGTCATGGCGTCAGCAACTCCGGGTAGCGGTCTTACATCGTATCGGGCGGGTGCCACCGATCTCGCTACGGCCGGATGTGGCGGAGAAAGCCGACCGCAGCTCGCTAAATCGCCAGCTACCGTAATAGCTTGGAATGCGCCAGGTAGGGCGGGCGATGATAGCTGCGGTCATGGTGTCTCTCCTCGATGTCGTCTGTGAGCAAGGCGTAAAAATGCAAAACCCCCGGGCGGGGCTGCCGTCCGGGGGTTCTGCGGAGGGCGCCCTGGTGAGGTGCCTCCGGCGATGTCTGGTGTTGCTGTCAGGACATGGCCACTGGCACCCCGGCAATAAACCCGTAACCCAGCCAGCCAAAACGTGCCGCGACCCGGCAGGAGCCGGGCGCAGAAGCTGCAGAGAGGGCGTGGCGAGTTGCGGTCATGGGTCACTCCTTGATTGCCTTCATCCTGCCGCATCGCGGCATGGCTGGCAAGGGCCGGTTCAGCCCGCGAACAGCTGGTACCAGCCGACGGTCGCCGGCAGCGCACTCATCGCCAGCACCACCACCAGACCCAGCACCACGGACAGCAGTCCGCTGGTGTCCTTGAAGTTCGTGTCGTGTCCTGCCATGTCTGTCTCCTCTGAAAGGTGTCAGGGTAAAGGGGCATTCTAGCGAAAACAGCGGTCGCCGGCACGGCGCCTCAACGCAGATGGCGCCCGCCGTCCACCGGCAGCGTCACCCCGGTGACGTAGCGGTTGTCGAGCAGGTAGCGCAGGCTCTGGTAGATCACGCCGGGTCCGGGAATCATCTGCATGGCCGATTTGGCGCGCGCTTTCTGCGCATACGCTTCGTCATCGCCCTCGTTGAGCATGATCAGCGCCGGCGCGATGGCGTTGACCTGGATCGTCGGCGCGTACATGGCCGCGAACGACAGCGTCAGGTTGTCCAGGCCCGCCTTGGTGGCGGCATAGGCGGCGTGCTTTTTGGAACCTTTCTGCACCACGTAGTCGGTCATGTGCACGATGTCGCGCTGGGGCTCGCTGCACGCATCGAGCAGCGAGCGCGCCTGCAGGTTGATCAGGTAGGGGGCCAGCATATGGATGCGAAACAGCCACTCGAAATTGGCGGCCGCCTCGGGACTCGTGGTGTCCGGCGCCCAGGCGCTGGCGTTGTGCACAATGGCGCGCAGCGCGGGCGTTTCCGCCTTGAGCCGGTCGATAAACGCCTCGATGCCCGCCGGCGTCGAGAAGTCGGCCGCCAGCGTGACGATGCCCCGCGCGCGCAGCGCTTCAAGCTCGGGCCGTTCGCGACGGTAGCTGATGATGACCGGGTGTCCATCGTCTACTAGCCGCTCGGCGCAGTGGCGTCCCAGCCGCTGAGCGCCGCCGGTGATCAGGATCGGCGCGGCACTCATGAGCGAGACGCCTTCACCAGGCTGCCCGCGGTGGGCACGATCGGGTCACGCGGCGCATAGGCAAAGACGTCCGAGAACACCCGTGAGGCCTCAAGGCCCAGCGACGCGAGCACGTCAGCGCAGGCATAGACCATGCCCGGCGAGCCGGAGAGATAGACGTCATGCCCCGAGACATCCTCAAGGGTGGTCGCCAGCGCCTGGTCGATGCGACCGCGATGGCTGATCACCCGTTCACCGACAAAAGGCTCTTCAGGCGCGAACTCGGTCACCGGATGAAAGCGGACGTGGTCGTGCCGCTCGGCCCAGCGCCGAGGCAGACGCTCGAGGTAGAGGTCACGCCGCTCGCGCGCCGCCCACCACAGATCGATCTGGCGCGCCGGGTCGGCATGCAGCGCGGCTTCGCTGATGGCCTTCATCTGCGAGAAACCGGTGCCGGCCGCGATCAGCAGCAGCGGACGGTTACTGTCGGGGTCGAGGATGCAGTCGCCGCCGGGCAGACGCAGGGTCAAGCGCTCGGCCACCTGCATCAGACGGCGCAGGCGTGCGGAGTTCTCGCGCTCGGGCCAGTGCTGAATGTGCAGTTCGATGCTGCCATCGCCGGCATGGGCGTTGGCGATGGAGAACGGCACCCAGGTCTCGTCGTCGAGCTTCAGCTCCAGGTATTGGCCCGGCTCGTGGGCCACGGCCTCCGGCCGTCCCGCCAGCTGGACGCGAAAGACGTCCGGGGTGAGGTCCTCGACCTCGGTGACCAGGCAGGTCAGGGTCCTTGGGGTCATGTCAACCTCGTGTTGTCGTCGGGGAGTTCAATGCCCAGCGTATCCCACCGTTCGCTGACGCGGGCCTTGACGGCCGCGTCCATGACGATGGGCTCGCCCCACTCGCGATCGGTTTCGCCGGGCCACTTGCTGGTGGCGTCCAGTCCCATCTTGGAACCCAGCCCGGCCACGGGCGAGGCGAAGTCCAGATAGTCGATGGGCGTGTTCTCGACCATCACCGTGTCGCGCGCCGGGTCCATGCGCGTGGTGATGGCCCAGATCACATCCTTCCAGTCGCGGGCGCAGACATCGTCGTCGAGCACCACGACGAACTTGGTGTACATGAACTGACGCAGGAAGCTCCATACGCCCATCATCACGCGCTTGGCATGGCCGGGATACTGCTTCTTCATGGTGACCACGGCCATGCGGTAGGAGCATCCCTCGGGCGGCAGATAGAAGTCGACGATCTCCGGAAACTGGCGACGCAGGATAGGCACGAACACCTCGTTGAGCGCCAGCCCCAGGATCGCCGGCTCGTCGGGCGGCCGGCCGGTATAGGTAGAGTGGTAGATGGCGTTTTCGCGCATGGTCATGCGCGTCACGGTGAACACCGGGAAGTGCTCGACCTCGTTGTAGTAGCCGGTATGGTCGCCGTAGGGCCCCTCGGGGGCGGTATCATCAGGGTAGAGGAACCCCTCGAGGATGATCTCGGCGGAAGCCGGCACCTGCAGGTCGGCATGGCCGCACTTGACCAGTTCAGTGCGCGAGCCGCGCAACAGCCCGGCGAAGGCATACTCGGAGAGGCTGTCGGGCACGGGGGTCACGGCCCCCAGGATAGTGGCCGGATCGGCCCCCAGCGCCACCGCCACCGGGAAGGGCTCGCCGGGATGGGCCTGCTGGAACTCCTGAAAATCCAGCGCCCCGCCACGATGCGACAGCCAGCGCATGATCAGCCGGTTGCGGCCGAGTTTCTGCTGGCGATAGATGCCCAGGTTCTGGCGGGTCTTGTTCGGTCCCCGGGTGATCACCAGCGGCCAGGTGACCAGCGGTGCGGCGTCGCCCGGCCAGCAGTGCTGGATCGGCAGGCGGTCGAGGTCGACCTCGTCACCTTCGTAGACCAGCGCCTGCACCGGCGCCGAGCGCACGCTCTTCGGCCCCATGCTCATCACCTGCTTGAAGATCGGCAGCTTGCTCCAGGCGTCGCGGAAGCCCTTGGGGGGTTCGGGCTCCTTGAGGAAGGCCAGCAGTTCCCCGACCTCGCGCAGCGCGGCGACCGAATCCTGCCCCATGCCCATGGCCACCCGCTTGGGCGTGCCGAACAGGTTGCCCAGCAGCGGCATGGAGTGGCCCTTTACGTTCTCGAACAGCAGCGCCGGGCCGCCGGCGCGCAGGGTGCGGTCGCAGATCTCGGTAATCTCGAGATAGGGGTCGACCTCGGCGGTGATGCGCTTGAGCTCGCCCTGAGCCTCCAGCATCGCGACGAACTCACGCAGGTCCTTGTACTTCATTCGGATTTCCCGATCGCAGACAACGAAAAGGGCAGCATAGCATGCTGCCCCTCATTTTCTCGTACAACTGTTGCACAATTTTCTGCGCGGCACTGAGCGCCACGGTGTTCGCTCAACGTCGCTTCATGGCCTCGAAGAATTCGAGATTGGTCTTGGTATCCTTGAGGCGATCAATCAGGAACTCGGTCGCGGCGGTATCGTCCATGGGATTGAGCAGCTTGCGCAGAATCCACATGCGCTGCATCTCATCCTCGGAGGCGAGCAGATCCTCGCGACGTGTGCCGCTGCGACGGATGTTGATGGCTGGATAGACGCGACGCTCGGCCAGCTTGCGGTCCAGGTGCGCCTCCATGTTGCCGGTGCCCTTGAACTCCTCGAAGATCACCTCGTCCATCTTCGAGCCGGTATCGACCAGCGCGGTGGCGATGATGGTCAGGCTGCCGCCCTCCTCGATATTGCGCGCTGCGCCGAAGAAGCGCTTGGGCTTCTCCAGGGCGTGGGCGTCAACGCCGCCGGTGAGCACCTTGCCGGAGCTGGGCACCACGGTGTTGTAGGCGCGGGCGAGACGCGTGATGGAGTCGAGCAGGATCACCACGTCCTTCTTGTGCTCCACCAGGCGCTTGGCCTTCTCGATGACCATCTCGGCGACCTGCACGTGGCGCGCCGGCGGCTCGTCGAAGGTCGAAGCCACCACCTCGCCGCGCACCGTGCGCGACATCTCGGTGACCTCCTCGGGACGCTCATCGATCAGCAGCACGATCAGATGGCATTCCGGGTTATTGCGCGTGATCGAGGTGGCAATATTCTGCAGCATCAGCGTCTTGCCCGCCTTGGGCGGGGAGACCAGCAGGCCGCGCTGACCCTTGCCGATGGGCGCCACCAGATCGATGATGCGTGCCGTGAGATCCTCGGTGGAACCGTTGCCGATCTCCGTGCGCAGGCGCTGCTGCGGAAACAGCGGCGTGAGGTTCTCGAAGAGGATCTTGTGCTTGGCGTTCTCCGGCTTGTCGAAGTTGATCTCGCTGACCTTGAGCAGCGCGAAGTAGCGCTCCCCTTCCTTCGGCGGACGAATCTTGCCGGAGATGGAGTCGCCCTTGCGCAGATTGAAGCGTCGAATCTGGGAGGGCGAGACATAGATGTCATCGGGGCCGGCCAGGTAGGAGCTGTCGGCGCTGCGCAGGAAGCCGAAGCCATCCTGCAGGATCTCCAGCACGCCATCACCGAAGATCGGCTCGCCACTCTTGGCATGCTTCTTGAGAATGGCAAAGATGATGTCCTGCTTGCGAGAACGTGCCAGGTTGTCGATGCCCATCTCGCGGGCAGTCTCCAGAAGCTCCGGCACTGGCTTTTGCTTGAGTTCGGTAAGATTCATCGGTGTGTTCAGAATTCGCTCGTGGAAGCCGTACGGCAGTGCGCCGTGAGGAAAGACAGGCGGTGAGACGATGACGCCCTATGGATGCGTTCAGAGCCCGGACAGGCTACCTCTCGTCGTGCTGCATCGAATGGCCATGGGCGGGCGACCGCACATTGGGGTTGCCGGGCCGTTATCGGGAGCGAGGAAGCAGGTTCGTTTCGCCTGACCTGCGGGACCTGACCAGGCGGTCGGGATCGCGGGCTGAAGCAGTGGGCTGTCTGACGACTTGGATAGTGACCGTGACGGAAACGCCGCGAGACGGTCGAAAAACACTGGGAATAGGCGAACGACTCGATACTAGTCAAGCCAACGGGCGAACGCAAGCCCCGAAACCCCCGGCGATTGACACAACCGGGAGCGCCGCGCACCCTTTGACCTCGAACGATCCGAAGGAACTGCCATGCCATCGCCACAGGACGCGGCGCCCACTGCTGCCGACGCCGCCAAGGCCGCCGAGACCGGCGACCCTACCCGACTCGCCGCCATCGACCTCGGCTCGAACAGCTTCCATCTGCTGGTGGCCAACTATCAGGACGACCGCCTGCAGGTCGTGGCTCGCCTCGGCGAGAAGGTTCAGCTCGCCGCGGGCATCGATGAACAGGGTCGCCTCGGTGAAGCGGCCATGCAGCGTGCGCTGGATTGCCTGGCGCGCTTTGCGCCCTTTCTCGAGGACATCACGGCAGGCCACCTGAGGGTGGTGGGGACCAATGCGCTGCGCGATGCCACCAACAGCCAGGCGCTGATCGAACGCGCCGAGACGCTGCTGGGGCAGCGCATCGAGATCATCGCCGGTCGCGAGGAGGCGCGCCTAATCTACCTGGGCGCCGCCCATGCCCTGGCCGAGGATGGCCGCCGGCTGATTGTCGACATCGGCGGGGGCTCCACCGAGTTCATCATCGGCGAGCGCTTCGAACCGCTGGCGCTGGAGAGTCTGCGCATGGGCTGCGTGACCTTCACGCGCCGCTTTTTCGACGGCGGCGATATCAGCGAAAAGCGCATGCGCAAGGCCGAACTTGCCGCCCTCTCGGAACTGGCCAACATCCAGCGCCCCTACCAGCGCCTGGGCTGGGCCGACCCGGTTGGCTCCAGCGGCACCATCAAGGCAGCCGCCGCGGTCATCGCGGCCGCCGGGGATGCCCCCGAGGGCGTGATCACCCGTGACGGCCTGGCCGCCTTGCGCCGGCGCCTGATCAAGTGCCGCAAGCTCGACAAGGTGGCCATGGAAGGGCTCAAGCCCGACCGCTCGCGCGTCTTCCCGGCCGGCGTGGCGATCCTGTCGGCGATCTTCGAGGCCTTCGCGCTCGAGCGGATGCGCTATGCCGACGGCGCCCTGCGCGAAGGGGTGCTGTACGACATGGTCGGGCGCAACAGCCCGGAGGACTCGCGGATCAAGACGCTCGACTCCCTGCTCCGCAACTATCAGGTGGATCTGCGACAGGCCGAGAACGTGGCCACAACGGCCGGCGAGCTGTTCGCGCAGGTCCGCGCTGCCTGGCAGCTCGATGCCGACCAGGCCTGCTTTCTCGACTGGGCCAGCCGCCTGCACGAAGTCGGCCTGGCCATCTCGCACAGCCAGTTCCATCGACACGGCGCCTATCTGCTGGAGCACTCCGACCTGGCGGGCTTCTCACGCCCCGAGCAGCGGCTGCTGGCTTTCCTGGTGCGCGCCCATCGGCGCAAGTTTCCGATCAGGGAGTGGCAGG
>Ga0207414_1000305_pt1 | contig 23005 bp, 26 predicted proteins | sample PonA231FremontCA_2_FD_187269 | JGI IMG/M metagenome (GOLD analysis project Ga0207414, IMG submission 187269) | Marine sediment microbial community from Fremont, CA, USA - Pond A23 Sediment 1 (SPAdes) | ecosystem: Environmental > Aquatic > Marine > Unclassified | place: USA: Fremont, California...
ATTGATTGCCCGAGTGATCTCAAGATCTGCCGTAGCGTAGCTGACACGGCCATTGGAAAGTATCGTGCTCATTCGAAAGATGTGGGTAAGAGACAGCCCCGAAGCGCGGGGCTTTTGAGCCGGCGCGGTTAGGTCCGCGTATGCTTACCTTCGTTGGTCTCGGACTCTTCGACGAGCGGTCGATTACGGTCGAGGGACGAGAGGTCATCGCCGACGCCGACCGCGTCTTCGCGGAGTTCTACACTAGCAAGTTGGCGGGCGCGACCGTCGACGATCTCGAATCGTATCACGGCGTAGAGATCGAGGTTCGGGACCGCCCCGGCGTCGAGGAGACCCCCGAGACGATCCTTGAAACCGCCGAGTCGGGCGACGCCGTCTTTCTCACCGCGGGCGATGCGATGATCTCGACGACCCACGTCGATCTGCGCCTGCGAGCGGCCGATCGGGGGATCGACACCCGGATCGTCCACGGAACGACCGCCGACGCGGCCGCCGCCTCGCTAACAGGCCTACAGAACTACCGGTTCGGCAAGGCAACCACGCTGCCGTTTCCCTACGCCCACGCTGGCGACGACGTCCCCGGAAGTATTCTCGATACGATCACCGACAACCGTGACCGGGGACTCCACACGCTCGTCTACCTCGATATCAAGATCGGCATCGGCCCCACCGGCCCTGACCCCGACCACGAGGCGTACATGACCGCCGACCATGCTGCGGGACGACTCGCCGAAGCCCTCGATGCTGTCGGCGTTGTTGTCGCCCGCGCCGGCGCTCCCGACCCGCTCGTAGCGGCCGACCGTCTTGACGCCCTCGCCGATCGGTCCTTCGGCGACCCGTTGCACCTGCTGGTCGTTCCCGGTGACCTCCACGTTGTCGAACGCGACGCGCTCGTCGAACTGGCCGGCGCGCCGCCGGAGGCCCTGCCGGACCCCCTTTGAGCGCCGATCACCAGTAGATGTCCGCCGCCCGATGACGGTCGTTGTACGCGTCGAGCCCCTCGCCCAGCACGCCCGTCAGCCGGACATCGTCGTAGAGCGTTGAGTGGGTGTAATCAACGAACGTCATCGGGAACCGGAGGCCGCCGTTGAGGCGGATAGCGCCCAACAGACCCGTGAACGCGTGCTTGTGCCGGCTGTCGATCACGTAACAAGCCGCGATCGGGTCGGCCTGACGGGTCGGCGAGACAGCCTGCAGGGCCTCGATCGATCGGTACACCAACTCCCAACAGAAGATCCCAGTCCCGTCGGACTCAAGCAACGCCTCGAAATCGACCGCATCCTCGAAGTGTCGCCGGAGGTCAGCCGCCCCGAAAATGAGGTTGTCCTCGACCGACCCAGCAAGATATCGCGGAACATCGTAGCGGGTGTGCTCTCGGAACCCGTCGACGAGCCCCTCGACGACAGCCGCCGGCTCCGAGGGGTCGACACCGGCGAACCGCTCGATCACCCCCGGATCGACGGTCCGATCCCAGTTCGTGCGGATCGCGGTGACAACCGCCGACCGGGATTCGCCATCGCCAATCCGATCGAAGAACGCCGACGGGTCGTGGAACTCGAAGGCGTAGTCTCCGGCCCGAACAGCGGCGACATCGGCGAACAGTTCGTGGAGACGCCCCCCGAGTCCAAGACGCGAATCGACCGTCTCGGCATCGACGGGACGGTCGTCGGCGAACGACAGGACAGCCCCCCCGTCGACTATGATCTCCTCGTCAGCCAGTCGGACCCGGGTTCCACCGATGGACTCCTCGTACGTCGGCACCAGTCGCTCGGCCGCGATGGCTGCGACGTCCTGTTCTTTGAGATTCGTCCCCATACCGAGTTGACCGTACCCGAGAACAGTGTTGTACAACGCTTTAGCGGCGCCCACGGCGGTGATCGACGCGCCGCCACCGAGCAACATACGGCGGCGGGTGACACTTACGGGTCCGCCCCCGTCTCCGTCTCGCTCCTCGCGTTTGGCCCGGCCGTCAGATTGTGGGGCCGAATCACCGTCGGGACCCGGATCGGTGTCGGGGCCGGCCGCACGGTCGCTCACGGCTCGGTTTCACCCCCGTCGGGGGCGGTCTCCGGCGTTCGGAGGCGGACCTCCCGACCTAAGAGCACGGAGAGGAGTTCCTCGCCGATGTCGAGCAGTTCCGGCACCCACCGCGAAACGAGAACGGCGATGCCGACGAGCGCGAACACCGCCAGCCCCTGCGAGAGGATGCGATCCGCGACGAAAAACGAGACGCGGGACGGCTCGGAGAGCCCGAACAGAAACATGACCGGCCCCTCAAGCCACTGGATCGCGAACCACTGATAGCCGTTCGCTACAGCGATGAACACGTTTCGGCCGACGTTGAGCACCCAGATGATCGCGATCGACACCGTGGCTGCGACCGCCTTCTTGCGGCGGGGGGCGTCGACAGCCGCGATCAGGCCACCGAAGATGGCTATCGACCCGATGCCGGTACACGCGAAGACGATCCGGGAGGCCTGCCCCGTTTCGGGGAACCAGAAGGTGTTCATGAACGTCGTCTCGCCGGTGGGGTCCTCGACGAACCGGACGCCCTCGCCGATACCGAGTAGGTCGATCACGCCTGCGGTCTGGGTAGCGACCGTCTCGATCAGCACCTGCCGGGCGACGTAGGAGGTCTCGAACGGGAGGTATATGATCGTCATGAACGCGATCGCCCGCGAGAGCGTCAACAGCGACTCGCGGCCGCCGTAGAGTTGCCATCCGACGTACAGACACGCCGGCACGGCGACGATGACGAGGACCGCCTGGATTGCGCTTCGGTGGATCAACGCGAAGTGGTGTATCAGGAGGAACCAGAACACGGCGAACAGTCCCCACGCGCCCGCAGTCACCGGCATCGCGAGGTCGCGTCTGTCCCGCCGATCCAACACGACACCGGCGACGAAGACCGCCATCACGATCCACGCGAGCACGTCGGTGTACGGCAACACCGAGAACTCGGTGAGCGACTGCGTGGAGAGCAACATTATCGGAGTGATGTACCACGAGGGGTATATGTCTTATCGTCAGGTGCCGCCCAGTCGCACAGCCGGTGATCTATCAATCGGTGTCTCTCGCGTGCGAACACCTCACCGCGAAAAGACGCTATCGGCCGTTGCCGCGCCGACGACGCTGAAGATCGCGCCGACGCTCACGGCTTTGAACGTCGTCAGCGCGATCGTCCTGTTCGTTTCGGCGTCCGTGAGAAACGTGTTGGGGGCGTTGAACAGCGTCGCGAGGATCGTCACCGATCCGAACGAGACGATCATCAATGAGATAAACCGAAGCGGGACGCCGACGACGTTCTGTTCGCCGTCGGGATCGCGGTTCGTGTCGGCTTTATAAAGGGTCGCGTATCCGATCGCGAACACCACGCCCACCGTCGCCAAGGCGTGGAAGACGCCCATGTTGGCGGCTAGGACCCACACCTCCTCGGTCACGACGAACGGCCCCGCCAGCAGAAAACCGCCGACGAGCTGTTGGGCCGAGTCGGCCAACCGGAACCCCTGAGGGCGGCTGGGGCGCTTGAGCTTCATGACGATGTGTACCCGGCCAGTGTAAATAACACCACTCCCATCGCGTCGGTGCGCTCGGCTCTCACTTCCGGGCGACGATCCGGAGGACGTCCTCGTCCCGGAGTTCGTGGTCCCGGCCGACCTGCTGGTCGTCGTGTTTCGCCGAGGGACCGCTCACGCGGGCGAACCGGAATCGGTCCTCGAAACTGCCGCCGAGTTTGTGCAGCGCGTCATCGACGGTGTTCTCAGTCTCTGTCAGGATGAGCGGCTCTTTGCGGTCGACGCCGCGTCCCGGCTTATCCATGTAGATGCGGATGAGGCCGAGGTCGTTCCAGATGGTCCGCTTCAGGGAGTCGAGACCGCGCCCATCCTCCGCACTGATGAAGACGGCGTCCTCGGGATCGATCCCGTGGCTCAGGAGGTTCTCCTTGACCGTCTCAATGTAGCTCGGATCGATCAGGTCGACCTTGTTGACTGCGACCGCGGAGGGGAGGTACTCCCGATTGTCCTGCAGCGAGTCGACTAACTGGTCGATCGTGAGGTCTTCGCGGATCGTCACGTCGGCGTTGACGTAGTCGTACTCCCGGAGGACGCCCATGATCGTCTCGTCGTCAAGGGTCACCCGGTCCGAGGTGGTGAGGTTGATGCCACCTTTGAGTTTCTTGCGGATGTTGACCTGGATCGGATCGGTGTCGAGCCGCACTTTGTTTTTATATAACTCATCGTACAGCCGTTCGTACTGGTCGATCTCAAACGCCGAGAGGACGAACAGCACCAGGTCGGCGGTCCGGACGACCGAGAGGACTGCCTGGCCGCCACCGCGGTTCTCCGCGGCGCCCTCGATGAGCCCCGGCACGTCAAGTAACTGAATGTTTGCGCCGCGGTAATCAAGCATCCCGGGATTGACGTCTAGCGTCGTGAACTCGTAGGAGCCGACCTCACTGTCGGCGTTCGTCAAGGCGTTGAGGAGCGTCGACTTGCCGACGGAGGGAAAGCCGACCAGCGCGACGGTCGCGTCGCCGTGTTTCTCGACGGCGTACCCGCCGCCACCGCTTCCGGAGGACTGCTGTCGCTCTAGCTTCTCCTTTTTTTCCGACAACTTGGCCTTCAGCCGACCGATATGCTGTTCGGTCGATTTGTTGTACGGGGTGTTGGCGATCTCCTCCTCGATCGCCTCAATCTCCTCTTTGAGCCCCATTAGGAGAGAGGTATCGCCGATGCCGAAAAAGGCGTTCGGTTGGGGATCGCTCGGCGTCGCATTCGCACGGTTCCCGTCGGCCGACGCTCCTTCCCTATTGGCTATCGCCCAGCATCACCTTTCTGCCGGCTATCGGTTACTCCCGGCCGCTGCTTGGTCCCATCTTTCGTCCGGCTACTGCTCGCTTATATTCGCCGTCCGGCTCTTCAATAGCCATCCCCGACGCGCCGAGACAGGCACTCATATGTGCCCTCCGTTTATACCCGGCATATGGACGGCAAACGAGCTCTCGCAGCCACACTGATTTGCGTTGGGGTCGCGTTTGTGGGCGTCTTCCACCTTGCTTTCTCGACGATATTCGGCTACGGGTTTCGAACGATCAGCGTCGGCCTCATCGCGGCGGCGATCTTCGGGGTATTGGTGATCAACGCGTGAGTGGGCCTCCGGCGCTTACCGCCCCCGTTCCAGTAGCTTCATGAACCGACGAACCCACCAACAAATCGATGGCTGACCCCGCCCGCCTCCGCGACAGCACCCAGATTATCCTCCCGCCCGGCACGCCCGACGGGCTCCACCGTGACCTCGAATCCGAGTTCTCCGTCACCGTCACCGACGAGGGCGCGACCGCCCGGATCATCGGCAGCCCATTTGTGATCAAGAACGTGAGCCAGTACCTCGCCCGACACGGGATCGCCTTGCCCTAAATCCGCGCCTGCCGGATTGCGCACCGCTGCCACGCTGGCCCGAATCGACAACCCTTAAAACCGACGCGACACTCAATTCGTGTATGGCTGGAACTATCGAAGTACTCGTCCCCGGTGGGCAGGCCGACCCTGGGCCGCCGCTCGGCCCCGAACTCGGCCCGACCCCGGTCGACGTGCAGGCGGTCGTCAACGAAATCAACGAACAGACGGCGGCGTTCGACGGGACGGAAGTCCCCGTCACCGTGGACTACGACGACGACGGCTCGTTCGGAATCGAGGTCGGCGTTCCGCCGACGGCCGCGCTGATCAAGGACGAACTCGGGTTCGAGACCGGCTCCGGTGAACCCAACGAGGAGTTCGTCGCTGATATGAGCGCCGAGCAACTCAAGACGGTCGCCGAACAGAAGCTCCCCGACCTCTTGGCGTACGACGCGCGCAACGCTGCCAAGGAAGTCGCTGGCACCTGTGCGTCCCTCGGTGTCACCGTCGAAGGCGAGGACGCGCGAACGTTCAACGAACGACTGGAGAACGGCGAGTTCGACGGGACGTTCGACGAAGCGAAGGCGGCGGCCTGAGCGAGTCGAACGGCTTGCGTCACGATTGGAGTGAAGTGACGCTGTGACTTTGACGAAGCGAAGGCGGCGGCCTGAGCGAGTCGAACGGCTTGCGTCACGATTGGAGTGAAGTGACGCTGTCTGTTAGCAGGCGAACCAGACGGAGTCACACTGAGTGGTCTTTCGGCAGTTCTTTTAGGTGCCGAGACCGACCGATACGTATGGTAGCGCTCGGACTGGTGGTCGCGCAGTTCAATAAAGAGCGGCCGGTGACCCACGAGATGGAGTCGCGGGCCAGGGAGGCGGCCGACGAAGCCGGTGCCGAAATCGTCGAGACGATCGAGGTGCCCGGCTCCTACGACACGCCGCTCGCGGCCGACCGGTTGGCTCGGCGTCCGGAGATCGACGCCGTCGCGGTCCTCGGCGCGATCGTCACCGGCGACACCGATCACGATCAGGTGATCGCCGACGCGGCCGCCGCCGGACTCACCGACGTCTCCATTGAGCGTGACACGCCGGTCACGCTCGGGATCACCGGCCCCGGTATGAGCCACGCGGAGGCCGAAGAGCGGGTCCACCACGGCGCGAGCGCCGTCCGGAGCGCTATTTCACTCACGGAGGAACTCGATACACTATGACAATGGAATTCACCGAGCGCGTCGGGCGGGTCGAACCCAGCGCGACGCTCGCGATCAGCAACCTTGCATCGAAACTCGAAGCCGACGGCGTCGATGTCGTTGACCTCTCCGTCGGCGAGCCCGACTTCCCGACCCCCGAGACTGTCGTTGAGGCCGGCAAAGACGCCCTCGACGCCGGCCACACCGGATACACGCCTTCGAACGGTATCCCGGAACTGAAAGAGGCGATCGTCGAGAAACTCGATGCCGACGGGCTCGAGTACACGACCGACGAGGTCATTGTGACGCCGGGCGGCAAGCAGGCGCTCTACGAGACGTTTCAGACGCTCGTCGACGACGGCGACGAGGTCGTCCTCCTAGACCCGGCGTGGGTCAGTTACGAGGCGATGGCGAAGTTGGCCGGCGGTGAACTCTCGCGGGTCGAACTCTCCGAATCGGGCTTCCAGTTGGAGCCGGTGCTCGACGACCTCATAGCGACGGTGTCTGACGACACCGAACTACTCGTGATCAACTCGCCGTCGAACCCCTCCGGTGCGGTCTTCACCGACGCCGCTCTTGAGGGTGTTCGCGATCTCGCAGTCGAACACGATGTCACGGTCATCTCCGACGAGATCTACGACGCGGTCACCTACGGGGTCGAACAGACCTCCCTCGGCTCCCTCGAGGGGATGGGTGATCGGACGGTCACGATCAACGGCTTCTCGAAGGCGTACTCAATGACCGGGTGGCGGCTCGGCTACCTTGCCGCCCCCGAAGCGCTCGTCGAACAGGCGGCAAAGCTCCACTCACACTCGGTGTCGTGTGCGGCGAATTTTGTCCAACACGCCGGGGTCGAAGCGCTTGAGAACACCGACGAAGCGGTCGCGGAGATGCGCGACGCCTTCGAGGATCGACGCGATATGCTCGTCGAATTGTTCGGCGAGCACGGCATCGACGTGCCCGTCCCGGACGGCGCGTTCTACATGATGTTGCCCGTTGATGACGACGACCAGGCGTGGTGCGAGGGGGCCATTGAGGAGGCCCACGTCGCGACCGTCCCGGGCAGCGCCTTCGGGACGCCCGGCTACGCTCGACTCTCCTACGCCGCGAGCGAGGAACGACTCCGCGAGGGCGTCGAGCGCCTCGCCGATTCCGGCTACCTCTGAGGACTCGCGAGCACCGTCTGACGACCTGCGACGACCGCCTCCAGTCGGTCGGGCTGCTATAGCGTTTTTACACAGATACATACCGTCGCCACCGTATGGCAGCCGCTCGAAACAGTGCAACAGACTCCAGCGGCTACGCAGCGATCAAAAAGAGTGCGTAACGCACCGCGCTACGATGTCTCCGTTACTCTTCGAGGGCGTCGCCGATGCGCTCGATTTCGCGTCGGATGTCGTGGAGTTCGTCGCGGACCTTCCGGACCTCGCGGACGAGCTCCTCGTTGCCGCTTTCTTCGTCGGCGGCCTCACCGGGGCCGCCCATCCCGGGCGGGCCGCCGCCCATGCCGCCGGGGCCGCCACCGCCGCCGCCCATCATCCCGCCCATCATCTGTGCGAAGGGGCTTCCGCCCATACCGCCGCCACCCATGCCGCCGGGGCCGCCGCCACCGCCGCCCATCATCTCCTTCATTTTCTCCTCGCGGCTCATCTCCTCACCGTCGCCCTCACCGTCGCCACCTTCGGATCGCTGCTGTCTGATCTCCTCGACACGCTCGCGGAACGATTTCTCCTCACCCTCGCTTTCTCCCTCGGCCTCGGACTCCTCTTCGTCTGTCATGCCCCTACCTTTCGGCTCCCGACAAAAAAGTACACAGGTTCCGGGGGCGGGGGCGACGAGGTAATTAGCTGAATGCCCCGAGGTTTGACTGTAACTCCCGCCCACTCGTGCCGCGTTCGAGTTCGTGTCCGACCAGCGACCGCATATCGACGGCGAAGCGGCTCCCGGAGCGCTCCAAGACGAGTACGCGGCCCTTCGTGCCGATGACCGTCCCAGCGGCGAAGGTGTCAGCGATCGGCGCGGCGTCCAACCCGAGGCCGTAGTCGAACTCGTGGGTCGTTTCGACCGCAAACTCCCCGAGCAGTCGCTCCCACGATCCCCTGTCGACATCCCGACCAATCCCCTCGATCTTCGTCGGGACGCGAACTGAATCTGGGAGCGGCGTCGTGGCCGCGATTTCGGCTTCGAGTTCCCGGGCGATCCGACCGTCGGCGACGCGTCTGATAATCGCTCCCCGGTCGGCACCCTGCTCGCGGAGTCGGACGGTTGGGTCCGACCGTCCCGTCACGCCGACTTTGAATGTCGACGGTGCGAACGCCGCCAGATAGATCGCATGCTCGGTGTGACAGTCCATCTCCCTCTTCAGACAGCTCCCGGTGCACTTCGCACAGATCCACGTCGAGTCGTGATGCTCGCAGTACGGCGCCGCCGAAGCGGCGCAGGGCAGGTGCTCGTCGCCGTCGATCGCCCCGGCGCAGTGTCGATCGCCGAGCGTGTACGCGAGCTCCCGTCCCGGCGCGAGCGGTTCGCGTTCGAGGTCGCCATCTCTCGCGAAAACCAGCGCCGGCTCTGCGCCCGCCCGAGCCCCCGTCCGGTAGCCGACGACTTGCACGTGTCCGGGTAGTTGTGGCAGCGATTTAGCGGTTGGGACCGCGGCTTTGAACGCGGGACAGTTCTTTTATGAAGCAACCCAAACAGACAGTATGCTCGAAACGGCTCTGGAGGTGACCGTCGGCGACGGCGTTGCGTTCGAGTTCTCCGTCGTCAACGCCGGGGACACGCCAATCGAATTGACGTTCCGGGACGCCTGCAGGGCCGACTTCGCGGTGTATGGGACCGATCGCGAGGTGTGGTGCTATAGCGACGGCCGGGCCTTCGATCAGTCGCTCACCGAGGCGAACCTCCAGCCCGGCGAGGCGGCGACGTTCGGGGAGGCCTGGCCAAGCCCAGAGCCTGGCGACTACACCGCCGAGGCGACGCTCCGCGTTCGCGAGCGGGACGTCTCGGCCCGGACACCGTTTTCGGTGTAGCGCACGACAGGTACCGTCGGTTAGGGCGATTCAGCGAGGAGTTCCCGAACGGCCCGCCGGACGGCGTCGTCCGACGACGACTCGGGTGTCCACCCCGTTGCAGCCAGTTTCTCGATCGAGAGCCGCATCCGGGGCACGTCGCCGACCCAGCCGCGGTCCCCGCCGGTGAAGCTGTACTCGGGGTCGAGCCCCATCTCATCGGCGACGATGTCAGCGATTCGCCGGACGGACGTCGTGGTCCGCGTGCCGAGGTTGTAGGTGTTCATCGGCGCGTCGGCGTGTTCGACGACGTGTTCCATCGCGTCCAGACACGACTCAATGTGCATGTAGGACTTCTCTTGGCGGCCGTCGCCGAGGATTTCGAGTTCGGTCGGATCTTCGCGGAGTTTGTGGATGAAGTCCGGTATCACGGCCCCCAGTTGGAGCCGCGTGCCGACGATGTTCGCAAAGCGGAAACACCAGACGTCGAACCCGTTGCTGTGGGCGTACACCGACAACAGCGCCTCCTCGGCGAGTTTTGCGGCCCCATAGGCGCTTATCGGCTCCAGCGGGGCGTAGTCCTCCGGTGTCGGCCGCGGGGCCTCCCCGTACACCGTCGACGACGAGGTGAACGCGATCCGGTGACAGCCAACGGCGTCCATGCGTTCGAGGATCGACGCCGTCAGACCGATGTTCTCCCGGAACTGCGCGTCCGGGTCGTCGCTGTCGACGGCCTTGTCCGCGGCGAAGTGAAAGACGATATCCGTCCCCTCGGGGATCGCCTCGCGGCGGACGGCTGGGTCGTGGAGGTCGCCCTCGATCACCGTCGCGCCGTCGGGTACCCACTCCCGCCGGCCGTTCCCGAAGTGATCGACGGCGAGGAGTTCATTGTCATCGACGAGTCGGTCGGCAAGGTGTGATCCGACGAATCCGCCGCCGCCGGTGACACAGATCCGCAGTCCCGAAAGATCCATTGAAAGCGATGGGATCGGGCGTAATAAATCGGTTTCGACGCGAGCGCGTGCCACTGCCGCGGGGGAAAGCAGGTGCTCGGCCAGATGATCGAAACCGCCTAACGCCCCGGGGAGAAAGCAAGCGCATGCACGCAGATCACGAGGTCGTCGTCCTCCGGCTCGGCCACCGGCCAGGGCGAGACAACCGGATGACGACCCACGTGGGCCTGACCGCCCGGGCACTCGGCGCCGACCGGGTGATCATCTCGGGGGCCGCCTCGGGGTCGAAGGAGACGATCGAGGACATCACGGACCGGTTCGGCGGCCCGTTCGACGCCGAGTTGACGGAGGAACCTCGGGCGGTCCTCCGGGCGTTTCCGGGCACTGTCGTCCATCTCACGATGTACGGGTTGCCGGTCCAAGAGGTCGAATCGGAGATCAAAGGCGAACACGGCGAGGGACCGGTCTTGATCGTCGTCGGAGCGGAAAAGGTCCCTTTCGACGTCTACGAGCGGGCCGACTACAACGTCGGCGTAACGAACCAGCCCCACTCGGAGGTCGCTGGGCTGGCCGTCTTTCTCGATCGGCTCTTCGAGGGCCGGGAACTCGAACGTGAGTGGGCCGACGCGACCCACCGGGTGGTTCCGATGGCGACCGGTAAGAAGGTCGAACCGACGGAAGCGGCTGAGGGGGGCGCTACATCGGAACCGACCAATCAGGCGGAACTGACCGACGAGGAGTAATGTCAGCTGTTGGCGGATATACAAACGACAGACACCAGTCCTCGTGTGGCGTTCGGCCGGGCGTTCCCCGAATGCCAGCGAAACGCAACGGAGAATCCGGCGTCGCCGCCGCGACCGTGGGGACCACCAACACCTACGAGTAACGCCGCTCCCTCAAGAGTCGTATGACAACCGATCGTACCAACGTCGCTATCGCCTGCCAGGGCGGGGGTAGTCATACGGCTTTCACTGCGGGTGTCCTCGAGCACTTGCTCGCGAACTGGCCCGACCGATGCCGGATCGTCGGCATCAGCGGCACCTCCGGAGGCGCGTTCAACGCGACCGCGGTGTGGTACAGTCTGGTTACGGATGGCCGCAGGGCCGCTGCGGAGACGGTGACCGACGTCTGGCACGATCTCGCGGCGGACGACGGGGTTGACCGAGCGATAAACGGTTGGTTGCGCACCGTTTCCCGGCTCCAGAGCGGTGGCGCCCCGCTGCCGAGAGTCAGCCCCTATCACCTCCCGGCCCCGGAACTCGGTAAGGAGCGCATTCGCGCCGTACTCGAGCGCTACATCGACTTCGAGGAAATCCCCGACTATTGCGAGCGAACCGCCCCCGAACTCGTCGTCGGGACGGTCAACGTCAATTCAGGCGAGTTCGAGACGTTCGTCAACGAGGCGGTCACTGTCAAGGCAGTCCTCGCTTCCGCCGCCGTGCCCGACTTCTACCGGGCGGTCGAGATCGATGGGCACTACCACTGGGATGGGCTGTTCAGCCAGAACCCGCCGGTGAGAGACCTTCTTCATCAGCCCCCGGCGCGGAAACCCGAGGAGGTGTGGATCGTCCAGATCAATGACCAGTCGATGGCCGAGGAGCCACGACGGCTCGATACGATCGCCGACCGGCGAAACGAACTATCGGGAAACATCTCGCTGAACCAGGAACTAGCGTTCGTCGAGCAGGTAACGGAGTGGGTTGAGGCGGGCATGCTCCCGGCCGATCGGTTCACGACGCCCGAGATACACCGGCTAACACTCGACGGCGGCTACAGTTCCGCAACGAAACTCGACCGCGATCCGGCGTTCGTATCGGAACTGATCGAGCGCGGCCGCGAACGGGCCGCAGCGTTCCTCGATTCGAGGGGATGAGTGCGAGCCCTCGGATATATACTTCGAGCGGCCCAACCAAGTGATCCGATGAACCTACGTGTCAGTACTGAGGACCGGATCGATGTCGTGGACGTAACCGAACGCATCGAGGCCGGACTCCCGGCAGTCGAACGGGGTGTCTGTACCGTCTTCGTCGAACACACCACGGCGGCGGTATCGATCAACGAGGCCGAACCGCGACTCCTACAGGATGTCGAGGCGTTCGTCGCCGAACTGTCGGCCCCCGAGGACTGGCGCCACGACGCGCTTGACGGCAACGCCGATGCCCACCTCCGGTCGTCACTTCTCGGCCGGAGCGTCTCCATCCCGGTTCGCGAGGGGGAACTCGCTCTTGGCACTTGGCAGTCGGTTTTGCTCATCGAGTGTGACGGTCCCCGGGAACGGTCGATCTCCACGACGGTCGCTGAAGCCATCGCCTGACCACTCGCGTTTGCGAAATCATTTATATATGACACGTATGCATGAATTGATACGGCGCACCACACATAGACGAACACTACATCGAACTACTCTACGAGGAGTGTTCGGACGGAACTAATCGGGCGTGCCGCACAGTTGAACGACTCTGTGAAGACGGACTGGACGAAACCTGCAGCCGCGTCGGTGAGTATCTGAGTCGTGTAGGATTGCTGAGAACTCGGAGGGCAAGCGACCGAAGAAAACCTGCTCACGGGGCGCTTCGCTCAGGACAGAAATGCGCCGTCCGGGAATTGAACCCGGGCTATTAGCTTGGGAAGCTAATGTCCTACCACTGGACCAACGGCGCGCAATCAGTTGTTCCGCCCCATCGTACTTGAACGTAGCGCCTCGAACCGGCGCATTCGTGCCTCCACAGCCGAATAAAACGATCGTCCAGAAACCCGTAGACGACGGGAGGGTATTAGTGCTGAGAGACCTAACATATAGTAATGACAGATGTAGAGACGCTACAGAAGGAGACGGGCGTCGAACTACTGTTCTCGGAAGACGAACTCGAGGAACAGCGCGACCACATCGTCGAATTTATCGCCGATATCGTCGACGACGCCGGGGCAGATGGGGCTGTCATCGGGCTCTCGGGCGGGATTGACTCGACGGCGACGGCCTATCTGGCCGTGGAGGCGCTCGGCGCCGACTCGGTTCACGGCCTCCTGATGCCGAGTTCGGTCAACCCCGACGCCGACGAGACGGACGCCGAACGGGTCGCCGAGGCGCTCGACATCGAGTACGACACAATCGATATCAACCCGATCGTTGACGCGTTCGTCGACGCCGCACCCGATCACGCCGCCGAGGACCGGATGGCGCTCGGCAACGTCCGGGTCCGAACCCGGGCGGTATTGAATTACTTCGTTGCCAACGCCGAAAGCCGCGTCGTCCTCGGGACCGGTAACCGTTCTGAGGCCGCTACCGGGTATTTCACCAAGTACGGCGACCAAGCGGTCGACTGCAACCCGATCGGAGCCCTCTATAAGTGCCAGGTGCGCCAACTCGCCCGTAAGCTCGGGGTGCCGGAGGATCTGGTCACCCGCACGCCGACGGCGGCGATGTGGGAGGGACAGACCGACGAGGAGGAGATGGGACTCGGTTACGACGATCTCGATGCCATCCTAGCGTTGCACGTCCACGGCCCGCTCTCGAAACACGCGACCGTCGAGACGATCAACGTACCCGAAGACGCGATTGACCGCGTCGTCGAACTGTATGAGACCAGCGCACACAAGCGATCGATGCCGCCCGCGCCGGGGTCGCTGTAGGCACATCCGGGCCACAGCGTTGCGTTGGGGCCAGCATCTCGTCGGTCTCACGACGCTACGGCGATCCGCCGAGTTCCTGTAGCGTGTCGGCGTGTGCATCGACGAGTGCCTCAAACGCAGCCACTTCCCCGTCTTCGCGCTCCCTTTTGTTCTCTCGGCTTCGAAGACACGTTTTTATGTGTTCGAGGGCAGCCGGATCATTTCCGGCGATGGCCTCGGCGACCGTCCGGGGTTCCTCGACGATCCTCGAAACGAGCCCGATGCGTTGGGCCTCCTGGCTGTCGATGACCCGCCCGGAAAGCGAGAGGTCGAGCGCATCCCCGAGACCGATGATCTCGGGGAGCCGGACAGTCCCACCCCAAGCGCCGAACAGCCCAAACGTCACACCGGGTTCAGCGAACGTCGCCTGAGGGGTCGCGATCCGCAGGTCGCAGGCCGCAGCCAACTCGACGCCGCCGCCTCGGGCCGCCCCATCGACGCCGGCCACCACGACTGCGGAACTGGCCTCGATGGCGTCGGCGGTCCGCTGGCCCCGCCGGACAAACGCTTCGACCTCGCCCTCGTCGGCGTCGTCGGCGAGCGTTGCGACCGCCTCTAAGTCGGCGCCGGCGCTGAAAGCCTCCCCGGCCCCCCTCAGATAGATCACCGATGCGGGGGGGTCGTCGACTGCCGCTTCGAGCGCCTCAAGTCCCGATGGAGTGAGCGCATTGCGTCTGTCCGGGCGATCGAGCGTGACCACTCGAATCGTCCCTTGATCGTCGATATCGATCATTACCGGACGGGAGGCGGTGCGGGCAGTAAGTGCTGTGATCACGCGACGTTCGACGGCTCAGAATCGCCAACGGCGGGTTCACGCTTTCCAAACTGATTTGCCCCTCCCGCCCTTAATTAATGACAGATGGACGAAACCGCGCACGCCCGAGCCGCGTTCAGCGAGGGGATCGGCGACATCGCCCCCGAGGCCCTCCGGGAACGCCTCGAGGGAGTGCTCAAGTCGGCGTCGATGACCCCCGGTGCGCTCACCGTCGTGACGGCGACGACGCTCGATGGGTCGGTCGAACTCGACACTGCGGCGCGCCGCGGTGCCGGGGTCCAAATGAGTTACGAGGGGCTCCGGCTGTCGCGGGATCTCATTCACTCCAACCCGTGGTCCGGTGGCGACCGGAACGAAGGCGATATGAACGCGATCGCCGCCGAGGTGCTCGTCGCCCGTGGGTTCGAGTACCTCGCCCACACCGGCGTCGCGATGGACGTCGTCGACGCGGTCCGGCATTTCGGCCGCGACCAGACGATCCGGGAGACCCACGACGCCCCGGCCGAACTCGACCGACGCCTCGAGGCAGATTTTGTCCGAATCGCGGTCAGGGCAGGTGCGGACGTCGCTCTTGAGTCGGTTCCGGAGCCGATCGATACCGTCGCCGACGAACTCGCCGAGGAACTGGGAATCGATCCCTTACCCGAGACCGAGACGGCCCTCGGCGGCGTTGCCGAGCGAATCTCGACGGCGGTCGCGAGTCCCGACCGGACGGCTGCCGGTTCCCGCTCTTCGAGCACATAGCGTGTCTCACTCTCGGGGGCGAAACCGTCTCACGGCGGCCATGGATCGAAACGACTAACAGTAAAACCCGGCTATCGATTAGTGCCTGCCTGGGTAGCTTAGCGGTAAAGCGCGTCCTTGGTAAGGACGAGAGCCCGGGTTCAAATCCCGGCCTAGGCTTCAGCCCTTTTCCCTAAAGCTCAAAACGACATTCACTTAGTGGTTTCCCCGCTATTGGTTTCCCAATCTTTCTCGTATCTATTTTCGTATAATCTGGTGGCGTCATCTGTAGGGTAATGTGGATCTAATTGAGTAGCTCGATGTGCAAGCTGTGTACAGTCAGCGAAACCGTTATGCACCTATGTGCAAAATATGCACATAGAATGGGTGCAAGCGATGATCCGCGGCGAGTCCACTTTCAGTCCCCGGAGTACCTCGTCGACCGCCTCGACGCGATCGCTGATCTCTTCGATAAAGATCGGACGGATCTGCTTGTCGAGGCGATCCGTGAATACATCGAAGATACTGCCGACAGCGAGACGTTTCAGGAACTCGTCGCAACGAAATACTACGACGACCAACTCGACTTTGAGACCGTCAAGCAACTGGTCGGTGCTGAGAACGCCCAGCGTCTCCGCCTGCTCAAGAGAGACCTCGAAGACGAACCACTCGATCTTGCGGCACCCGACGATATCGATATCTACGATGGCGAGGCGGCGACAGTCGACCCAGATGACGAGCGATGAGCGGTTCCCAACTGCGAACAGCTGTCGCCGACACCAGTGCGCTCATCAGTCTCGCCGTCCCCCGTGCCGACGCAGCCTTCGATACCGAAACGAATCCCGATCCACTCCAGTATCTCTGTACCTCGTGTGACGTGTTCGTGCCACCGGAAGTTCTGGCGGAACTCCGCGAAATCACACAGTATCAGGACATCCACGCCGCCGCCGCAAGCAATGTCCTCGCAGCTCGCACCCACTATACGGTCGAGGATCCGTACGAGTATGACGCCACGCCGGATTCGCGGCCAACGTTCGGGCTTGACGACGGCGAAACCGACGGCATCGTCCTCGCGAACGTCCTCTCTGCGGATGGGTTTCTCACCGATGAGTTCGGTGGGACGAACTTCCCGCTCATCCATGCGGTTCTCCAAGGACCCCGTATCGTGCCGACACCGCGGCTCATCTGTGACTACGCCCGGAACGGTCACATGACTCACGAGGAAGCGAAAGCGTTGATCACGATGATTAGCCCACATCGAAGCTGGAAGAACAGTCCCTACGTTGGACAGTTACTCCAGTATCTTGAGGAGTAGGCATACTATGGGCGGTCAGCCTGGGCTTCTGAGTGGTGCCTTATTTAGGACTGACACGCTATGCTGACGCTTCGAGATACGTGATGAGTGCTGCTTTACTGATCCGGATTAGCGATCCCACCTTACCAAGCGGTTGGCATGCTTCTTCGAATTACTTGGTAAGGTAGGCGCTTTGGAGGCCGAGATCGCAGATTCCGCGGTCGCTTCGTCACCGATTTCCTGTTGACACCTGTTGCTTTTTTTACCCGCATGCGTAGCCCCAGCTAATGAGCGACTGTCGCTACTGCGAGCACACTTTCGAGGAGGAGACTGCGCTCCGAGAGCATCTCTACGAGTCCCACGAACGTGACGAACTGAGCCGAATCGACCGAAAGCGTGTCGAGCAATACGTCGACGAACACGGCGTAGATGAGAGCAGTAACGACGCAGACACGGACGGCAACCAATCCATCCAGCGTGAACAACGAACAGTCAATACATCAGACGGCACCTATCCTGCTGATGCGTGGGAACTCAGTGATGTCGAAGCACTCTCGACGGACGAAATCGTTGAGAAACTCGCGGACCACGGTATCGAAACAAACGAGACGGCGTTTCGGAACCGGGCAGAAGACCTCGATTCGGCGACGACACTCTCTGAGCAGTGGGAAGCCGAATACGAGGTCGATGCCACGGGCTACGATCAGGACTTTATCTGGATGGCAGCACAGGAACTCTGGGAGCGCTGGATACCCGAGGTTCCGAATAAAGAACGGATATACGACATCGTACAGGAGGGTCGCGACCTCCGGGAGAAAGGAAACCGCGCTGAGGCCTGCGAGCAGTGGCTAACTGCCTGGGAGTACATCCTCGCCGTCATACCCGACGACAGTACGACCATCGAAGAAGCAGACCGAACATTACCGACGTTTCTCTCGCTCGAGGCGTACATTCGAACGCTCGACAACGATCTTGCCACCGTCGCTGAGGACGATCCGGCGTATCATGAGCACCGACTCGAGTTCTGTCGAGAGGTCTGCGAGCAGTTCCCGGATGCAGACGACGAGTTTCTGCTCGACTTTCGCCACTTCGTCGCCGACTCGCTTGCGGAACTGGGTAGAACCACTGACAGCAGAGCTGAGTTCGAGGCGCTCATCGAGGAGTATCCCGAGGATCCCTGGGCATACAAGAAACTCGCGGATATCTACTGGCTCGATGAGCCCGACGAGCTATCGATCGAAGAGTTGGAACGTACTGCGGAACTCTACCGAGCGGCGCTGGAGGTTGAGGGTCCTCTCGAAGGAGCGTCGATGGTAGCCGACTGTCTCGAGGACGTCGAAAACCGACTGACTGACGCGAGGGCGTCCGACGAACGGGGAGGTGAAAAGCCATGAAGCTTCGATACTATGCTGACGCACCAAACTACGACGATCACGAGCAGATCATCGACCTCCTGTACACGATTTCCGACAAGTACGGCATCACAGTCGAGATCGAGCGGGTGAACAATCGGTATGGATCGATCCAGGTCTTTCCGGGGGATATACGCGAGAATTCGCCGGAAGACGTCTACGACCGGGATTTCCACTACAACCGGACGCTCGGCTCGAATATCGACGAATCGCCGTCACAGGCGTTCAAAGCCAGTGGCCGACACGTCGACATCGATGGATACGTTGGCATCATCGACGACGGACTCGTCTGGGCGACAACCCACCGCGGTGATCAAATCGGCTATGGGCCGGACGTCGACCCTACGGATACCACACTCGGATTTCTCGATCAGGCCGCCAATCACGGGCTGGAAGCGATTGAGGAGAAGTACATGAATGAAGACGAACGTGAGCGAACCGTCATCGAGCAGTTCCTCACAGCAGATGTGGTTGACGGCACTGTTCATCGCGATGTTGTTGTCGGGACATCACAACTCCCCGACTCGCCCGCGCATGGAGTGGACAGTTCAGTCGGCGAGATAGTTACCCGGACGGTCGATGCCATCATCGAGACGGACGAGAGTGACTGGATCGTTCAAACGGCGAAAACGTTCGAGGCATCAGCGTTCGACACCGCTCTCGGCCAAGTCCTCGTTCGCGACCGACTCTACCGTCTCGATACAGGCACGAATACAGACACGACTCTCGCGATCGTATTCAATACGGTTCCCTGGGAACTGGATATCGACGCTGTTCCGGCGACTGTAGATCAGTTGACCGCGATATCAGACGGACCAGACGTTCGAGTGTTTGCCGGTCGTGATGGGGAGTTCAAAGAGGTTACCGAGTGAGTCAAAACCCTGCCTTCTCGAGTTCGTCGAGGAATGCTGGCCGATTCGAATGTTTCTCCTTCAGGAACTCGACGAACTCTTCGAACTGGGCGTCAGAAACCAATTCCTGCATCGACTCCAAGTGATCTGCAATTTCCCGATAATGACGACGCCCAGTATCACCAGCTGCAAACGGAATCAACTGTTCGCGGTACATCTCGAAATACTCGATCGGATCGACCGTTGCGACCGGATCCTGATAGCGACGAATCCACGATAGATTCTCGGCTTCCTTCAGTTCGAAGAATGCCTTCTCGAGATCCATCTCGTGGACGTACATAGAGATCAACCGTTGTCGGTCACGCTGGTCGAGTTTACGCTCGAACTCCCCGTATATCGACGCCCATTCGCGACCGGTACAGGCCTCCTTTAGCTCGTCGTAGGCGTCCCACTCGGAGTGATCGAGAAATAGTTGCTTCAACAGCGTCTTGTATTTGTCTGCCTCCCGATCACGGTAAAGGTCGACGGCGAGCCAGCGCAGGTCAGTCGTTGAACGGAATGTGTCAATTCCGTGTTCGACGACCTCAAGTGCACGTTCTTCGTCGTCTTGTTCGATCAGCCGCTCGGCATATGCCTTACAGAACCGCTTGTCTTCGAGGTAGATCTCTTCGTACAGCGTATCCAGAACATCCTCCTCGCCGAGTTCCTCCAGCACGTACACGTACGTCGAGAGGACACGTCGCTTCTGGAACTTCGAGGCAAGATCTAACTCGGAAGCGCTGGATTCGGGCGATTCGATCTCTGCAGTATGTCGTTCGACGGTTGTTGGAGCATCCACGCGAAGCTCTTCAAACGCATCGCCGACGAAGTACCCGATCTCTAGCGGCCCGATCGCTAAATGTTCGACATCAAGTGTTTCGCCAGTAAAATCATCCGTAGAGAGCGGCCCGGTCGTGAAATCCGAAGTATAGAGGACATCGTCAGTCCGCCCGTTTTCGACAGTTGCGTCTGTCTCGTCTTCCGACTGTGCGTTCGCATTGTCTGGCGATTCGCCCGATGAGATATCTCCCTGAACATCGTCCTCAATCGTCTCTGCCGAAGAACTAACCGATGCTTCGAGGGCCTCTGGCTCGAGGTCGACACCCGAAACGTGTGCATCCAACAGCTCGAGCCAGTATTCGAGGTCCGCCCTCGTCGTACAGATTGTCCGTAATGCCTCGTCGTAGTCCTCGCTGACAAAGCCGTAGTCTGCCTCAATGAATTCCTCGAAGAGATATTCGACGTGCGGTCGCTTTTTTCCGTGTTCATACCCTTGTTTGGTGATCGTCTCAGCGTACTCCTCAATAGCACGGTTCAATTCGCGACCGTAGTGCCCGCTACTGTCGTCGATCCGATTCATATTCTCACGGATTGTCTCCGCCAGCGCACGGTAGATATCGGTCGCTGTGCCAATGTTTCCACGGCCTCGGTGCATTTCCGCCAGGTCGTGATACTGGGAGAAGTCGATACGAGTATCGTATTCGATCATGCCACCACGACCGGCTGCATCCTCGAACAGACAGTCGATTTCTTGTTTGTAATCGTAGACCGTCTTGCCTGGCTCTTCACCAGCAAATGCGACGAAGCGATCACGGATATCACGGTCGTCCGCGATGATGTCGAGGAGAAACGTCCGAAGCTCGTCGTCAGGCGTCCGATCGATCAGGGCTTCAACATCGACCGTCTCGGAGCTGTCTGATGAAGTGGTTGTCTCGGACGTTGACTCGGATGAGCGATCTTCGACGGCCAAGAGTACAGCGACGATGTGCTTGCAATCTCCAGCATAGTCGTAGGGGCAACTACAGACGGTCCGAATCGTGTCGTCGTCGATGTCGATTGAGATATCGTAATCGCGGGATCCACGAACGATTGCAGTAATGTCTCCGCCCTCGACCTCCAGTTTCTGAATCCTATCCTCCTCGTAGTACTTGACTCCCCGTTCGAAGGACTGTTCCGTACAGAGCGAACGAATATCCGATCGAGTCGGGTACTCCATTCCTGGGCTATCTTTTCCTATGAAAGAGCGTGGCATAGAAACCTTCGCACGGTAGGTTTATCCAACTTTTTGTCAAAAATATCGTGCAAGATGGAACGCGCTTATGTATCGTTCTGATACTCTCAAAGAGAATACTGAGCATTCCCCATACTAAATAGACGAACGAAGAAACCTAAAACACGCATGTCTGGTTGGTCACCGCCGAAGCCTTCCCATGGACAGATCGCTGCAATCGTGCTTGGGGTAGTTGCGATCATGGGCTATTCAACAATTATTATGCAGCAGCTGCTGCTCGGATTACTCCCAGCTCTTTTTATATTGGTAATGTACCTCGCATGGCGGTTGCTCAGGGCTATCGAGGCATGTGCTGACGCCTTACAGCGGATTGCTGATAACCAACAGAGTGGACAGTAGATCCTCTATATCTTGCACGGCGATTTCAACATATCCGTTGTCTGCCCTTCTGGAAAGTAGGAGGGTCTACGCTAAGCCCTATCAGTAACCCCAGCAAGGCCAAGTATCTCCCAAGACTTAGAGCAATCTGAATGCGTATTGCGTTTGATGATGGAACGCTTCTTCTCAAAGATGCGCCAGACTCTATCCCATATGCTGAATGGGACGACCGTGTTGATGAATATCGCTCGCGGGCCCAACACTATCGTGAGATCAAAGAGTGGGCAAGCGGAGCTGACGGACAAGCAACGCTCCACGAATCCGTCGCGACTGTAGAGAGCATTGAGGACGATGCTCGTGCCTATTCTGAATTTGCTCTTACGCCGTCCGTCGCGATTGAACCGCGTGACTATCAGCAGAAAGCCCTCTCAGCGTGGCGAGCCAACGACCGGCGCGGGAGCGTCATTCTCCCAACGGGAAGCGGAAAGACGTTTCTCGCTGTCCAAGCTATTGCTGATGCGGGCGTCAGTACGCTCGTCGTTGTTCCGGCGATCGATCTGATGAACCAGTGGCATGCGACGCTCACCAACGCTTTCGATGACCAGCTTCCAGATGGAATCGGCGTTCTCGGCGGAGGAAGCCACAACGTGACCAATATCACGGTGACAACCTACGATTCTGCCTACCGCTACATCAACGAATACGGCGATCAATTCGGACTTCTTGTCGTCGACGAGGTGCATCATCTGCCTGCACCGACTTACCAGCAGATCCCCGAGATGACGATTGCGCCGTATCGACTCGGCCTGACCGCTACCTACGAGCGTGCCGATGGGCAGCACGAAGAGCTGGAAGATCTACTCGGGACGGTCGTCTACAGAGAAGAGGTTGACGAGTTGGCTGGCGACTATCTCAGCGAGTATGAGACGATTCATCTCCAGGTTGAACTCACACCAAACGAGCGAGAAGAGTACGATGAAGAGTATCAGATTTACCGGGACTACGTGGATAGCCACGAGTTTGACCTCTGGAAAGAACGTGGATATCAGGAGTTTCTCAAACGAACATCGTACGACCCGCAGGGGCGACGAGCGCTCATCGCCAAACAGCGCGCCGAAGAGATTGCGCGCACTGCCACGAAGAAACTGGACACGCTGGATAACCTTCTGAAACGGCATTACGACGACCGGACAATTATCTTTACTGAGGGTGTCATAGAACTCTTCTCACACCGTGATGATCGTGCTTCCCGGATTGTCTCCGCGCTCGTAGTTGGTGATAGCGACGACGAGGCGAAGGCACAG
>Ga0207414_1000306_pt1 | contig 22995 bp, 21 predicted proteins | sample PonA231FremontCA_2_FD_187269 | JGI IMG/M metagenome (GOLD analysis project Ga0207414, IMG submission 187269) | Marine sediment microbial community from Fremont, CA, USA - Pond A23 Sediment 1 (SPAdes) | ecosystem: Environmental > Aquatic > Marine > Unclassified | place: USA: Fremont, California...
GGCGGGAGGAAAGGCAGTGATCGTCCAGCACCACCTCCCCTCCGGCTTGTTCCACTACAGAGTAGATACTGCCCTCTTCCAAAACGTTGCCGTAAAACATAATCCTTTTGGCCCCTGTCCTGTTCCGCAAAGGTTTATTGCTCCACCCGGACAAGTACTGTATAAATTCCTGCAGGCAACTATTGAATCTTTCCCTGTCTGCTGTACAACTTGTCCTGCAAAGGTCAAGCAGTTCCTCGCCAGAGAGCAAAGCGGGATTTTGACTGCGCAAATCAAAGACCTCCTGCATCAATTCCCTGGTCCTGTTCAAAGTATAAACCGCATCTGCAATATCCTGTTCCCGGATCTCTTTTCCAGTAAAGTTTTCCAACCCCTGTTTCAAATCCAATAATCTGTTTTGGAAAAACTCCCGGGCATTTTCCCCACGCTTTCTGGGTACATCCAGGTTATAGACAAAACCGTTATCAAGATACAGACTCCAAATATCGGACAATCTGCGCATGGCATCACAGGAGAGCACAAACACCGTGGCGCTCAAAAAATGGTATCGTCCCTCCAATCCCGCGGAAAACAACCTGTGCACATAGGGACAGAGATTGGGGGCCAAATAGGCCTCACTCCCGGAAGGCAGGTCAGTTGCAGTAAGCAGGCGATACGGTGTAAATCCCGCTGCCATCAACAGTTCCTCCGGGGTGTAGGAACACACCCAGCCCATATACTGGCTGTCATCTTGCGGTCTTGACTTTTCCCTTATTTCCTCGATATTCATATTAAACCCCAAGCCCTGGCCGGGCACAACGAACGATGGGCAATCTCGTCTACGGAGTAGCGAGGGCAATCTCGTCTACGGAGTAGCGAGAAAAATTCTTGTTCTTACACTTAAAACCTTAACACCATAACACTCTAAAACTTTTCATATTAAGTTAATAGTTATCATCAGTTATCTGGTTAAGAACACGCATTCCCGGATAACAGATAACTGTCCCACATCGCTATCTTTTATTGCAGCAAATTCTCAGTTGTCCCAACCAAACAAAGATGTTAAAAAATTCATCTCTTTGCAAGCATTTATTTGTATCCCTCCAAATTTGGATTGCAATATACACGCTCACAGAGGTTTTATAACAACTATGGCAAAACTGACTCTGAACTCAATAAGCAAATCCATTGGCGAACGCAGCTTGTTCGAGGATGTCTCGCTGACACTCGAAGACTGGGACCGGCTTTCCATTACCGGACCCAACGGTTGCGGCAAAAGCACCCTGCTTAACATTATCTGCGGCCTGGACAAACCGGATTCCGGTTCAGTGGATATCAGCCCCTCCCAGTTGGGGATAGGGTATTGCACGCAGGACATAGAGGCACAAGACCTCTCCCGCATACTTATTGACTGGGTACTGGAAGCCCTTCCTTCCTGGAACGAATTCTGGCAACGCTGGCAAAAAGCTCAAGACGCGGGTAACGAAAAGGAAATGCAGCGTCTTGCGGATGAACAAAGCAGGTTGGAGAATTTCTATGGCTATCATCCGGAAACCAAGGCCAGGAGCATCTTGCTGGGACTGGGTTTTGACGAATCCATGCAATCCTCTCCCCTGCAAAATTTGAGCGGGGGATGGCGCGAAAGGGCAAAATTGGCCCAAGCCCTGATAAAGGGCTCGGATATACTCCTTCTGGACGAACCCACCAACCACCTGGACCTGGAGGCCCTGAACTGGCTGGAGCAATTCTTGAAGGGATTCAAGGGCATCGTGGTATTTGTAGCCCACGACCGCTATTTCCTGGACCAGATATGCAACCGGATATTGTACCTGGGGGACGGTTCCAAACCCATAACCCACAAGGGTAATTTCAGCAGTTTCCTTGCCAAGCAGCAGGAAGTCGAGGAAACCACCAAGAAGGAAATCGAAAAAATTGACAGGCAAATTGAGCACAAGCAAAAATTCGTGGACCGCTTTCGCTACAAGGCCTCCAAGGCTTCCCTGGCACAGAGCAGGATCAAGCAGATCCAGGCACTGCAGGAGAAAAAGCAGGAACTCCATCTGCCGGAAAAGAACAAGAACCTGAGTTTCCGTTGGCAACAGCCCCAAAGAAGCGGAGATATCGTACTAAGCGTAACAGATCTGGAATTCCACTATCAATCCGGAAATTTTCTCTGGCCCAACCTCAGTTTTACTATTTGCAGGGGGCAAAAAATAGCACTCCTGGGACAAAACGGCTGCGGGAAAAGCACCCTGCTCAAGCTGATAATGGGCGAACTGAGTCCCAGCCAAGGTGGAATCAATCTGGGCACCAAGGTCAAACCCGCATATTTCAGCCAACACATGACTGACAAACTCTTTGAGGAAGGCACTGTAGTGGATGAAATGCGGCGTCTTCGTCCGGAAATCACCAAGAACGAGGAAATTTATGCAGCCCTGGGGCTCTTTCTGCTGGATGAGTCCTACTGGGAACAAAAAATCCGGGATTTAAGCGGCGGGGAACGCAGCAGGCTCCTCTTGGCCTCGATATTCCTTTCCGGGGCTAATTTTTTGGTTCTGGACGAACCCACGAACAACCTGGACCTGGAAAGCCGGGAATCCCTTATTCACGCCCTGAAGAATTTCGGAGGGACCTTGTTGATGGTTGCCCACGACCGGCACCTGCTCAACGAAGCTGCGGACAAACTCTGGTATCTTAGCGACAAGGGCCTGGAACTGATAGATCACGACTTTCTGGACAAGAGGAACCAGCCCCAAAAGCCCCAGAATGCGAGCAAAAATGAGGAGGAAGGCCCTTGTGCAAAGGACAATGTCAAGAAAGATCGCAAAGAACAAAAACGCCAGGAAGCCCAGAGGCGGAACTACATCAACCAGGCCATAAGGAGCAAAAAAGAGCGCTTTCAGGATCTGGAAGGACAACTGGAAGAAGTTCTGCATCAACAGGAGGAACTGGAGGGAAAATTGGCTGACCCGGAAACATATCAGTACGGAGAGGATGTAACAAAAATGAACAAGGATTATAAAGCATTGCAGGAACAAAGCGAGGAGATAATCACCGAGATGCAGAGTCTGGAAGAGGAAATAAAACAGATCCAAATGGGAACTAATTAGCACTACAGCGAAACTTTATGCCTTGCCGGGTGGTCCACTTTTGCTCTGTGTACTTATCCAGCCCTCAAGAGGGCAGGATAATCAAGTCGCACAGTGGACTACCCGGCTACGGCTGCAAATCTCGGCTCCGAAGGAGCCAAGGCAATCTCGGCTCCGAAGGAGCGAGGGCAATCTCGGCTCCGAAGGAGCGAGAAAATAGCTCCAAGTTATCTCGGAAGCTTGATATAAAACTTTCGCTGTAGTGTTAGTGCCTGAGCAAAAATTGTGCTTGGACATAAACTTGCACATATACAAGGAGCATAAGAATTTTGAAACCGTAGTGTATATTAATACATGAGGATTTCAAAATTCTGTAGCGACGAAGTATATGGGTGAGTTTTGTCCAAGCACCAATTAACAGATCCTGGGCACTATCTCGCCCGAGGGAAGATCTATGTCCCGGTGTGTACCCAGCATAGTCCTCAACTTCACCCTGCCCTGGTCGGGGTCCTGCACTCTCCCGATAACAGCGGCTTCGCCGCCGTAGCGGCTGTTCCGCATGGCCTCCAGAACCTGTTCTTCCACTTCACTTGCACAAAAAACCACCACCTTACCTTCGTTGGCTATGTACACAGGATCCAGCCCCATCATCTCGCATATTCCCCTTACTTCCTCCCTCACTGGCAGGGAGCGTTCGTCTATCTCCAGGGAATAACCAGCTTGAGTCGCCAATTCCACCAACACTGCCCCCAGGCCTCCTCTGGTGGCATCCCGCATGCAATGCACACCGGATCCAGAGTTCAATATATCCTGCACCATGTTATTCAAAGGGGCCGAATCCGAGCTTAATCCCTGCACTGCTTGCAATCCCTCCCGCTCGCTCAATATAGTAGCCCCGTGATCTCCTATTGTGCCGTTTATGATTATACTGTCTCCCGGAGATATCCTGTTATAGGAAAGCTTCACCCGGCTATCGCGGACTCCCACTCCGGAAGTATTGATGTACAAGCCATCAGCTGCACCCTTGGCCACGACCTTGGTATCCCCGGCCACAATCTTGACCCCCGCTTCCTCTGTTGCACTGGCCATGGACTGTACAATCCTCTCCAGATCTTGTTTGGAGGTGCCTTCTTCTATAATGAACCCGGCACTTATATAAACAGGCCTGGCCCCGCTAACCGCCAAATCGTTCACTGTCCCGTGGATTGCCAGGGAACCTATATCCCCTCCCTGAAAAAATATGGGGTTTACTACATACGAATCCGTGGAGAAACTGATCTCGCCGGATTGGGTATCCAAATCCAGGACAGCGCTGTCTTCCAACCTGTCCAGTAATTGATTGCCCAGATAGGGAAGAAAGATCTCGTTCAGCAATCTACTGCTCAACAAGCCTCCTGCCCCGTGTGCCAACAAAATCCTGTCCTCATGCATACCTGAAATCCTTGTTAACTCCGTTGCCTTGCCCGCGCAGGTACAACAAAGCATGGGCAATCTCGACTACGAAGTAGCGAGAAAATCCAGTTAATTGGTGAATAATAGGGTTTAGACTCTTATTCTTACTGTAACCACATAATCACGTAAACACATAACCACTTCTTTCATGCTAACTGATTAATGTTCGAAGCCCAAATTAGAAACAAATACCAAGAAACTACAACATCCGAATCAGACCCTTTCTGCTGCACAAACCGCCTGTCCCAGGGCAATCCCGCCATCGTTCACCGGCACCCTGGTTTGAGTATATACCTGAAAATTCTTGTGTTCCAGATTGGAGATACATCCTGAAAGCAAGACCTGATTTTGAAAACAGCCCCCGCTGAGGGCAACACGATTTAGACCCTTTCTTTTACCTAGCAGATCCGAGACATGGACAAAGGCATCCACAAGAGTAGAGTGAAAATTGCTCGCCAACTCCCGGACGTTGTCACCTTTTCGCCTCTTATCCACAATTGCCTGGACTAAAGGGACAAAATCCATTTCAAAAGTTTCCTCCTGCAGTATTCCGTAGGGAAGGACTTCCCCGGACTCACTTTCCAATGCCAGGGACTCCAATTCCATGGCAGCCTGGCCCTCGAAATGCACTTGCCTACTGCATCCCAATAGGACGGCCACTGCATCGAAGAGTCTCCCGCAGCTGGAGGTGTAGGGACTGAAATTACGGGACTTCATCAAGCTGCCAAAATTTAAGACATCGGTTCCATGAGGGATAATATCCAGACTCCGGGCAATCTCCTCCCAGTTGTCTCCAAATGCTTGTCTTAAAAGACCGGCAGTAATCCTCCAGGGATACTTCACTGCCTGCTCCCCGCCGGGCAGAGTAAAATACCGGATATGAGCCGCCCTTTCATAGCCCGCCCTATCAGCCAAAAGTATCTCTCCGCCCCATATCCTGCCATCCTCCCCGTATCCGGTACCGTCCATGGCCACACCTATGACCTCGTCTTTCAGATCGTTCTCGGCCATACAACTGACAATATGGGCGTGATGGTGTTGGACAAGGCTTTTTTTACCTGCATTGTAATCTTTTGCCAAGCGCGAGGAATAATAGTCCGGATGCATGTCGCTTGCAATTATATCCGGATCTGTGCGGGTTATTTCCTTGACCAGTCCAATGTTTTCCTGCATGAAATCCCTGGCCAGGGAAGTATGCAAGTCCCCGACATGAGGGCTTAAATACATCTCCCTGCCTCTCAGTATACCCAGGGTGGATTTCAGATCCGGACCCAGGGCGAGAATATCGGGATAATCAGTGTCCAGCAGTATGGGCCTGGGTACATAACCCCTGGAACGCCGAAGCAATTGGGGCTCTCCCTCTCTGGAAAAGGCAATCGAATCGTCGCAGCGTACCAGGATCTCCCTGTTGTGCAGAAGATAAAAATCCGCTATATCGGAGAGTCTGGACAACGCCTCCTGGTTTTTTATACATATGGGCTCGTCTGTCCTGTTCCCGCTGGTCATTATCAACATTTTCAGATCCCCGGCCAGAAGCAGATGATGCAGAGGTGTATAGGGGAGCATTATGCCCAGGTTGGGCATGTTGGGGGCGATCTCTTTACATGGATACTGCTCCGACTTTTTTCTTGCCAGTACAATGGGTCTTTCCAGGGACTGCAACACCTTTTCCTCCCCGGAGCCAATCTCTGCCAAAGTTTTCGCAGTCTCCAGGGAATCCACCATAATTGCAAGTGGCTTGACCTCCCTGTTCTTGCGCTTCCTCAAATCCTGAACAGCTTCCTTATTGGTGGGATCGGCGCAGAGATGGAATCCGCCCAATCCTTTGACAGCCCCAATATATCCCTGTTTCAAAAGCCGAATGGTATCCTGCACCGGATCATTGCAAGGCATTTCCCTGCCATTTCCATCCACAAGCTGCAGCTTTGGACCGCAATCCGGGCAGGCATTAGGCTCTGCATGGAAACGCCTGTTTGCGGGATCGAGGTATTCCCTTTCACAGCTTGGGCACAGGGGGAACTCGGACATGGAAGTATTTTTGCGGTCATAGGGCAGGGAACGGATTATGGTCAACCGCGGGCCGCAATTGGTGCAATTGATAAACGGATACAAATAGCGGCGGTCCCAGGGATCGAAAAGCTCCTGCAGGCAATTTTCACAGGTGGCAGTATCCGGGGAAATATAGGAAGTAATCTCACCCTGCTCATCACTTTGCAGTATATCAAACCCGGATGCACCCACGATATTCACTTCCTGCTCCTGAATTCGGGAAATGGAGGCCAAGGGGGGAAGTTCATCCTGCAGGGAATGTTCAAAGTTTTGGATATCAGATGCCGACCCTTCGATCTCGGCAATCACACCCTGGGAGGTATTCTGGACAAAACCGTTCAGTCCGTTTTCAGTAGCCAACCTGTAAATAAAAGGCCTAAATCCCACACCCTGTACAAAACCCTGAAATTGGATGCGCTTCCTGTATATATTGTCCAAGCATTGAAAAGATTGTATATTTTCAGATTTATTCATATCACATGAAAAAGTTTTAGAGGGTTAAGGTTGTCTCGCTACTTCCTAGCCGAGATTGTAGCGACGAAGTAGATAGGTGAGTTTACGGCCAATCAGGAGCTAGTAATATTTGTAATAGGCGGAACAGGTACCCTCCCCGGAAACCATACAGGGGCCGAAGGGACTGGCCGGGGTACATTTCACTTTGTAGAGAGGGCAATCCGGGGGCTTTGCCTTGCCTTTCAAAATCTCCCCGCAAAGGCAGCCCCGGGGTTCTTCACTGCTCATTTCCGGGACCGAGAATTTGCTCAGGGCATCGAAATCCCGGTATTCACTTTTGAAGCTCAAGCCACTGTCAGGTATATTTCCCATCCCGCGCCAATCGGCACTACATGGCATAAAGACCTGTTCCATGATGTTTTTCGCCTGCAGGTTTCCCTGTTCCTTCACCCCTCTTTTATACTGAATTTCCAGCATCTGGTTTTGAGTCTCGATCTGGCCCAGGATCATATAAACGCTCTCCAGTACATCCAAGGGCTCAAATCCCCCTATAACAGCTGCACGTCCGGATTCGACAACCTCTGAATATGCACTGCTCCCGGTAACCACGCTTACATGCCCAGGACAAAGAAGGGCATCTATTTCCAGTTCCGGATCCTGTAACAAAACGTTCAGCACAGGCGGCATCAGCTTGTGTACCGGATACACACTGAAATTCTTTACTTCCTGTCTAGCTGCAGACTGGACTGTAGCGGCAACTGTGGGAGCGGTGGTCTCGAATCCAATTCCCATGAATACAACTTCCCTGTCCGGATTATCCTTTGCCAATTGAATGCAATCCAAGGGAGAGGAGACAATTCGAACATCCGCCCCGCCAGCCCTTAAATTTTCCAGGCTGTTGCCACGGCTTCCAGGGACCTTCAACATGTCACCGAAACTGGCGAATACTACATCCTCTTTTTGCGCCAAATACAACGCGGTGTCCACATCCGGAATGGAAGTAACGCATACCGGACAGCCAGGTCCGGAAACCAACTCCACATTTTCCGGCAGTGCCTGCCTGATACCGAAATTGCCAATTGCATGGGTATGTGTGCCGCAAACTTCCATAATGGAGACATGCTCTCGTATCCCCGCGGCACGCTCCCTGATTTTTTCCAATAACTTGGCTGCCAGGTCCGGATCCCTGTACTCGCTAACGTGTTTCATCGTTAGCATCCATCAATTCACCGAGTAATTCCAAACGCTTGTTCGCCTCTTCCTCATCCAGCTTGCTAATGGCAAAACCGGCGTGAGAGATCACATAGTCCCCCACCCGGACTTCCTCGTCTAAAAGATCCAGGTATGCCACCCTTTGGACTCCGCCCACATCGGTTACCACTGAACCGTCTTCCCTGAAGGAAACCACTTTACCCGGAAACCCTACACACATGTTAGCTCCGTTTTCCTGAAAATTTTTATAGTTGTAAATAACTCTGCATAATATCTAAATCCAAAAATATCAATCCACTTCCATCTCCAGCAATTTAAGCTCTTCAGTACCACCTTGCAGATTCACCTTGCTTGAACCGCATTGCGGGCACTCACCAGTATATTCCTCCATTTGGAAACTATTTTCACAAGAATAGCAATATATCTGTATTGGATGGATCTGAAACTTGAGTTCCGCACCCTCGGCTATGGTGCCCTTGGCAACCGCTTGAAAGGAGAAGTCCAGCGCATTTTCCTCAACACAGCTCAATTTGCCAAAAGAAAACCGCAAGGTTTGTACTTTGGTAAAATCGTGCTCTCTGGCATAATCCTGTATTATATTCAATATGGATTGGCAAAGGGAAAGTTCATGCATACAAAATCCTTCTACTCTAACTTGTTTTCATCCGGAAACTGCCCTTTTTCCGAATTGAAAACTTACTATTTCCATATCCGGAAATTAGAAATTCCCGGATAGAAACTAAATTGAAAACTCGGGAACCACTCTTTTGAAATGTTAAACCACAAGCGCTCGAACCAATAAATTTAGTTCTTATTTACTATTACATAAACTTGTTATTCTGGCAAGAATTCATACTCTGCTTTAAGTAATTATTAACTGCCAATGCGTCAACGTTCCAGGCTTTAGAATTTGTGGGCACCCGGCTGCGGCTTGACTTGATATAAGCTATCAGGGTGTTATAATAGAAAACTGTCGCTGTAGTGCTAAAGAACTTGCAGTTATTGCAGTTTTTCTTTAAAATCTTTTTTTGCAAACAAACAGGACAACATATCCACAGGAAAGGCTTTGAAATACACATCAATTTTGGACAAAACCTACAATCTATTCACATATCTCGCATTACCCGGAATAATGGGCCACCTCTTGATCAAATCAATTAAGAATTCGGAATATCACAAACGATACCCGGAAAGATTCGGTCATGTTTCCTTCGGTCCCCTCAGTGACTCCATCTGGATCCACGGAGTATCTGTGGGAGAGGTGCAGTCAGCGCATCCCCTGGCAAAAAAAATACTGGAACAGAATATTTGCAGGGACATGGTAGTAACATCCACTACTCCCACCGGATCGGAACAAGTACAAAACACCTTTCCCAAATCCATATACCATTCTTATCTTCCCTATGATCTACCATTTTTTGTAAATAGATTCTTCCCCTCTGTGAACCCTAAACTGGTAATGTTCATGGAAACCGAAATCTGGCCCAACATATTCAAATACTGCCATAATAGTTCTATACCACTTGTAATTGCCAATGCCAGGATATCCCCGGATTCGTTCAAAAGATACCAAAAAATAAAATTTTTTATCAGTCCAGTACTGAATTATTGTCAAAAGATTCTGGCACAGAGCGAAAAAGATGCAGAGCGTTTTTTAAGCCTGGGAGTGTCGCCCAGGAAAATTATTACGACCGGTAACATAAAATTCGACATAGAACTTTCGGAAAACAAAATTGAGAAAGGAAGAAAGCTAAGAGAGAAATTTGCCCCCAAAGGACCGATCTGGGTTGCTGCCAGCACTCATAACGGGGAAGAGGAGCAACTCCTTGACGTTCATGCCAAATTATTGGAAAAGGAACCCGAGGCCCTGTTGATTATCGTCCCCAGGCATCCAGAACGTTTTGAAACTGTAGCAGATCTCTGTTCCAAAAAAGGATATCAATTTCAACGACACAGCAAAAGAAAAGGTGTCGATCCCGATATCAAAGTATATTTAGGAGATACCATGGGAGATTTGCCTACTTATTACGCAGCTTCAGACATCGCCTTTGTAGGAGGCAGCCTTGCGGAAATTGGTGGCCATAACATGCTGGAACCATCGGCCCTGGGACTCCCTGTATTTACCGGTCCTCACCTGTTCAACTTTCAGGAGATCGCAAACATGCTCCAAGAAAATCAAGCACTCAGTATTGTTAATTCTTCGGAGGAACTTTTTCAGAATCTGTATTCTCTACTGCAACATCCAGCAAACATAAAAACTATTAGCGAAAAGGCCAAGCAAGTGGTGCATGACAACAAGGGAGCAGTAGAGAAGACCTTGAAGCAAATAACCGAATTACTCCCTCAAGGAACCGATTAACAGGGATTTTTCCTTGTTATAAAAAGAGTTGTACCTACACAATATCAAAAATCAATAATCATGCGCACGATCTTGTACAATACATTAACCACTTGGTTTCAATGGCTGAATCCGGAAACTATCTCGGCAATAGGAAGGACAATTGGCAAGATAATGTGGTATTGCTTGCCTTCCAGGCAAAAGAAAGCCAAGGAATCCATTGATTACCACATCCAGGATAAAGACAAGAATGCCAAAGAATTGGCTTATTCCAGTTTCATACACTCCGGACAATCTTTTATGGAATTGTTCATGGCACGGGATTTCGACTATAGATTCATGTCTGCCAGAATTAAAATTGACTTCCCTGAAAATCTGGAATTCATAAAAAAGGTGGACAGGCCGATAATCGCTACCACCGGACATTTCGGAGCGTGGGAACTGCTCGCCGGCATACTGAGGCTGAATTTCAACGACAGGAAATCGCAGATAATAGTAAAAGAACCCAAGGATCAGGGCCTGAACAATATCTTGAAGCATTACCGCAGCCATTTCGGAGTGGAGGTAGTGTCCAAGGATAATGCCACGTTCAAGGTCTTGCGTTGTCTGAAACGCAAAGGTATTTCCGCTTTTCTGGTGGACCAAAACACAGTGCGGTCCAAGGCCGTGTTTCTACCCTTTTTAAACGACTACGCAGCAATAAACATAGGCCCTGCACTACTGGCGCTGCGTTCCAATGCTCTGATCTGGCCAGCCTTCCTGTTCAGGGATTCTAATACCCAATATACATTCTATTCCTTTGAAGCATTGGATACAAGAGAATTAACCGGAAGCACGGAAGAGAAGGTAGAAAAAGCCGCCCTTTTCTATACTCAGGCTGTAGAGGAAATGATAAAAAAATTTCCGGAACAATGGTTCTGGATGCACAATCGTTGGAAAAACCGACCGAAGTGGGAAATCGAGGGCAAAAACTAAAAGGCCCGGTACAACCGGGCCTAATGATCATCCAAAATAGTATTATTAAATCTTGTTTAGCTGGAAAAGGCCTTCTCGAAATTGGGAACAACTTGCTTCTTACGACTCATTACTCCATCCAGCCAAGCCTTCTCACCATCCGGCTTTGCCCCGAATGCCTTTTCAACAACTGAAGGATCGTCAGTAGCCATCAGCAATTCCGAACCTTCCTTCATAATATCGGTAAGGAGCAAGAACACACTATGGTAGTCTCCTTCGCCCTTTATGCTCTTTATATCATTGGCCAAATCTTCTTTCACAGAATCCAAGAGGGACAAGTCCACTACTTCCAACTGGCCTATGCCCACTTTATTTCCGCTCATATCGAAGTCTTTGTAATCCCTGTGTACCAAGTCCCGAATCGGGGTACCTTCAATTGCGGATTTCACTTTGAACATTTCCATTCCCAGAGAAGTAAGATCACTCACTCCCGCTTTTTTGGCCAATTCCTCGCCTACCTTCTTGTCTTCGTCGGTGCAGGTAGCTGATTTAAATATAACCGTATCGCTCAAAATGGCGCAGAGCATAATTCCGGCGAGATCTTTCGGAAGTTCCACATTGTAAAAATCGTACATATTCTTGAGCACGGTACAAGTGCAGCCCACCGGCCAAGTCCAAACTTCTATCGGATTATTCGTGGTAACATCGCCAACCTTGTGGTGATCCACAATACCGAGCAGTTCGCCTTTATCCAGATTGTCGATGGTCTGTGACAAGTCGGAATGATCCACCAAGAATATTTGCTTATCAGAAGCATCGCTAACCTTTTCAGGTGCACCAACTCCGAACTTGTCCAGTACAAACTTGCTTTCATCGTTTATGTCTTCTTGTACTGCGGGTTTACTTTCAACACCCAATTTGCTTTTCAAATCAGCTAAAGCAATTGCGGCACATACAGAATCCGTATCCGGGCTCTTGTGTCCAACAACATATGCAGGCATAATCTACCTCCTCCTATACATTTTTTTAATATTCAACTTTTGGTCAAAAACCTTGTGATATGTATCACAAAACATTACGCCTGCCAAGGAGATTAAAACAACAAATTTTAAATAATTAAAATCATCTCCTCCTACCCTCTATCCAGCTAACCAAACCCCGAGACAGAGCAAGCCGCCACATAGTATCAGGTACTGGTACAAGCTTTTTTTGCGAAGAGACAACAATCCGCCCAGCAAAGCAACCATCCAAAGATAGTTCCAGGAAAAACCCTCTATGTATAAAGGCCAAAAAGGCCTGATATAAGCGTAAAGATACTTAATGGAAACAAAACTGCACAGAAAAAGCACGCTATTCATCAGGAAGATTTGCAAAAGTGAATTTTTTATCAAATGTTTGGGCTGGAAAAGGTCCAGGTTGGACTTTGACCAAGACAAGAGTTTGTCATAGCTTCGATTCTGCAGGATCCTTTGCCAAGACTCCAGTTTTGATCCCAAAAAGGCCAATGGAATAGTCAAGAACAGGATTGGCAAGACTTGACCCGCCCTGTACAGTTCAAGATCCAAAGCAAGCAGGATGGTAACAAAGGTAGCGATCATTTTATGGGGAGGGATATAAGTTCCAGCATTAAACTTATCAATCCATAAGAGCTCGAAAAATACTGCAACACCAAGAACCAAACTCCAATTGCCGGTAATCAGGCCAATAAACAACCCCAAGGTGATCGGCCTGTCCAACAACCCGATGCTCAATGCAAACCTGGACAGGGAAATAAGCCCAAAAAAAAACTTGTCATTATTAACAACAAGATGCTATTCATTGGAATCATATTATTACCAAATCTTTTTTACATTTATTTGCTGATTCGGTATACAACGAAAATCCAAATTAATCCCGTTTTCCTCGAAAAACCTCAAACAATTCCTGTCTTCTTCACTCAAGGCTATATGTTCGCAAATCTGCGTTTTTCCGGTGTCATAATGTATATTCCCTATATTTACATAATCAAAATCCAAACCCAGTTCAAAGGCCTTCTTTGCATCACTGCAGGATGCAAACAACAGAAAGGCATTTCCATTGCCTATATTTTGCCAATATTGATTCAAGGCATTCAAGACATTCTCGACAAATGTAAAGACCAGTTTAATGCCTTGAGGTATTGCCAATTTGACAATAGTCTGCTGGATATCATCGGCTGCCAACTCGTCATTGACCACCAGGATTATTGTAACATTAGCATAGGGCAGCCAATTCTCGATCACCTGTCCATGGACCAACCTATTGTCTATCCTGATCCAAAGGTTATTTTTGTTCATGGGCCACTTTTCGCTTCAATACTTCCCCGGCAACCAAAATACCTTGCCTGCCAGCAGATTTTGCATCGTTTGACAAGGATTCCAAGGTAATTGATTCTTCCTCGGATTCAGTTTGCCCCCTAACTTCCAGTATCTTTAAGAACATGGGTAAATTCACACCTGTAATCACTTCCAACTGTCCGGTTCCTATAAGGGAAAGGCTAAGGTTGCTAGGGGTCCCTCCGAACATATCAGTCAGGACAATAACCCCATCCCCTGAATCCACACTCTTAACAGTAGAGTGTATTTCATTAACGCTTTTCTCCATGTCTTTAGCCACATTAACGGATAAAGCCGCACATTGATCCTGTTTCCCCAAAATACCCTCAGCAGCTTCCATTAATTGCTCCCCGTATTGGGCGTGTGTTACTATTACTACACCAATCATGAACTCCTCTTCAACTAGACTCTAGGTGCTAGAGACCAGAAACTAAGAAACTAGCCGAAATAATTAGTTTCAAATTGCTTTATCTCCAACCCTGTACAACCTTTCTACTAAAACCAAATGCCCTACAGGGCACAATGAAGCATGGGCAATCTCGACTACGAAGTAGCGAGGGCAATCTCGACTACAAAGTAACGAGGGCAATCTCGACTACGAAGTAGCGAGGGCAATCTCGACTACAAAGTAGCGAGAAAATTTTAGCTAAAACATCCTCTTACTTAAAACTTTAACACCTTAAAACTAATCATGTTAAATGACAATCCAACAAGTTTCTAGTCTCTAGTGGTCTCTAGTTTCTAGTCTCTTGATCAGCCTAATTCCAAATGCCTGTGTTCTACAGAAATTTGTTTTCCCTGCTGCTTAAGGGTTTCAGCAATTGTTTCCGCCACAGCAACAGATCTATGCCTGCCACCGGTGCATCCCAGTGCCATGGTTAACCTGTACCTACCTTCTTTAATATATAAGGGCAATAAATACAATAAAAAATCCAAAAAACGGCTTTTAAAAACTTCACCCTCTTCCCCTCCGAGAACATATTCCCTGATCTTGCTGTCTCTCCCGGAAAATTGCTGCAAATCGGGATCAAAATAAGGATTGGGAAGGAAACGCAAGTCAAACACCAGATCAGCTTCCCTCGGGACACCGTATTTATACCCGAAACTCAGAATATGTATCCTAAGACCTTGGCTCACATCAGTAAGAAAATTCAAGTTTTCCTGAAGATGACGCCTTAAATCGTGTACAGAATACTCGGTCGTGTCTATTACTAACTCCCCGTCCTTTTTGAGCGGGGCCAACAACTCCTGTTCTATCTCCAGCGCCTGTTCAAGGTTTATATCCTTGGATTCCAGCGGATGTGGCCTTCTGGTAGTGGCATAGCGCTTGTATAAAGTCTCAAAGGCGGCTTCCAAAAAAATTACATGGGGACGGCAATTTTCTTTTTCCAGCCACTTGAAAGTTTCCTGCCATTCCTCCAAAAAACCGTGCTGCCGTATATCCATTCCCAAGGCCAATCCCCGATAACCAGTGGGATTTTCATTCTGAAACAAATCCACAAGCCTAACTACCATACTGCAGGGCAAACCATCCACGCAAAAAAAACCCACGTCCTCAAATACCTTTAAAGCAGTACTCTTACCTGCCCCGGACAGACCGGTCAAAATAATCACCGGACATCTTTCTATGTCTGACAAGAAATTATTCATTTGATTTGATCTATTCCCTGAATAAAGAGATTCAATATCTTTTCCCTGCAATCTCGTGATATGCCGTTGCAACCTAAACAGAACTCAGCAAATCCCAAATTCCCTTAGCTCCTTCAACTTCCATAAAAGTCTGTCTGAATTCAGGGTCCTTCACCATCCTGGAAATTTGGGCCAATATCCTGAGGTGCAACCCGGCAACCTGTTCCGGTGCAAGCACCAAAAAAAATATATAACAGGGTTTGTTGTCTATCGCAGCAAAGTCCACCCCGTCAAAACTTCTTCCCACTATTAATTTTATATCCTCCAAATCTTCCATCTTGCCGTGGGGAATAGCTACACCGTCCCCAATGCCGGTGCTTCCCAAACTCTCCCTTTCCATCAGAATTTTGTGGGACTTTTCATAAGAAAAATCCGGGTCGTTATTTGAAAGAGGGGTTAACAATTCCTTCAAGACATCAGTCTTGCTCCTGGACTTGAGATCAGGTAATATATAATCTTCCTCTAAGTATTCCACTAATTGCATACGATTACATCCTGGGATCAATTAAACCATAATCACCGTTTTTACGCCTATAAATCACATTGACTCTGTCGTTGGCAACATTAAAGAAGACCAAAAAATGTGCATCCAAACTCTCTAATTGATCCACCGCTTCATCAATGTCCACGGGCTTGGGTTCAAAATTGTCGGTTTGCACCACCCTAGCGCTCCCCTTACTGGAAAGGGAAGCAAAATCGGATTCTTCCACATTTGTATTCTTGAAATTTTTTCCCTTGCGTTTGTCTTTTTGTTTATCCCTTTCCTTTCTGAGTTGGGTTTCCAATTTATCTAAAACTGAATCTATTGTTGCGTACATATCTTCAGTTTCTTCTTGTGCGGAAAGGTGTATATCATCTGCTTGCAGTATTGCTTCTGCATTTTGGCGATATTTTTCCACAGAAAAATTTAATTGTAAAACCGAACTATCGCTGCGTTTAATGTATTTTTCCAATTTTTGAAAACGATCTCTAACGTATTGTTTTAATTGTTCCGTGGGATCAAAATTCTTAAAATTAAGTTTAATTTCCATACATCTGCCTCCTAACAACTGTCTGATTTGTCATTAAAATTTCATTTTTCCCATCTTTTTTCGTTTTGTAGAAGAAGGTATCCCCATAGCTTCCCTGTATTTTGCTACCGTTCTTCTTGCTATATATACTTGCAATTTATCATTCAATATCTCCACCAGCTTATTGTCACTCAAAGGCTTGTTCGGATCCTCTTCCGAGACCAAGCCTTTTATCAAGGACTTCACGCTTTCTGAAGCAACCTGGCCTCCGCTACTAAGTCCCAATCCGCTATTGAAAAAATACTTCAATTCAAAGGTACCAAATGGGCACGCCAGGTATTTGTTGGTGGTTATCCTGCTTACAGTGGACTCGTGCATTTCAATATCCTCGGCCACATCTTTCAGCACCATGGGTCTCAAATAGTTCACTCCGTATTCGAAAAACTCCTTTTGAAATCCCAGAATGCTCTCTACCACCTTGTAAAGTGTCCTCTGCCTTTGATAAATACTCCGCATCAACCACACAGCTTCTCTTAATTGTTCCTGTAGGTACTCCTTGGTCTTGCCTTGGGTTTTGCTCAACTCGCTTTTATAAAAATCATTCAATTGAAGGTCCGGGAGTCCTTCCTCATTGAGCAGAATCACAAACTCCTCGTTGTACTTATATATGTATGCATCCGGAACAATATAGAAAGTCTCTCCCCCGCCGAAACTGCTTCCCGGCCTGGGATCCAGATTTTTTATCAAATCAAAATATTCGTACAACTGCTCCAGGGATATATTCAATATATTTGCCAATTGCTGGAATTTGTTTTCCTCCAATTCCCCCAAATATTCGTATATCAAGGTCCTTAGTTCAGGTTCATCCACTCCCAGGTTTTGAACCTGTCTCAAAAGGCACTCATTCAGGCTGCGGGCTGCAACTCCTACCGGATCAAAAAACTGGATCCTGTACAATACCTTCTCTACTTCCTCACAGTTGTAGGAATAAGTATCAGCTATCTCTTCGGGGAAAAACTCCAAATATCCGCTGCTTCCCAGACTTGAAATAATAATTTCCCCTATTTCCCTTTCTTTGTCATCGAAATCGGATAGATACAATTGCCAATACAAATGGCTTTCCAAGGAGGGTTTGGACGCGGACACCGCTTCCAGGGGGACGGATTCGTCAACTGCTTCCTTTTCCTTGAATTGATGTGCGGAACTGGAAAACGTACCCATGTAATCATCCCATTCCGCATCCCGCAAGGAACTGCTGTCTTCAACGTTTATCTTTTGAAATTTTTCATTATTAGACTCTTCCGGTTGCTCCCAATTCTCCTGCTCTCCTTTTTCCTCCAGCAACGGGTTTTCCATCAATGCCTGCTGTACAGTCTCGGCCAATTCCAATCTGGAATATTGAAGCAATCTTATCGCCTGTTGCAACTGGGGAGTCATTACCAGCTGCTGGCTCAATTTTATATCTTGTTTTAATTGCAGGCTCATAATTTATATTAGTACCTTTTTTTCATTGTTACAATCAGGTAGTTAAATTTTTAATATGAAAAAGTTTTCTCGCCCCGCCCTGCCAAGGCAGGGACGGAGTCTAAATTGCCCATCATTCGTTGTGCCCGCTAGGGCATGGGAGTTAACAGCAGATAAAGAAATTCAAGCCCGCTTAAAGCATTCAAGCAAAAAAATAATTATATCAATAAATTAATTTTTATGCAAAGATTTTGCCACAAAACTGATTGTATTGCAACTATACAATTAGATTGCGAAACAGCTGTTTGTTTTTGCTATACCGTGCTGATGCTATCTTTAACCGGATAATCCGGGATCACAAACTAAATTTCTCTCCCAGGTAAACTTCCCTGGCTTTAGCGTCAGAAACAATATCGTTGGGTGTACCTTCCAATATTATCCTGCCCTCGTAGACGAGATAAACCTTGTCGCAAATATGCATGGTCTCGCGGACATTGTGGTCAGAAATCAAAATGCCTATATCCCTGTTTTTCAGGTCAAAAACAATCTGTTGAATATCATCTACAGCCAAGGGGTCAATGCCGGCAAAAGGCTCATCGAGCAACATAAACCTGGGATTTAGCACCAAGGCCCTGGCGATTTCCAATCTTCGCCTCTCGCCCCCGGAAAGATGATAGGCCTTCTGTTCGGAAAGTTTGCTTATACCCAGCTCATGCATCAATCTTTGCTGGGTTTCTTTTTGTTGCTTCTTGTTCAATCCAGAATATTCCAGGATTATCCTCAAATTGTCCCCAACTGTCAGGTTCTTGAATACCGAACTTTCCTGCGGCAGATAGCTCAAGCCGAAACGGGCCCTGCTATGTAGGGGCCAACTGGTAATATCCGTGTCATCCACCCATATATTTCCCTGCTTGGGAGCAATAATCCCTACCAACATATAAAAAGTAGTGGTTTTCCCGGCCCCGTTTGGACCCAACAAACCAACCACTTCCCCCTGTTCAAGTGAAAGGGTGACATTATTTACAACCAGACGTTTTCCGTAGGATTTTGTAATGTTGTGTGCTTTTAGGCAGGTCATTATTGCCTTGTTTCAGAAGAGTTTGATGAAGGAAATATCAAGGCTTCCACCTGATTTTGTTTTCCACTCACGATTTCACTTTTGTTTTCATCCAGATACAGTCTAACAGTATCTGCCCGGATCCTGTTGGGCCCTTCCTTTAATAGCACATCCTCGGTCAAGACCAAAAGATTTTTCTGGCGCAAATATACCGCTTTAGAACTTTCTGCGGAACGATTTTCCATTCTGATCTGCACATTTTTTTTGGCTACAACCTTATCAAGACTCTGTTGTATATCCATGGATTGCTGATTTACACCCCCGGCACGTCGGGACCCTTCTTTTTTTTCCTGCCCAGTTTTTAATTTGGAATCGGAAACCGCTGCCTGGTTCAAATAAACCACGAGATTTTCACACTTCATCCGGAAATCTTTGGTATCAACAATAACATTATCAACAAAATTTATTTGATTATTCTTGTGCGTGTACACCATTTTCCGGGCTGTAATCCTGGTAGCATTACCTTGGTTCCCTTTTGAAAAAAGAGTGGAATTCCCGGCATTTAAACCTTGGCTCGACACCAAGAAAGCAATAATACAAAAACACAAAAAAAAGAAGGAATTTTGGATTTTGCAAGGGATGTACATTATGTTAATAAATCCTTTTATATTTTAACGCTGCAGGATATGGCTGTAAAAGTTATTTGCAGCCGTTTCAAGTCTGGAGGTGTTTACAGGATGCGACTGCAAAAATACAATTCCCGGGTTTCAGTCAGAGGTTACGTTTTATAACATCTTGATTTTTCTGTCTTCTGACATCTACATCCTGTCCTTCAAGCCTGCAAAACGCCTTTTTGCACACGCGCCTTAGATGCTTTCACCAAGATAGACCTTTACCTCTCCTTGAAAAGAAAGCTCTTGTTTTTCCAGATTCAAACTGGCTTTTTCACTCTTAACCAAGTAGTCCTTTCGACTTAAACGTATACCGCCCCGAAACTCTATCTTTTCATCCTTCCCTAGATAGTACATACTATCCGCAGTCATTTTGTTCCCGGCATAATTCGCAACTACTCCGTTCCAAAGCCTTATTTCGGATTCTTCCGGATTCGCAGTTCCGATTGGTGCATGCATACTAATCTCATGGGTCGAATTTTTCAAATAAAAATTGAATTTGGGACTATAAACCTTGATCTGCTTCTCCTCCTTGAAATACTTGCTTTTCTTTGCTATAAGTTCCCATTTCTCCCTCCCGGCTTCTCCCTGTACCAATTCAACATCGTCCAGATTAATATAAACCGAGGTATCTATTTCCAGCCCATTGTCCTCCGGAGCCTGGGGAAAATACCAAAAAGCGGCACCCAATGCGGTTAATAAAACTAGTAAAAAAAAAATTATCCGCTTATTCTGCAATGATTCCATTTCTCCCAAAGTTGAGGCATTTTATTTTGAGCCCTGAGAATAAAGTTGACAACTTCTCTTACCGCTCCGCTTCCCCCGGGTGTTTCCGTTAGCAGGGTTGCAAGATCCTTTATTTCCGGTTGAGCATTTGCCACAGCCACAGGCAATCCAACCCTGCTCATGGGGACGGCATCCACCCAATCGTCTCCCACGAAGGCAATATCCTGTAATTGTATGTTGTGCCGGTGAGATATATCGTTTAGTATTTCCTCTTTATCGAATTTCCCTGCATGATATTCCTTTATACCAAGCTCACCTATACGCTGGCGTACTGCCTCGGACTCCAGGCCTGTAAGCACTCCTACTTCCAAATCCGCTGCCTGGGCCAATTTTACACCAAAACCGTCCTGTACATGAAACCTCTTGGTCACATTTCCGTTATTGTCGTAATACAATCCACCGTCAGTGAAAACACCATCTACATCGCACAACAGGATCCGGATATTTTTTGCCGACTCTTCGGGACTCATAAAGCCTTCCTTATATTTATAAGCCCCTTGTACAGTAAGCTAATATCCTGCAGGGGCCAGCTATTTGGACCGTCGCACAGGGCCTTGTCCGGGTCAGGATGTATTTCGGTGAAGATTCCATTGCATCCGGCGGCTACTGCTGACCTGGCCAGTACCGGGACAAAATCTCTCTGTCCGCCTGAACTTCCACCTTGACCTCCGGGTATCTGCACTGAATGGGTGGCGTCGAACACCACCGGAGTGCCAATATTTTGCATCAAGGGCAGCGACCTGAAGTCCACCACCAGGTTGTTGTATCCAAAACAGCTGCCGCGTTCAGTGAATATTATATTATTGTTTCCTGCCTGTTGCAATTTATTGCATACATTTTCCATATCCCAAGGAGCCATAAACTGGCCCTTCTTTACATTTACTATCTTTTGGGTATCTGCGGCAGCCAGGAGTAAATCGGTTTGCCTGGACAAAAAGGCGGGAATCTGCAAAATATCTGAGACTTGGGAAACCAAAGGGGCCTGTTCCGGAAGGTGAATATCCGTGGTCACGGGCAATCCGGTCTTCTCTTTTATCTGTCCCAACCAGTCCAAGCCTTTTTCCAGGCCCGGCCCCCTGTAACTGTGAATGGAACTCCTGTTGGCCTTGTCAAAGGAACTCTTGAACACTATCCTGACTCCCAGTTCCCTGCCCAGGGTAGCCAATTCTTCACCCACTTCCATGCCCAGTTCCAGGCTCTCCAGAACACAGGGGCCTGCGATAAAAAAAAGTTCCTGACTACACTCCTGATACAATTTTTTCACATCCATTAACAACCTACCAATCCTGATTTTTCTCGTGTTTCCTTTAACAGCCCAGGATTGATCAAACATGACATCCGGATTGCGGGGCAACTGTCTAAAATCACCTTCCAGCCCCGGACAAGGAAGCCCTTATAAATTCCCGGAACAAGGGATGGGGTTTCATGGGTGTGGATTTGAATTCCGGGTGGAACTGACACCCCACGAACCAGGGATGGTCTTCGACTTCCACAATCTCCACCAATTCCTTGTCCGGGGAACTGCCGCAGACAATCAGTCCGTTGCTCTCAACATCCTCTAGATAGGAATTATTGAACTCATATCTGTGCCTGTGGCGTTCATCTATCCGATCCTTTCCATAGGCGTTTTTGACTTTGGTCTCCCCCTTCAACTCGCAAGGATAGGCCCCTAGGCGCATTGTTCCGCCCTTGTTTGAATTGGAGTCCCTTTTTTGCACGCACTGGCTGCGAACATCGTACCACTCAGTCATCAAATATATTACCGGATCAGGTGTATCCGGATAAAACTCGCTGGAATGGGACTTGGGCAGTTGAAGAACATTCCTGGCAAATTCAATAACAGCGCATTGCATACCCAGACATATTCCAAAAAACGGGATATTCTTTCTCCTTGCATATCCACAGGCCAGAATCTTGCCTTCCACTCCCCTGAAACCAAAACCTCCTGGAACTAATATACCATCAATATTATTGAACTTTTCTTCCAAATTATCCGGAGTCAATTCTTCGGCATTCACATATTCCAGGTCCACTGCGGCCTGATTAAAGGCTCCTCCGTGTATCAAGGCTTCATGCAAGCTCTTGTATGCCTCTTTCAGATCCACATACTTGCCCACGATCCCTATTCGCGTCCTTTTAGAAGGATTGTTCAGGTTGTAGACCAAATCCTTCCATTCAGTCAAATCCGGATTCTTCGCCCGCAACCTGAGCATAATGGCTACCTTTTGATCCAGGCCTTCGTTGTACAACTCCAGCGGGACTTCGTAAATATTACTGACATCCACTGCTGAAAACACTGCATCGGATTCGACATTGCAGAACAGTGCTATCTTGGATTTTATACTGTCATCCAACTCTAGTTCAGAGCGGCACAAAATTATATCCGGCTGTATTCCTATACTGCGCAGTTCCTTGACACTGTGTTGCGTAGGCTTGGT
>Ga0207414_1000307_pt1 | contig 22973 bp, 24 predicted proteins | sample PonA231FremontCA_2_FD_187269 | JGI IMG/M metagenome (GOLD analysis project Ga0207414, IMG submission 187269) | Marine sediment microbial community from Fremont, CA, USA - Pond A23 Sediment 1 (SPAdes) | ecosystem: Environmental > Aquatic > Marine > Unclassified | place: USA: Fremont, California...
GCGCCGCCGGCGAGGTGGCGCCGCTGATGCTGGTGGGCGTGGCCAAGCTGGCGCCTCAGGTGCCGGTGGACGGCGACTTCCCCTTCCTGCATCTTGAGAGGAAGTTCATGCACCTGGGCTACCACATCTTCGACGCCGCCTTGCACGGCGGCGATGTCCAGGCGGCGATGCCGCTGATCTATGCTACCGCGCTGCTTCTGGTGCTGGTGATCCTGGTGCTTAACCTGACTGCAATATTCCTGCGCCATCATCTCAGTACGCGTCACGGTGCGCTTATCCGTCGATGAGCCCAGTACCGCCGCGTCACCCGGGAGACTCGATGTCAATCGCCCTGGATTTGCGCCCGCCGTCCGATCCATCGGCGGTCATCGACTTTTCTCCGGAGGCCAGCAGTCTGGCCATCCGCGACTTGAGTCTTGCCTATGGGGACACGCCGGCGCTGCACCATCTTACCTTGAGAGTTCCCAGGCACCGCGTCACGGCTTTCATCGGGCCCTCCGGCTGTGGCAAGTCGACCCTGCTGCGGGTGTTCAATCGGCTCCACGATCTCAATGACCGGGTGGTGCGCAAGGGGGACGTTCATCTCGAGGGACAGGACATCCACGCGCCAGAGGTCGATGTGGCCGAGCTGCGTCGACGGGTGGGGATGGTGTTCCAGGCCCCCAATCCCTTCCCCATGTCGATCTACGACAATGTGGCATTCGGCCTGCGTCTTCAGGGGGGGCTGAGCAAGCGCAAGCGGGATGACGTCATCGAGTGGGCACTGCACTCGGCGGCACTCTGGGACGAGGTGAAGGACCGGTTGCGTGCCTCGGCATGGTCGCTCTCGGGGGGCCAGCAGCAGCGCCTGGTGATCGCCCGCACCCTGGCCGTGGGTCCTGAGGTGCTGCTGCTCGACGAGCCGGCCTCGGCGCTGGATCCCATCTCCACGCTCAAGATCGAGGAGCTGATCCGCAACCTGAAGTCGCATCTGACCCTGGTGCTCGTCACTCATAATATGCAGCAGGCGGCTCGAGTCTCCGACTATACCGCCTTTCTGCATGACGGCGAGCTGGTGGAATATGGCCCCACCGACACTCTTTTCACCAATCCGCGCCTGCGGCGCACCGAGAACTACATCACCGGGCGCATGGCCTGACGGCCGTCCCCAAGGAGAGGTCACATGGACATTACCAGCAATACCTATAGCCAGCACATTTCGCGTCAGTTCAATCAGGAGCTCGAAGAGCTCAAGACCCACCTGATGGCCATGGGTGGCCTGGTCGAGAAGCAGGTACAGGACGCCGTGGGCGCCCTGCTTGAAAGCGACTCTGCCCTGGCCGAGCGGGTGGTCGACAATGACCGCGCGGTCAATGACATGCAGATCAAGATCGACGAGGAGTGCACCCAGGTGCTGGCGCGGCGCCAGCCCACTGCCTCCGACCTTCGCCTGGTCCTGGCGGTGATTCGCGCTGCCTCCGATCTGGAGCGGATCGGTGACGAGGCAAGCAAGATCGCTCGCAACGCCATCGATCTGATCGAGGCCGATAACGGCAATCGCGGCTTTGTCGAGGTGCGCATGATCAGTGAACACGTGCGGCGCATGGTGCGTGACGCCTTGACCTCCTTCGCCCGTCTCGACACGGAACTGGCGCTGAAGCTGGTTCACGAGGACGAGGAGGTCGACAGCGAGTACAAGAGCGCCATGCGCTCGTTGATGACCTTCATGATGGAAGACGCCCGCTCGATCTCGTCGGTCCTCAGCGTGATGTGGATCCTGCGTGCGCTCGAGCGTATCGGCGATCATGCCAATAATCTGGCCGAATACGTGGTCTATCTGGTGAAAGGGCTCGATATCCGCCACACCGACCCCGAGGATCTCGACGAGGACATGTTCGAGCGCAATGGTTGACCGCGGACGTCTCGTGACCCTCAATATGGCATTCTGCCGCCCGTGGGCGGCAGGCTCGTGATACGAGGTCGTGACGAATGCTCGATGCCTTCACTGCGCTGACCCGCGGGACCCGGCTGGTCTACTCTCGCGGCCTGAGACGCTACGTGTTCCTGCCGATACTCGTCAACCTGCTGGTCTATGCGGCCATGCTCTGGTACGTGCTGGGCCATTTCGGCGACTGGCTCGCGGGCTGGATGGCCCTGGTGCCCCCTTGGCTGGACTGGCTCTCCTGGCTGATCTGGCCGCTTTTCGTGCTGAGCCTCGTGCTGATCGTCGTCTTCACCTTCACCCTGGTGACTCACCTCATCGCGGCACCCTTCTACGGCTTCCTGGCCGCCCGGGTGGAGAGAGAGGTGACCGGCGAGCCGCCCCTGGACGATCGCGGTCTGATGGAAACCGCCGTGGATGCGCTGGGACGCGAGCTCATCAAGCTGGGGTATATCCTTCCGCGCATGGCGCTGCTTTTCATTCTCAGCTGGATACCGGTGGTCAATCTGGTGGCGCCGCTACTTTGGGCGGGCTTCTCTGCCTGGATCATGGCGATTACCTACCTCGACTATCCCATGGACAACAACAAGGTCAGCTTTCGCGACATGCGCAGCCGCCTGAAAGCCCGCTGGTGGCCAACGCTCACCTATGGCGGCTGGGTAACCCTCATCACCTGGCTACCGTTGGCCAACCTCTTCCTGCTGCCCGGTGCCGTCGCCGCCGCCGTCCTGATGTGGGAGCGCCATTACCGTGGCAGCGAGACGGGCAAGGCCCGGCGGCCGGCTCAGGCACGCTGAACGCGTCTGGCCGTTTCGCCCAGGCGTTCAGCGGGGAACAGACAGCGGAAGGTCGTGCCCCGTCCGGGGCGGGAGGCGATCTCCAGGCGGGCACCGTGGCGCAGCAGCACGTGCTTGACGATGGCCAGGCCCAGGCCGGTACCGCCGGTGGCGGTGCTGCGGCCCTTGTCGACGCGATAGAAGCGCTCGGTGAGGCGCGGCAGATGCACCGGGTCGATGCCTTCGCCATCGTCTTCCACCTCCAGGGAGGCGCCTTCACCATGGGGTCGCCAGCGCAGCACGATATGGCGATCATCGCCGGCGTAGCGCACGGCATTGAAGGCCAGGTTGGAAAGGGCACTGCGAATCTCTTTCTCGCTGCCTATCAGCGGACGAGGCTCCTCGATCTCCACGCTGATGGCGTGGCGACCTTCGGAGAGCGCAGCGGCGTCGTCCTGAACGGCCTCGAGCATGGCATCCATTGCCAGGGGCGCATCATCACGTCCGCCCTGGTCGATTTCCAGCCGTGAAAGCATCAGCAGGTCGTTGACCAGGTTCTGCATCCGATCGGTCTGGGCCTTCATCTGTGACAGGCCGCGACCCATCCTCGGCGGTAGCTGACCGGCCATGTCCTCGTAGGTCTCCAGGTAGCCGGCCAGCACCGTCAGTGGCGTTCTCAGCTCGTGGGAGACATTGGCCACGAAGTCTCGGCGCATCTGCTCCAGGCGATGCAGTCGAGTGATGTCGCGAGCCATCACCAGACGCTCGTCGTCACCGTAGAGGGTGATCTGGAACTGCAGGATCAGCGATTCATTGATGGGCGAAGGAAGGGTCAAGGGTTCACGGTAGTCGCGTGAATGGAAATAGTCGACGAAGCGTGGGTCACGCAGCAGGTTGGTGATGTGCTGACCGCGGTCGAGCTGGGGCTTGAGCCCCAGCATCCTTTCCGCAGCGCTGTTCCACCACTCGAGGTCGCCGTGGCGGTCGAGCATCACGACGCTGTCGCGCATCGCCTCCGAGGATTCCTGAATGCGCTGCAGCGTGGTCCTCAGCCGCTGCTGGGTCAGGCGCTGATGCTTCTGGTAGCGGTAGAGGCGATCGAACAGCTCTCCCCACAGGCCGCTGGCGGAGGGTGGCTCTTCCTGAGGACGCAGGGTGAGCCACAGGTAAAGGGCATGCAGCTGGCGCAGCTGGATGATCAGGCAGAGCAGGAGGCCGGTGGCCACGCCGGTCGAAGCGGCGGAAAAGGGCCAGCCGATCAAACCTCCGACACCGACCAGCGTCGCCAGGCGCCATAGCTCGCGTCGCCACAGCCGACCCACGTCAACCCTTGGTTGAGAACCGGTAGCCGGTGCCACGAACGGTCTGGATAAGCTGGTGATGGGGTTCGCCCAGCGCCTTGCGCAGGCGGCGGATGTGCACGTCCACAGTACGCTCCTCGACATAGACATTGCCGCCCCACACCTGGTCGAGCAGCTGCCCACGAGTATAGGCACGTTCCTGATGAGTCATGAAGAACTGAAGCAGTCGGTATTCGGTAGGGCCCATTTCCAGCGAACGGCCATCGATGCTGACGCGGTGACTGATCGGATCGAGCAGCAGCCCGGCGACCTCGACCGGGTCTTCGACGCCACGCGGTGTGGCGCGGCGCAGAACGGCCTTGAGTCGGGCCACCAGTTCCCGTGGCGAGAAGGGCTTGGTGATGTAGTCGTCGGCGCCGGCTTCGAGCCCCTGGATCTTGTTGTCCTCTTCGCCCTTGGCGGTGAGCATGATGATCGGCAGGTCTGCCGTGGCCTCTTCGCGCTTGAGGCGGCGGGCCAGCTCGATGCCGCTGGTCCCTGGCATCATCCAGTCGAGCAGTACCAGATCGGGCTGATGGTCCACGACCATGGCGTGGGCATCCAGGGCATTGTCCGCCTCGAGGACGCCATAGTCGGCCATTTCCAGCGCCACCGCGATCATTTCGCGAATCGGCGCCTCATCATCGACGATCAGTACGGTCTTGGCGGTCATCCCGGAACCTCGTGGTCAATGACATATCGATGACGATGACAGCACGTCATGATGACAGTAGCGTGACAGGCATTGCCTGTCGTCCGCTCAGCCGCCGTTCACCGCTGGCCAGAGGGAGAGGGCGATACCGGCGAAGACCAGCAGGCCGGACCAGTGGTTGTTGAGAAAGGCTTGGAAGCAGCGGTTCCTGTCCCTATGGCGGATCAGGAACTGCTGATGCACGAAGGTCGCCGCCATGGCGGCCAGCCCCAGCCAGAAGAAGCCCCCCAGCGTAAGCCACCATCCAGCCCAGGCCAGCAGTCCCAGGGTCAACCCCTGCAAGAGGCCGATCATCAGCCGGTCGGCGCGGCCGAACAGCACGGCGGTGGACTTGATGCCGACCTTCAGGTCGTCGTCGCGGTCGACCATGGCGTACTCGGTGTCGTAGGCCACCGTCCAGGCCACGTTGGCGGCGAACAGCAGCCAGGCGACCGGGGGCAAAGAGCCCAGCACGGCGCCGAAGGCCATGGGAATCGCCCAGGAGAAGGCCGCGCCGAGGAAGGCCTGGGGCAGGTGGGTATAGCGTTTCATGAAGGGGTAGATGAAGGCCAGCACCACGCCCACCACCGAGAGCATCACGGTGAAGAGGTTGGTGAACCATACCAGGACGAAGGCGGCCATCACCAGCATCAGGAACAGCGCCTGGGCCTCCCCCTCGCTGATTCGGCCGGTCGCCAGCGGGCGGTTCCTGGTGCGCCTGACGTGGCCATCGACGTGGCGGTCGGCATAGTCGTTGATCACGCAGCCGGCGGCGCGCATCAGATAGACGCCGGCGATAAAGATCAGCAGCACCTTGCGGCCGGGAATGCCCTCTGCGGCGACCCACAGGGCCCATAGCGTGGGCCACATCAGCAGCCAGGTACCGATGGGGCGGTCGAGGCGGGTCAGGTGCAGGAAGTCGGGCACCCGGGCCAGGCCCCTGGGGTGCATCAGGGATCGATCCATCTGGGTCTCTCGCATGTGGAAGCTTGCCGGCAGAGCCTAGCGCGAAGGCAGCCCGAGGTCACTTGCCATGCTATCGAGGAAGAACTCCTGGACCAGTACGGCAAAGCGCCGGTGGCGGAACAGCGAGCGGCGGCCCCACGGGCCCGATGCGTCGTAGAAGGGGGCTGGGTCGGCAGTGACCTCCAGCGGACTGCGTATCAGTCCGGGCTGGCGAAACAGCCAGCTGCCAAGTGATTGTTCACCCAGTCGGTCGAGTCGCTGGCCGTGCAGTCCACTCAGAGGGACGACCGAGCGTGCCACGACCCAGGGGCGTTCATCCAGGCAGAGTGCCACTTCGCGTAGCCAGGCATGGCGACCGGGAGACAGCCCCAGGGCAAGCGCCTCATCGCGCCGCGGCCGACCGAGGTGCTGGTCCAGCAGGCGAACACGGAAGATCCGCCGGCCGCCGGCGTTGACCAGACGGGCAGTGAGCGAATCGCGGGTGGCAATCCATTGCCACCACGCAGGGCTCATGGCGGGTCGTGCCGCTGCTAGAGGACGCCAGCGGGGGTCGCTGCCCGGGCTGTTGCTCACCGGCTCTCTCCGTCAATTTCGAGGGCGAATAGTGTAGCATGATGATCGTAAACGCTTATCGTGGCCGTCGCAGGCTGGCGGGGTGGCCGTAAACCCCCCGCCGTCGACGGCCTACCCTGCAGGAAGGATTGCCATGGTTGCTCCCCTGACCATCATCGGCTCCGGCATGGCGGGCCTGGGCTTGCTCCGGCAACTGCGCGAGCAGGACACGGCCCGGCCGGTGACGGTGATCACCGCTGACAGCGGCGACGACTACAGCAAGCCGCTGCTTTCCACCGGGTTTGCCAAGCAGCTGACGCCACAGCGTCTGGCAGCCCGCTCGGCCCTGGAGGTCGCCGACAGCCTCGGGGCTCTGGTGCGCACCCATACCCGGGTAGAGGCCATCGACCCGCAGGCACGCACCCTGACCATCGGTACCGAGACCCTGCCCTGGAGTGAGCTGGTGCTGGCCCCCGGTGCGGCACCGGTGAGGCCGTTTTCGGTGCCCGATGCCCTGGCGGAGCGTGTCTTCAGCGTCAACGACCTCGATGACTACCGAATCTTTCACGCCGCGGTGGAGGCGCTGGGTCGGCCTGCGCGTGTGGCGATCATCGGCATGGGTCTCGTGGGTTGCGAGTTCGCCAACGATCTCGTTGTCGGGGGCCATGCCGTCGACATGGTGGCGCCGGAGCCCGCTCCCCTGCCACGCCTGGTCCCTGAGCCGCTGGGGCATGCCCTGGGCGAGGCGTTCCGTGGGGCCGGGATGGGGCTGTATACCGGACGCCAGGTGGTGGGCCTGGAAGCCGATGGCGTTTCTGTTGGCCTGGCGCTGGACGACGGCGGCTCACTATCGGCCGACCTGGTGCTGATAGCCACGGGGCTGCGGCCACGGATCACCTTGGCGGAGTCAGCCGGCATCACAGTCAGTGAGGCCGGCATTCATACCGACCGCCAGCTGGCGACGTCGGTGCCGGGTATCCACGCGCTGGGTGACGCGGCCAGCGTCGATGGGGTCAATGCCATGTACGTCCAGCCGCTGCTGGCGAGTGCCAAGGCCCTTGCACGGACCTTGACCGGCACACCCACGGCAGTGACCTATGGCCCCTGGCCGGTGCTGGTCAAGACATCCCTGCTGCCGGTGGTGGCCCTTCCGCCGACGGTTACCCCCTATCGCTGGCGTCTCGAGGGGGAGGGCGGTGACCGGACGGCCCTGGCCGAAACAGAGGACGGTCGGTTGCTCGGATTTGCGTTGACGGGTCGCTGCGTCCGTCGGAAAGTCGAACTGGCGCGAGCCGCGCCGCCGTTGCTAGGCTAGTTCCGTCAACGACGGCGCCTGCGGCTGACAGCGAGCCGACCGGGTGGTGGCGTTGAAGAGCGGTATGACCCGCATGTCGTTTCCCGATATCTCCCCGTCTGCGGCACGAGGCCCCGGGAACTAGTGAGCCGGCATGCGCGTGATGCAACGACAAACCATGTGCCATGACACCGTTGCCGGTGAAGCTTGCCGGCATCTCGATGCCACTATCCAGGAGGGCTGTATGCGCAAGCCAGAACTTGCTTCGGCGATTGCCGAGCGTGCCGATCTGTCCAAGGACAAGGCGAGCCAGGTACTCAACGTCATTCTTGATGAGATCACCGGTAGTGTTGCCCAGGGGCAGGATGTGACCCTGATCGGCTTCGGTACCTTCAGCGTGCGCGAACGTGCCGAGCGCACCGGCAAGAATCCTCAGACCGGTCAGCCGCTGACGATTCCTGCCAGCAAGACCGTTGCCTTCAAGCCTGGCAAGGGCCTGAAGGACGCCGTGGCACAGTAAGAGAAGAGGATATTGACTGGTGGCGGAGCCGACATGAAGCTGCAACTGATGCTCTGGCTGCTTGGGCTGATGCTCAAGCGTGCCCTGCGACGAAAGGCGCGGTTCCGCGAGCTGCTCGGTGAGATGCGCCACCTCGATTGGGGCATTGCCACCGAGGATCTTTCCATCGCCCGTCACTATCGAATGTCGCCTCGCGGCATTCTGGCGGGCCGTGGCCTGCCGGTGGATCTCGACCTGGAGCTTCGCTTCGAGGATCAAGCCACGGCGATCAAGGTCCTCAAGAAACCCACGCAACAGGCCTTTCTCGACGGCATGATGGCAGGCACCGTTCGTCTGGTGGGCGACTCCGGCGATCTGCAGAAGCTGCAGCGGCTTCTCAAGCATTTGTAAGCACCGAGCTGAAAGCGCCGAGCGCCAAGGAAACGCCTGATCGTTTACTCCCTGCCCTCCATATCCCAATCTTCTGCTTGGCTGCTTGGCTGCTTGGCGCCGTCACACCTGCCCGTAGCGTCCCACTTCTTGTCCCAGCCAGCGCCGGATCAGCGGTTGGCTGGCCTGCGGATGGTTGTCGAGCAGCATCTCGGCCAGTGAGCCGATGCGGTCCAGCAGGTCGGCGTCGCGCTCAAGGTCGGCAACCTTCATCTGCGCCAGCCCTGTCTGGCGCGTGCCCAGGACTTCGCCGGGGCCACGAATCTCGAGATCCTTCTCGGCGATGCGAAAGCCGTCGGTGGTCTCGCGCATCACCGCCAGGCGCTCCCGGGAGTGAGCCGACAGCGGCGGATGATAGAGCAGCACGCAAAAGCTCTCGATGGCGCCGCGCCCCACCCGACCGCGCAACTGGTGGAGCTGTGAGAGACCCAGACGCTCGGGGTTCTCGATGATCATCAGACTGGCATTGGGGACATCGACGCCCACCTCGATCACCGTGGTCGCCACCAACAGGTCCAGTTCGCCGAGCTTGAACGCCTCCATGACCGCCGCCTTCTCGCCGGCCTTCATGCGCCCGTGGACCAGTCCAATGGCCAGTTCCGGCAGGGTGTCGACGAGCTCGTCGCGCGTCGCCTCGGCGGCCTGACACTCAAGCGCTTCGGACTCCTCGATCAGGGTGCAGACCCAGTAGGCCTGACGTCCCTCGGCGCAGGCATGGCGAATGCGCGCCATCACGTCGGGACGGCGCTCGTCGGGCATCACCACCGTCTTCACCGGGGTCCGGCCCGGCGGAAGTTCATCGATCACCGAGACGTCCAGGTCGGCATAGGCGCTCATGGCAAGGGTTCGCGGAATCGGCGTGGCGGTCATTACCAGCTGGTGAGGCGTCAGGCCGCCAGCCTCACCCTTTTCGCGCAGGGCCAGGCGCTGGTGGACGCCGAAACGATGCTGCTCGTCGATGATCGCCAGACCCAGGCGCTTGAAGTGCACGTCGTCCTGGAACAGCGCGTGAGTCCCCACCACCATACGCGCCCGTCCGTCCTCGATAGCCGCCTTCGCGTCCAGGCGCGCCTTGCCCTTGAGCTTACCGGATAGCCAGGCCACTTCGACGCCCAGCGGCTCGAACCAGGCGCTGAAGGTACGATAGTGCTGCTCGGCGAGGATCTCGGTCGGGGCCATCATCGCCGCTTGGCAGTCCATGGCAAGAGCCGAGAGGGCCGCCATGGCGGCGACTACCGTCTTGCCGGATCCCACGTCGCCCTGTACCAGCCGCAGCATGGGTACCTGACGTGCCAGGTCGGCGGCGATCTCGTCGAGCACGCGGCGCTGTGCGCCGGTCAGCGAGAAGGGCAGCTGGGTCAGGAAGCGCGCCTGGAGGTTACGGCCGCCATGCAGTGCCGGCGCACCATCCTCCTGAATGCGCTGGCGCACCTCCTGCAGGCTGAGCCGGTGGGCGAGCAACTCTTCCAGCGCCAGGCGACGCCGTGCGGGATGCCGGCCGGCCGTCAGCTGCTCGGCATCGGCCTCCGGCGGTGGCCGATGCAGGATGTTCAGGCAGTGGTGAAGGCCGGGCAGGTTGAAGCGCTGGCGCAGGGGGCCGGGAATGCCGTCGGGGAGCGCATCCGGGGCGTCATCCAGGCGGGAAAGCGCCTGGGCGATCAGCGCCCTGAGGCGCGTCTGATGCAGACCCTCGGTCGCCGGATAGATGGGCGTTAAATGATCCTCTACCGGGGCGTCACCGTTGGCCAGCAGGCGGTATTCCGGATGATAGATCTCCAGTCCGGTGGCCCCGGCGCGGGCCTCGCCGAAGGCGCGCACGCGCCCCCCGGGCTGGAACTGCTGCTGCTGCGCCGGCGAGAAGTGAAAGAAGCGCAGGCTGATGATCCCGGACCCATCACGCAGGCGCACCAGCAGGCTTCGCCGACGGCCCTGGACCACCTCACTGGCCACCACCTCGCCCTCCACGACGGCTTCATGTCCCGCGCTCAGTGTGGCGATGGGAGTAATCCGTGTGCGGTCCTGATAGCGCAGTGGCAAATGAAACAGCAGATCGCTGACGCGTTCGATGCCCAGCCGGGCCAGCTTGAGCGACAGAGCTTCTCCGACGCCCTTCAGTGACGTGACCGGCGCGTCGAGCGCAAGGGGGTCAGCGCTCATGCCGGCTCGAGCTCGGCCTGTCGGCAGCGCTCGATGGCTTCGGTGACGGCATCGATGGCCTTGGGCCGCGGAAAGCTTGCGCGCCAGGCGATCGCGACGGTCCGCGAGGGTGCCGGTGCGCTGAAGGGCCGGCTGATCAGCATGCCGCTTTCGTAGTGGCCGGTGCCGATGGCGGAATGCGGGAGCACGGTGATGCCAAGCCTGGAGGCCACCATGTGGCGGATGGTCTCGAGCGAGCCGCCTTCGGCAGTGAGGGTATTGGAGGGGCTGTTGAGCTGTTGGCTGATGGCCGGACAGGCCTCGAGGATCTGGTCCCGGAAGCAGTGACCTTCGCCGAGCAGCAGCAGTCGCTCCTCCAGCAGGTCCTCCTTGTCGATATGCGCGCGAGAGGCCCAGCGGTGATTGGCGGGAAGCAGTACCTCGAAGGCCTCCTCGTAGAGGGGCTTGGTGACCACGTCGGTCTCGGTGAAGGGCAGGGCGATGATGATGGCGTCCAGTTCGCCGCTGCGAAGCTTGCGACGCAGGTTGCCGGTAAAGCCCTCCTCGATGTAGAGCGGCATCTGCGGGGCCCGCCGGGCGAGCTCCGGAATCAGATGGGGAAAGAGGTAGGGACCGATGGTGTAGATGGCACCAATACGCAGGGGGTTCGCCAGCTGGTCGCGACCGGCCATGGCAAGCTCCCTGATGATGCTGCTCTGTTCCAGCACGCGTTGGGCCTGCTCGACGATCTTCTCGCCCAGGGGGGTGACCTGCACGGTAGATTTCGATCGCTCGAACAGTGCCACGCCCAGCTCTTCCTCGAGCTTCTTCACGGCCACTGACAGGGTCGGCTGGGAAACGAAGCAGCGCTCGGCCGCACGTCCAAAGTGGTGCTCCTGAGCCAGTGTCACGATATAGCGGAGTTCTGTTAGAGTCATGACGGTGCCGTCAGGCATCCTCTTCCGAAACGGGTGAAGGTCCCAGTGATCTCGCCGTGACCACAGGGATAGAATAATGCCAATAGGGACTTTTTATCAGGGGGTGAGGGAAAGGTGAAGACGACAACACTGATTCTGGGCTGCGGCGATATCGGCATGGCACTTGGGCGCGAGCTTCGCGAGGCGGGCCACCGGGTGATAGGCGCGCGTCGTCATCCCGCCGCGCTCGAGGGTAGCGGGCTTGAGGCCGTCGCGGTCGACCTGACCGACCCCGCTACCCTGACCCGGCTACCGGATGCCGATACCCTGGTCTACGTGGTCAGTGCCGACCACTTCGACGAGACCGCCTATCGGGCTGCCTATCTCGATGGCCTGACCGCAGTGCTGGGTGAGTTTGCGGGCCGTGACACACCTCCCGGGCGAGTGTTCTTCGTCTCGTCGACCAGTGTCTACGCCCAGCGTGATGGTGAGATGGTCGACGAGACCAGTCCCACCGAGCCCTCGGGCTTCTCGGGCCTGGTGATGCGCAAGGCCGAGCAGTCGCTGATCGATCACGCGCTGCCCGGCACCGTGGTGCGTTTCTCGGGGATCTACGGGCCAGGTCGTGATCGTCTGATTCACCAGGTTGGCGAGGGACGCGTTGCTCCCTCGACACCGATCATGTACTCCAATCGCATTCATCGAGACGACTGCGCGGGCGTACTGGTTCACCTGATCGGCCGACACCTGGCCGGCCAGGCGCTGGAGGCCCTCTACCTTGGCAGCGACTGCGAGCCGACCCCCCTGCACGAGGTGATGGCCTGGCTGGCGACACAGCTCAAGGTCGAGGCCACCGAGACCATTCAGTCGCCGCTGCGCCGCCGGGCCAGCAAGCGCTGCGACAATACCCGCCTGCTCGAGAGCGGCTATCGCTTTCGCTATCCCAGCTATCGCGAGGGCTATGCCCAAGTACTGAAGGCCGGAGGCTTCCTGCCCGAGAGGGCGTGAAGCAGAGAGGGCCCGCTCAGCCCGCCGACGAGCGGGCCAGGGTCTCGTAGCGAGCCCCCTCGTTATCGGTAAAGGAACGCACCAGCGAGAGACGCCGCCAGGGCCAGGTCAGATCGACGGCGGGCAGGTTCCGGGTTTCCAGCTGCCGAGCACGGCGCAGCAGCGTGACATGTGGCATGAAATGCCGGGGGCCGTCGCTGAAACCGAAGGCCTCCAGCTCATCCCACAGCGATTCATGAAGCTGCACCAGTGAGCGATCCGCCCACCGGCCACCCACCCAGACAATGCCTGGGCCACGAAACGTCCCCCAGGCGTCAAGTCGCCACTCCCCCGGCGAGACGGGCCGCCTGGCAACCCACGCGGAGAGCGCTTCCGTTCTCGCCTCGGGCACCTCGCCGAGGAAGGCCAGCGTCAGGTGCAGACTCTCGTCTGGCACCCGCCGTCCACCGCAGTGGACCTTGGCAACATCGGCCAGTTCGCCAAGACGCTCACGCAGTGCTTGCGGTGGCTCCAGCGCCAGGAAGAGCCTCACGGTTCCGGCTCAGTCGCCGATGACCATGATGGCTTCCGCTTCGAACTGGGCGCCCTTGGGTAGCGCCTTGACGCCTATCGCAGCGCGTGCCGGATAGGGCTTCTCGAAGAACGTTTCCATCACCTTGTTGACCACGGCGAAGTTGTCCAGGTCCACCAGGTAGAGGTTGAGCTTGACGACATCCTGCAGGGTGCCGGCGGCCTCCTCGCAGACGGCTTCGAGGTTGGTGAAGACCTGGCGCGCCTGGGCCTCGAAGTCGTCGGAGACGAGCGCCATCGTGGTCGGGTCCAGCGGAATCTGCCCGGAGAGATAGATGGTGTTTCCGGCCTTGATGGCCTGGGAGTAGGGGCCAATGGCAGCGGGGGCCTGATCGGTATTGATAACGGCCTTGTTGCTCATGATGGTGCTCCTTTGAAGCCAGCGTGTTGAAATGCAAAGGTGAACCGCCTGTCGAGTCGTGCGGCTGGCGGGAAGAAAGGGGTCAGTTGCCGAGGCGAGTGATGCGGCCTACGTGGGCAAGATTGCGCAGGCGCTTGATGATTCTCGCCAGATGCACGCGGTCGCGTACCGAGAGGACGAGGTGGACGATCGACAGCCGTGCATCCCGCTCCTCGATGCCGATGTGCTCGATGTTGGCACCGGCATCGGTGACAAGCGCGGCAAGCTCCGCCACCAGGCCACGACGGCTCTCCACCTCAAGGCGCAGGGCGGCGGGGAAGTCCTCGGCGATGTTGTTGGACCACTCGAGGGGGAACAGCTTGTCGGGATCGTTTCTGAGTTCGGCGATATTGCGACAATCCGTGCGGTGAACCACGATACCCTTTCCCGCCGAGAGGTGACCGATGACGGGGTCGCCGGGCAGTGGATGGCAGCAGCGAGCGAACTTGATCACCATGCCCTCTGCGCCGCTGATGACGATCGGTCTCTGAGTGCGCTCGTGGTGTTCCAGGAGTTGGCCCGACTCGCCCTGCTGCAGGTCGATCAACCGACAGGCCACCACGTGGGCGACCCGAGTGCCCAGGCCGATGGATTCCAGCAGGCTCTCCGAGGTCTTGAGGGCGTGTTCCTCAAGCAGGCGGTCGAGGAGGCCGTCGGGCAACTCCTCCAGGCTGGTTTCGAAGCGAGCCAGTGCCTTGTTGAGCAGGCGTCGACCGAGCTGTACCGCCTCGGTGTGTTGCTGGTGCTTCAGCGCATGGCGGATCGCCGAGCGAGCCTTGGCGGTGATCACGAAGTTGAGCCAGGCCAGGTTGGGGCGCGCGCCCGGCGCTGTGATGATCTCCAGGGTCTGGCCACTCTCCAGGCGGGTGGAGAGCGGCGCCAGGTGGCGGTCGATGCGACAGGCGATGCAGCTGTTGCCGATGTCGGTATGCACGCTGTAGGCGAAATCGATCACCGTGGCGCCCTGGGGCAGCTCCATGATATCGCCCTTGGGCGTGAAGACGTAGATGTCGTCGGGGAAGAGGTCGTTCTTGACGTGCTCGATGAATTCCAGCGAGTTGCCGGCGTGGCGCTGCATCTCCAGCAGGCCCTTGACCCAGGCCCGGGCGCGAGCATGGCTGCCCTGGGCAATGGGGTGTTCGGTCTGTCCAGCCTTGTAGAGCCAGTGGGCGGCGATACCGTTGTTGGCCAGGGCTTCCATCTCGCGGGTGCGGATCTGTACCTCGATGGGCATCCCACCGCTGCCGAACAGGGTGGTATGCAGGCTCTGGTAGCCGTTGGCCTTGGGAATGGCGATGTAGTCCTTGAAGCGCCCCGGCACCGGCTTGTAGAGATTGTGCACCACGCCGAGGATGCGGTAGCAGCTGTCGACGTCCTCGGTGATGATACGAAAACCGAACACGTCCATGATCTCGGCGAAGGACTTCCGCTGATCGCGCATCTTGCGGTAGATCGACAGCAAGTGTTTCTGGCGGCCGATGACCGTACCCGGCAGTCCCTCGTCGTCGAGGCTCTGTTGCAGGCTGTTCTGAAGCTGGCGGATGGTCGATCGACGATGGCCGCGAGCGCTCGAGACGGCGCGCTTGATGCGTTCGGCGCGCATCGGATACAGCGCCTGGAAGGAGAGATCCTCGAGCTCGACCCGGATGGTATTGATGCCCAGCCGACTGGCGATGCGGGCATAGATCTCCAGAGTCTCGCGGGCGATGCGGCGCTTCTTTTCGGGGCGCAGGGCACCGAGAGTGCGCATGTTGTGCAGCCGGTCGGCCAGCTTGACGATGATTACCCGGATATCCCGGGACATTGCCAGCACCATCTTCTGGAAGTTCTCGGCCTGTGCGACCGCCTTGTCCTCGAAGGTGATCTGGGTCAGCTTGGAAACGCCGTCGACCAGTTCGGCGACAGGCTGACCGAATTGCTCGCCCAGTGCTGTCTTCGAGACGCCGGTATCCTCGATGACGTCATGCAGCATCGCGGCCATGAGACTCTGATGGTCCATGTGCATGTTGGCCAGGATATTGGCCACTGCCAACGGATGCGTGACGTAGGGTTCGCCGGAACGACGACGCTGGCCGTCATGGGCCTGTTCGGCATAGTAGAAGGCGCGCCTGACCTGGCGGATCTCGTCGTGAGGAAGGTAGCCGCCGAGTCGGTCGGCCAGGTCATCGATGGTGAACATGCGGCGCGCCCTGAATACTGCGAGATGGCCTTGGGGAAAAGCGCTCCTGCACCGGTAAGAGCAGGATCACTCCTCGATGTGGCTCCCCGGCTCGAACTCGGGACGCACGCGCACCGGCGCTGCTTCGATGGGCTCGTCGAGCACGCTGACGTCGACCAGGCCCTCGGCGATCTCTCGCAGGGCCACCACGGTGGGCTTGTCGTTTTCCCAGGGCACGAGGGCGTCGCGCGAACCGCGCGCCAGTTGGCGTGCGCGGTGGGTGGAGATCATCACGAGCTTGAAGCGGTTTTCAACGTTTTCCAGACAATCTTCGACGGTGACACGTGCCATGGATGCCTTCCTGAACAATGCTGACGGGTAAAACACCGGTCGACGTGAGAACGCCCCGGAAATTTCACCGATGAGTAGACACAACAGACTACTCGACCGCCGGTCACCCTGACAAGCGCCGCGGCGCCGGGGTCAGGACAATAGTGCGGCGAGCAGAGGGGCGTGGTGCTCGCTGACCCGCTCACAGGTGAGGCGCCTGGCGATGACCAGTGACTGCATCTCGCGCAGGGCGGTGGTGAAGTCGTCGTTGACCACCAGGTAGTCGTACTCGTCGTGGTGTGACATCTCCTCCACCGCATCGCGCATGCGCCGGGCGATTACCGCGTGCTCGTCGGTACCGCGGCTGGCCAACCGACGTTCCAGCTCCTCCCGGGAGGGCGGCAGGATGAACACCGAAACGGCATCGGGTAGCTGCTGGCGAGCCTGGCGGGCGCCCTGCCAGTCGATCTCGAGGATCACGTCCTGCCCGGCGGCGAGCATCGCCGTCACGGCGCGGCGAGAGGTGCCGTAGTAGTTGTCGAAGACGCGTGCGTACTCGAAGAAATCGCCCTGCTCGATCATCGCCTCGAAAACCGACACGTCCACGAAGTGGTAGTTGACGCCATCCACTTCGCCTGCACGGCGCTCGCGCGTGGTGTGTGAGACCGAGACCTGGATGCCGTCGAGGCTCTCGATCAACTCGCGCACCAGGCTGGTCTTGCCGGCACCGGAGGGAGCAGAAACGATGAACAGCGTACCTTGGGCCATGAGCAGGAATCCCCGACGTTACAACGGTGTGTGAGCGGTGACGGAAAAGGCGAATTATTGCACACAATGGCGGCGAGCCTGTAGCTGCGGCCTACTCGATGTTCTGGATCTGCTCGCGCATCTGCTCGATCAGCACCTTGAGTTCCACGGCACAGCGGGTGGTGCTGGCCACCACTGACTTGGACGACAGGGTATTGGCTTCGCGGTTGAGCTCCTGCATCAGGAAATCCAGACGCCTCCCCACCGGTCCCTGCTGCTCGAGCTGGCGCTCCACCTCCGCGACGTGGGTCGTCAGACGATCGAGCTCCTCGTCGACATCGGCCTTCTGGGCGAGCAGCACCAGTTCGGCCTCCACGCGCTGGGGGTCCAGTTCCGCGCGGATGGCCTCCAGCCGCTCCAGCAGTTGGGCCCGCTGCCGTTCGAGAATCTGCGGCATCAGCCGGCGCACCTCGGCCACCTGGGTCTTTACCGCATCGAGTCGTTCGCGGATCAACGCGGCAAGTTTCTCGCCTTCCCGGGCACGGCCAGCGAGCAGATCGTCCAAGGCGGCCTGGAACAGCGTCAGCGCTTCCTGCTTGACCACCGCCATGTCGGAACAGCGATTCTCCAGCACGCCGGGATGGTCAAGCAGGTCGAGGGCATCGGGCATGGCGGCGCCGGGGACATGTTCGCGAATCTCGTCAAGGACCGTGGCAAGCGCCGCCAGACGCCCATGGTCCAGGGTGGGTGGCGTCTCGTCGCCGGCCGGTTCGAAGCGCAGGGTGCATTCGATCTTGCCCCGCGCCAGGCGCAGCCGCAGTGCCTCGCGAAACCGCGGTTCCAGGTCGCGAAGCGCCTCCGGCAGGCGAAAATGGGGCTCCAGGTAGCGCTGGTTGACCGAGCGCAGTTCGAGCTGGAGTGTGCCGGCCGCGACATCGCGAGCCTGGCGTGAAAAGGCGGTCATGCTGTGGGCCATGGGGGCCTCCTGATGCGCCGTGATCTCTCTTGGCCGGGCAGTGTAAACGATTCCCCGGCGATAGCGTGTAGAATGGCTGCCATCCCCCAGCGTGATGTTCATCATCCTGTTTCAAGAGAGGTGCCATGTCTTCGGATATCCGGCGTCCCAGCGGACGCGCCCCCGATCAATCCCGCGAGATTCGTCTCACCCGCGACTACACACGTCATGCCGAGGGTTCGGTGCTGGTGGAGTTCGGCGACACCAAGGTTCTGTGCAACGCCAGCGTCGAGGTCGGTGTGCCGCGCTGGTTGCGTGGCAAGAAGCAGGGCTGGGTGACCGCCGAGTACGGCATGCTGCCGCGGGCCACCCACACCCGCGGCGGCCGCGAGGCGACGCGCGGCAAGCAGGGCGGCCGAACCCTGGAGATCCAGCGGCTGATCGGGCGCTCACTGCGGGCGGCGGTGAACCTCAAGAAGCTTGGCGAGTTCACCATTACCGTGGATTGCGACGTCATCCAGGCCGATGGCGGCACCCGCACCGCCTCCATCACTGGTGGCTGCGTGGCGCTGATCGACGCTATTCGCTATCTGCAACGCGAGAAATTGATCAAGGGCGACCCCTTTCACCAGCTGGTGAGCTCGATCTCGGTGGGGCTGTTCAGGGGGCTGCCGGTGGTGGATCTGGACTATCCCGAGGATTCCAGCGCCGATACGGACATGAACATAGTAATGGCCGAGGGTGGGGGGTTGATCGAGGTACAGGGTACCGCCGAGGCCGGCACCTTCAGCCGTTCCCAGCTCGATGCCATGCTCGACCTGGCCGAGAAGGCCGGTCATGAGCTCTTCGAGCATCAGCGCGTAGCGCTGGGTATCCGCGATTAACCGGGGGTGAGACGTTGTCGAGCCCTCGTCCCGTGCAAACGCATCGCGCCGGCTCTCGGGCCGGCGCGATGCGTTCCGAAGACCGGAACGGCGACGAAGGGACAGGGTCTCAGATCGTCAAGTCATACTCGACGATCAGCGGGGCGAACTCGGAGAAGGTGGCATCGTAGTCGATCCAGGCATCCACCACGTGACGGCGGAACTCGGGACCGACGATCTGGTAGTCGATACGCCAACCCTCCTGTCGCGTGCGCGGCACCTCCTGGTCGAGCTTCGGCCACCAGGTATACTCGCCCGCGTCACGATTGATCTCGCGAAAGGTGTCGATGAAGCCGGTAGGGCCGAACACCTGGTCCATCCAGGCACGCTCCTCGGGCTTGAAGCCGGGCGTGGTCTGGTTGTCGGCCCAGTTTTCCAGGTCGAGGGTCTTGTGGGCAATGTGCCAGGTACCGCAGATGATGTACTCGCGTCGTTTGCGGGCCATCTTCGACAGATACTCCTGGTACTGGGCCATGAAGGTCTGCTTGGCGGCAACGTCGCTGCCGTCGGGCATCAAAAAGCTCGCGATGCTGAAGCGGTCGTAGTCGGCCTGCAGGAAGCGTGCCTCGTGGTCGCATTGGGGAAATCCCAACCCATACATGATCGCCTTGGGAATCTTTCGGCAGTAGAGGCCGACCCCCGAGAAGCCGTCCTGCTCTGCATCGAGGAAATAGCCCTCGTACCCCTCCGGATAGAGGATGCTGTCGTCCAGCTCGAAGCTCTTGGCCTTGAGGTTCTGCACGCAGACGACGTCGGCGTCCTGTCCGGCCAGCCAGTCGAGAAAGCCTCGACCGACGGCCTCGCGGATGCCGTTGACATTGATGGTGGCGATTTTCATACATGGTCCCTTTTGCGTCGCGCGTGTATGATACCCGACGTTTCGACGTTTGGGTAAATGGCCCCGGTCGATAGACATGATAAAGGCCCTTGACCGAGCAAGAGGAGGCCCTGTGGCGGACCAGCCCGACGCGCAGCGCATGCAAGACTACCAGCGGGAGTTCATCGAGTTCGCCATCAAGCAGGGCGTCTTGAGCTTCGGCGAATTCACCCTGAAGTCCGGGCGGGTCAGCCCCTATTTCTTCAATGCCGGCCTGTTTCGTACCGGGGGCACACTGGCGAGGCTGGGACGTTTCTATGCCCGCGCCATCCAGGCCAGCGGCCTGGAGGTCGATGTACTGTTTGGCCCGGCCTACAAGGGCATCCCGCTGGCGGCGGCCACCGCCGTGGCGCTCGCCGACCACCACGGGCGCGACCTGCCCTATGCCTTCAACCGCAAGGAAGCCAAGGAACACGGCGAAGGGGGCAATATCGTCGGTGCCGCTCTCGAAGGGCGGGTCCTGATCATCGACGACGTGATCACTGCCGGCACCGCCATCCGTGAAGCGATGGACCTGATCGAGAGCGCAGGCGCCCGTGCGGCCGGGGTGGTGATTGCCCTGGATCGCCAGGAGTGCGGCCGCGGCGAAACCAGTGCCATCCAGGAGGTCGAGGCTGCCTATGGCATGCCGGTTGTCAGCATAGTGACGCTGGACCTGGTGCTCGAGTACCTGGAGACGCATGCCGGTGAGGCGATGCTCCCTCACGCCGAGGCGATTCGTGCCTACCGCGCGCGCTACGGCGTGGGAGGCGACTGAGCGTTACATGGCGTCTGCCGAACGCCTTTCGGGCCCCGCATGGGGCCCGCATGCGTTGCGAGCCCCTCATATCAGGAGTCCTTGATGCTCAATGTGGTGCTCTACCAGCCCGAGATACCCCCCAACACCGGCAATCTGATTCGTCTGTGCGCAAACACGGGGTTCCGGCTGCACCTGATCGAGCCGCTGGGCTTCATGCTGGATGACAAGCGGCTGCGGCGCGCCGGGCTCGACTACCACGAGTGGGCACGGGTCAGGGTTCATGCCGACTGGGCGAGCTTCATGGCCGAGGTCGTGCCGGATCGGGTATTCGCAGTCTCGACGCGGGGCCGGACCGGTTACCATGCCCCTGCCTATCGCGAGGGCGATGCTCTGGTGTTTGGCCCCGAGACTCGCGGCCTGCCCCAGGCGATGCTCGATGCCCTGCCCGAATCACGATGCCTGCGCATTCCCATGCGCCCCGACAGCCGTAGTCTGAATCTCTCCAACGCCTGTGCCGTGGTGGTCTTCGAGGCCTGGCGCCAATTGAACTTTGTCGGGGCCGGCCTCCCGGAAGCGTCTTTACCCGAGTCCGAGAGGAACTGCTGATGTCACCGACCATTGCCAGCCGGCTTGCCGGACTCAATCCTCGCCAGCAGGAGGCCGTGCGCTATATCGATGGCCCCTGCCTGGTGTTGGCCGGTGCGGGTTCCGGCAAGACCAGCGTGATCACCACGAAGATCGCCTACCTGGTGCAGGAGTGCGGCATGAGCGCGCGACGCATCGCCGCGGTGACCTTTACCAACAAGGCTGCCCGGGAGATGAAGGAGCGCGTGGGGAGCATGCTCAAGGGCAAGGAGGGGCACGGTCTGACCGTCTCCACCTTCCATACCCTGGGGCTCAACATCATCCGCAGCGAACTGAAGACGCTGGGCTATCGCCCCGGCTTTTCTCTGTTCGACCCGGAGGATGCCAAGGCGCTGCTGCGCGATCTGATGAACAAGGATGCCCAGGTCGACGCCGACCAGATCAACGCCGTGCAGCACCAGATTTCCCAGTGGAAGAACGACCTGGTACTCCCCGGTCAGGCCCTCTCGCATGCGGCGGATGATGACGAGCAGTACGCCGCGCGGGTCTATGAAGCCTATGTGCGCCATCTCAAGGCCTACAATGCCGTGGACTTCGACGACCTGATCCTTCTGCCGGTGGTGCTGTTGCGCGACGATGCCGAGGCACTGGCCCGCTGGCGTCGCAAGATTCACTATATGCTGGTGGACGAGTATCAGGACACCAACATCAGCCAGTATCTGCTGGTCCGGCTGCTGATGGGCGAACGCGCGACCTTCACCGTGGTAGGCGATGACGACCAGTCGATCTACGCCTGGCGCGGTGCGCGCCCCGAGAACCTGGCGACCCTGGGCGAGGACTTCCCGCGCCTCAAGGTGATCAAGCTGGAGCAGAACTACCGCTCCACGGGCATCATCCTGCGTGCTGCCAACATGCTGATTGCCAACAATCCTCACATCTACGACAAGGCCCTATGGTCACAGATGGGCGAGGGCGCAACGATCCGCGTGGTGGTCAACCGCCACGAGGAGGCCGAGGTAGAGCGAGTGGCCAGCGAGATCCTGACCCGGCGAATCAAGGAGTCCGCCGCATGGCGCGACTTCGCGGTGCTGTACCGTGGCAACTTCCAGGCCCGGCTGCTGGAACTCAAGCTGCAGCACTATCAGATTCCCTACAAGCTCTCCGGTGGCACCTCCTTCTTCTCGCGCAACGAGATCAAGGATGCCATGGCCTACCTGCGCCTGCTGATCAATCCATCTGACGACAATGCCTTCCTGCGCATCGTCAACGTGCCGCGCCGCGAGATTGGCCCCAGCACCCTGGAGAAGCTTGCCAACTATGCCTCCGAGCGAGGCATCTCGCTGTTTGCGGCCTGCCACGAGCTGGGGCTGGAGCAGCAGTTGCCGATCAAAGCAGTCGAGAGGTTGGGGAGGTTTACCCACTTTATCGACGACGTTCGCCGACGCATGGACCAGGGCGATGCCATCGACGCCATTCGCGGCATGCTGCACGCGATGGACTACGAGGACTGGCTCTACCAGAACGCCAGCGCGCCGACCATCGCAGAGCGGCGCATGGCCAACGTCTGGGTGCTGGTCGACCAGCTCGAGAAGTCCATGGACCGTGATCCCGAGGAGACAGCGAGCACGGAGACCGAGACCGACGACGTGGAAGCGGCCATCTCGCGGCTGGTACTGCGCGACATCCTCGAGCAGCAGGCCGAGGAGGACGATTCCGACCGTGTCCAGTTGCTGACCATGCACGCCTCAAAGGGCCTGGAGTTTCCCCATGTCTACCTGATGGGACTGGAGGAGGAACTTCTGCCTCACCGCAACGCCATCGAGGCGGGCACGGTGGAGGAGGAGCGTCGCCTGGCCTACGTCGGTATCACGCGGGCGCGCCGAACGCTGACGCTGACGCTGGCACGCCAGCGCAAGACCTATGGCGAGCTGATGGACTGTACTCCCAGCCGCTTTCTCGATGAGCTACCAGAGGGAGATCTCGAGTGGGAGGGTCGCGCCGACCGGGAAGACCCGGAAAAGAAGCAGGCGCGGGGGCAGAGTGCGATCGCCGGATTGCGATCATTATTGGGTTAATGGTCTAGACAAGCGGCGGGGGACGGCGTGATCTCAACACAAGCGGGGCGCCTGGTGGCGCCCC
>Ga0207414_1000308_pt1 | contig 22959 bp, 16 predicted proteins | sample PonA231FremontCA_2_FD_187269 | JGI IMG/M metagenome (GOLD analysis project Ga0207414, IMG submission 187269) | Marine sediment microbial community from Fremont, CA, USA - Pond A23 Sediment 1 (SPAdes) | ecosystem: Environmental > Aquatic > Marine > Unclassified | place: USA: Fremont, California...
GCATCTTATTAAGATTCCCTTTCAGGTAATAAATGATTTTTTCTCTCTGCACTAAATCCCCCACTCTCTCTTTACTAATTCTCCAATTCTCTCTGTCCTAATTCTCCAATTCCCTAATTCCTTAATTCCCCAATTCTCTCTTTACTAATTCTCCCATTCCCTAATTCCCTAATTCCTTAATTCCTTAATTCCCCAATTCTCTCTTTACTAATTCTCCAATTCTCTCTTTACTAATTCTCCAATTCCCCAATTCCCTAATTCCCTAATTCCCAATTCCTTAATTCTCCAATTCTCTCTTTACTAATTCTCCAATTCTCCAATTCTCCAATTCTCTCTTTACTAATTCCCAATTCCCTAATTCCTTAATTCCTTAATTCCCCAATTCTCTCTTTACTAATTCTCCAATTCTCCAATTCTCTCTTTACTAATTCCCTAATTCTCCAATTCTCTCTGCACTAATACCCTGCTTTCAGCTCCAGACTTCGAGCTCTCTTCATTCCTCTGACCTCTGATCTCTTGTCTCTTATCCGTTCAAAAATCTTTTCACATAATCATGGGGGCTGTCCTTGGCAAGGCTCGAAGGGGAGCCTTGATCCAGGATTCCATTTCCCTGGTTGTCCAGCATAATAATGCGGTCAGCTATCCTGAAGATGCTGGACAACTCGTGGGATATAATAACCATGCTGATATTGAGTTCCCTGTTGATTCTGCTGAGCAAGTTGTCGATTTCTGCAGATATTACCGGATCAAGACCAGCGGAGGGCTCGTCCAGGAACAGGATGTTGGGATCTAGGGCTAGCGCCCTTGCGATTGCGGCACGTTTCTTCATACCGCCGCTTATCTCGGAAGGCAGGTAGTACTCAAAACCACACAGATTGACCAGTCCGAGCTTGATACAGACCAGGGTAGAGATCTCTTCCCGGGAGAGGTCAGTATGTTCTTCATAGGGCAGCGCTACATTCTCTGCAATACTCAGGGAGCCCAGAAAGGCTATACCCTGATAGGTCACCCCGATCTTGCTCAATATCCTCTTGTAGATCTGATCGTGTTCCCTGGCCTTTACTATGGAGTCTCCGTCTATCAGGATATCTCCCTTGATGGGCTCATTCAGTCCCAGCATGCTTTTCAGCAACGTGCTCTTGCCTGAACCGCTACCCCCCAGGATAGCAAGTATCTCCCCGGAATAAACATTAAAGTCGATAGATTGCTGTACAATAAAATCCTCAAAACCAATGCTAAGATCCCGCACTGAAACTATAGGCTCTTTAGTCAATTTATCAACTCCAGTATTGCAATATAACAGCTAGCAGGGAGTCAGCCAGGATAATCAGGAAAATGCCGCTAACAACTGCAGATGTGGTGGATTCTCCCACCTGGCTGGCTCCTCCGCTTGTTTGAAATCCCCTGAAACAACCGATCCAGGAGATTAGCAAGGCAAATAGCCCGCCTTTTATGAATCCCAGCAAAAAATCGAAAATTTTCAAATCAGATACCATCTGATTGACAAAACCTTCTACAGTGAGATTCAACATCCCCACTCCAACGGTTAGACCGCCCAGTATTCCGAATATGTCCGAGAATAGCACCAGAAACGGCACTACGAACAATGCTGCCAGCATTTTGGGCATTACCAAAAATAAAATGGTATCGAATCCCATAGTGGTCAAGGCGTCCACTTCCTCTGAAATCTTCATGCTTCCAATTTCAGCCGCAAACGCAGACCCGGAACGGCCTGCCACAATGATGCAGGTCATTATGGGGCCCAATTCCTTGACCATTGCCAGTGATACCAGGGAGGCAACGTATACATTTGCTCCGAATTGCTGTAATTGAAAAGAGGACATAAAGGCGATAATCAGTCCCAGCAGGAAACTTATAAGTCCCACAATTGGCACTGCGTCCACTCCTACTTGGTACATGTAGGTTATTAAATCGTTCCTGCGCAGTCTACCGGGACGAAACAAAAGGTAAAAGAAACAGATAAATATTTCCCCCACAAATACGCTCATATCGCGAAAGTCTTTTACCAGCTTTATACTGTTCTCTCCCAGTCTTAATAAAAATTTGGGGTTTTTCTTGGTGAAGACTGCCTTGACGTTTTTACTGAACTCGGAATAATTGATCAGATCCAGATAATTGTTCACGAATTCCGGAATATTGTAGAAATTCAGCAAGGCTCCGTGTGTATTGGCTGCTTTTTCAATCTCCATGTACACGATTACCCCGAAGTCGTTAAATGACTCCATCCTGGAAAAGTCCACCGAAATCGAAGATATTTCCTTAAACGAGGAAAAGGTCTTTCTGAGTGTTTTGATGCAAACAGAGGTATTGCCGGAGTTGATAACCTGCGGCAGGGTAATGTTGATACTGTCCTCCCCGGAAACAGTAACTTGTATATCTGAAGAACCTTTCTGCATGTTTTATTAATCCTGGGGACTCGTCAGTTATAAGTTGTAGGTTGTAAGTATTTAAGAAAATGTAGCGTAATTACAGACCTCTTTCTAACCCGCGAAGGCGGGAATCTGGACCTCTTTCCATCCTCGGAAGAGGGCAGGAGACTGAATTCCCCGGTCAAGCCGGGGAATGACAAAGAAGGCCATAACAGCCAAACACTCTAATTTTATTGATGTGTTATAGATTTCCCATGCTTTGTTAACATATTGGTTCTCAGCTTGGGAATTTCAGGATACTGGAACCTTGAAAGGCTCGGACAGGGTTGGGCTACAACCCGATCAGATCCATATCTTCCGGGGCCTGTACGTTAACTTGCATGCGGATTCCTTTTTGGGAGTCTTTCTGCAATGTCAACTCCCAGACGTATTTGTGTTGCTTGGAGTTTACCTCGTCCGGCTCGGGTTCGAGAGATGTTTGCAGTTCAATATCTTCATGTCTGGCCTGTGGGATGGCTTCCTCCACTTTGACTTTGACACTGTAGGGATGGGAATTTGTTATCCTGGTGTTCCACTCCCATTTGTGGGTTTGTTTACCCTGGATAAATCCTTTTTCCCCTTCCTTTTTTTGAATCAGATCCTTTTCACTTTTTACCAGGGGGTCATTGCCAAAGAAGATGCTGTTTTTATTGCCCTGCATCCGGAAATCGTCTTTACCTATCAGGGTGCCTTGCAGAAAGAATTGGGCTTTTCCCCGGGGTATCTGTTTGGCTTCCTGCAAGTCGATCTTGGCCATTAAAAAGGATTTGGAAAAATGTTTGGGCCTCAAGAGATGCCTGAATTCAGCCGGCCAATTTTCAGTCTTTAACTCGGTGGTTTGAGGGGATTTGGATGGGAGATCCAGACTGCCCAGATGCCATTGTGTATAGGTGCTTTTTCTCTCTTTGCGAGGTTTCTCTCCAGCCCCCCGGCCTAATTCTTTCTTGGGACCGGGTGCCATCTGTGCCTGCATTTTGGCTCTGTCAGCCCTTACCTTTTTCGAAGGCCTGGTTTTGATTATCCAGGGCCTTAAACCCGGAGGGGTAAGTTCAAAAGAGGGCTTTATTGTGGCCAGGGTTATCTGGGTGTTGTTCCAACTTTTTCCTGTCTTTTGCCAAATCTCGGTGTTCCAGGTAAAAGAGATCTTTTCCTCCTTGGGCATGGCCTTTAAATTGTAAGTGGAATTGTATCCTGCATAAGGATAATAATAGGAATAATCGACTTTGCTTTTTTGCTGGGAGGGGCCGCTTATGTGCAGTGTTATTTTCCATTTCTTGCGTTCCTTGGCAGTAATTTCCCGGATTTGTTCTTTTACTTTTTCAATTTTTTGTTCAATTTCCCTGATCTCTCGTTTTATGTCGATTTTTTCCAGATAAGTATTTGAAAGGGGTTTTGTAAAGGCCTTTCCAATTTCCAGTGCGTCTTGGGCATTGTCCCATTTCCTGTTTATCTGGGCTTCCCAGAATTCGATTTTTTTGTTTTTGCTTTTCAGCCTGGCCTGGATCCTTTTGTTTTCGAGCTTTAGTTTGTCCAGCTTTTGTCTTAGCTTTTGAATTTTTTCCGGATACTCTTTTTTGATTTTTTTTCTGGAGATCTTTTTGATCTCAAAGGAATTGTTGGCAGGGCTGACTGACAAAGTCTCCGGGTCTGCCTTTCCGGGTAGGAAAAAATCGTTCCTGCCGCTTTCCATAATCTTGCTTTCCTGGATATTGCAGCCTTGTGGGTATATCTTGGCAGATTCCACCTTTGCCTGGGATATTCCTGTTAACAAAAAGAAAAAAAACATGGCCGAACAAAGAATCCTGCCCTTCATAGCCCCTCCTTGCAAATGATTGCCCGGATGTTTCTTGTTTGGATGATTCCGCCGGGTCCTGGAGTTCAAAATCTGTTTGGTGCTTGGCCGAAAACTCACCCATCTACTACGTCGCTTTAAGCCTCTGAAATCCTCATGTATTAACATACACAGCGGTTTCAAAATTCTTTGCTCCTTGTGTATAGGTACGTTTACGGTCCAATCACGGTTTTCGGTCAGGCACTGTTTATACAGCAAAATAATTTGGATGTAAGTCTTGATTATCAGAATTAGCACATCAAACCATACTTTGCAATAAACTGATTCTTCCAAGGACCCGGTGCGTTGCCCTGGGCTATAATATAAGCATGCCCTTGGGGGTGATAAGACTTTTGAATTGTGATCGTGGAATCAAGTTGCAGTAACGGGGTATGGATTGGCAGTGATTCAGGTTGAAGGGTGTCCGGCAACTCCAGTTGCCTGTGCCGCCTGGATTTTTAAAGATGGACAATAATCAAGAATCCCGTCCATGACGCAATGGACGGGATTGGTAATATTCCTAGGCTTCCAGCTTTTCTTCCAGTTCCTTTTTTATCACCTGGATGTCCCGGTCGCCTGCCAAATCGATATACTTGGTCTTGCCTTTTTCCGCCAGGTCCTTGAAGAAATGGGCTGCAGCGAGTGTTCCGCTCTCAGTATCGTAGTAGATATTATGCCTCTTGTCTATTGCCTCTTCGTCCTGGTCATCCGCGCGGGATTTAAGTTCTCCGCCGCATACCCTGCATTTGTCTCCGTCCGGCTTGATTGCGTCTATGTAGATGTTGTTGGGGTGATTGGGGTCGTTCTCGCACAAGCGCCTTCCCATGATACGGTTCTTGGCATCTTGCCTGTCCAGGCTTATCTCGATTACGTAGTCCAGGCTCATCCCTTCTTTTTGCAAAGCTTCCCATAGTTTTTCCGCCTGGGTCAAATTCCTGGGGAATCCGTCCAGTAGCCAGCCGCCCTGGCCCTGTTCCTTCAGGGTCTCCAAAACCATGGGAATTGTAAGATCGTCAGGTACGAGTTCACCCTGATCGATATATTCTTTTGCCTTTTTTCCCAAATCGGTGCCTTGCTTGATGTGATCCCTGAAAATTGCACCGGATTCTATGTGGGCCAAGTTAAATTTATCCTTTACCAAATTGCCTTGAGTGCCCTTGCCACTGCCGTTGGGTCCGAAAATAAGTACGTTCATTCTTGCGTCCTCCTTGTGAATTTTTTCTCAATTTTTATCCTTCAATTATTTTGGTGTCAATGGATGATTTGTTTAGCCTATCCGTTTATGCGTTCACCTTTCACGGTTCACGGTTCAAAAATTTATCCAGTTCTTTTCTTAACTTCTTGATTCTTAACCTCGAACATTGGGCAATCTCGACTGCGAAGCAGCGAGAATATCGAACATTCTTCAAACTTCGCAAGCCCGAAATTATTGCCTCCAGATCATACCGGCCTGTCTGTACATGGTCTGGTCCCTGCGGTAGGAAAAGAACATTTCTTGCAAGGTATAGGTGCAAAGATCCAGGCAAAAGATTTGTTCCCCAGGTATTCCGGCCCGATTCAGCTGATTCCTGGTAAGTTCCCAGAGATTCATGGTTCTATCGTGTTCGTTGAAATAAGAAGCGAACTCGCTGCCCCATTCCTGCTCAAAATTTAGGAATTCACTTTTTTGAGGGCTCAAACTGGGTCCCCTGAGCGCCACAAGATCTTCTGGGTTTGATCCGTATCGCTTGCAAAAGCGGTTAATCCATAGTTGCAGGGCATTCGCCCTGTTTGCCCTCCATCCCACGTGGAGAGCAGCGATGTGTTTTCCGGACCTGTGTGCGAGCAAAACGGGTTGACAATCCGCCACCTTTATAACCAACCCTGTACTGCTGTTGCCGGTAGCCAGGGCGTCTGCCTCCGGAGGCAATTCTTGTTCAGCAAAATCTTGTGGATAAATTGCCATTCCGGTTCCGTGGCATTGCCTTACATCCAGCCAGTTATCGAATCCCAGCTTTTTTTTCAAATCTTCCTTTTTAGTGGCGATACTTGAGGTGCTTTCCCCAGCCTTTGCAGACAAATTGCCGCATCCGCCTTCCCGGGTGTCTTTAAGGGTAAAGGCACAGCCCACGTTATCTATGTTCGGGAATTGAAAATATATGTATTGCATAGCTTACATGGAAATCTTATAGCAAGTCAGGGAAGTGTTGGTATTGAAAGTCTTGCCTCCGGAACCTGGACAGGGTAGTTCCAGGCAGCCGGAGGCATTGTTCCTGCGAGGGAGGTTAATCGTAACTGCGCTTGTCTTCTATTTCCTTAATTTGTGCCGGAAGGGATCCAGGCTCCAGCACCTGTATTTCCGGACGTATCTTTATCTTTTCCCGGAAACTGTGTTGTAGGTCGTCGTGGCGGTGGAACTCAGTGGATTCTATATACAGGGTTACTTCGTCTATGCCACCGGGATTGGTTACTTCCAGTTGCCAGCGTTTTATTTCCTCGAATCCTGAGATCACCTGTTCCATTTGATGCGGATATACAAATAGTCCCTTTATACGGGCAGTGGTGTCCACACGACCGATGATGCCCCCCAGTCTGGGAGAGGTACGTCCGCAAGGGCAAGGGCTTCTGTCTATATAGGAGAGGTCGCCCGTGGCCAGGCGGATAAGCGGATAGGTCTTGTTGAACGCGGTAACTACAACTTCCCCTATCTCTCCGTCCTTCAATGGAATCCCGGTGTCAGGATGGCAGATCTCCACAAAGGATTTGTTTGCCAGATGCAGGCCGTTCTTGTGATAGCATTCGTACCCGATGCAGCCTACGTCTGCAGTACCATAACCCTGGCGCATTATTATATCGAACTTTTTTTCCAGGGAATTGCGGACATTTTCCGGGATCTTTTCCGCTGTGACAAAGGCAACTTCCAGGAATAGGTCCTTTCTGAGATCCAACCCCATGTCTTCCGCCTTCTGCCCCAGGTGTTTCAGGTAGCTGGCGGTGCCCACGTATCCGGTTATACGGAGTTTTTGCATTATTTCCAGTTGGGTATTGGTGCTTCCCGGTCCCGAAGGGACTACCGCACATTCCAGGTTCCGCAAGGGTTCCTCGAACATGAGGCCTGCGGGGTTCAAGTGGTAATTGAAGCAGTTTTGCACTACGTCCCCGGACCTGAATCCGGCTGCATAAAAACCCTCGGTCCATCCCCAGTAGTCGTTTACCCGGTCTTCCGGGTCAAATATGGGTCCCGGGGACAAAAATACCCTGCGCATCTTGCCCAGGTCCTTGGTCAGGAGTCCTCCCAGTCTCGGACCCATGGATTGCAGGAAAATCAATTCCTTCTTTTTCAGGATGGGTATGTGCTTGATGTCGCTCAAGTCATTGAACTTGTTTACATTGAATTGTGCGCGGTCGAAGCGTTTTTTTACTTCTTCGGAATACCTGTAGGCGTATTTGAGCATGTCTTTTAACTGGATTCGATAAAACTGCTCCCTTTCTGAAGAATCCAGGACCTCCAGCCTGTTAAGTATTCCCTCGGTTCTGTCTTTACGAGTCATTGTGCTACCTCTGTATAATTAAGTTTTGTTTAAATCAACTTGGTTGAATTTTTTAAAATTAGAATTGCTGCCTGTAACAATGTCTAACTTGTTTTCCTGTGAATTGCAATCTTACTCTTTTTCAGGCATGTTCTTGTTCAGCCTGGCAAAAACCAAAAATCCCGTATGGGCGACCATACGGTCCTCAGGACGCAACCGGTCGGATACAGGTTTGTAATGGCGCAGCATAAGTTCCACCACTTCCACATCCGAAAAAGGCCCCTGGTCCATACTTTCCAATAGAGCACTCACCTGATTGACCGTGGGCAGCAAAAACCCAACTGGTGCTCCGTTTCTCACCCCCTGTACCACTTGATCCAGGCATTCCCACGGGGTCCTGACATCTATAAAGGCGCAGTCCATCTCATGCAGGTCTATACCTTCTTCTATGTCCTGGTTTATTTGCTGCACGTTATCCTGCAATCCGACCCGTGCCAGATTATTAGCACAAATTTCCATAAATTTTTCCCTGCGTTCAAAACTGTATACAATACCGGTACTACCGGCATACCAAGCTAACGCAAGGGTAAGGCTCCCGGATCCGCTTCCGAACTCAATGATTCTGGACCCCGGTCCAACGCTCAGTTTCAGTAGAATATACCCTATATCCTTGGGGTATATTATTTGAGTCTCACGTTTTATGTTTTTTAACAGATCGTGCAGAGTGGGTTTCAGGACCCTGTACTTCTTGCCGAGATGGGTCTTTATATAATCGCCGAAGTCGGTTTCTCGCAGCAGGCCCAAATCCAGTTTTCCCTCGTGGGTATGCAGTGCCTCATCCGGGTTAAAGGTCCTCAAATAACGCTTGCCCTTGGGACTTACTAATTGTACTAGCTCTCCGGGATAAATCATGGATTGCCCTGCATTAAGGTTGAGTTTGTGTATATCTGATTTTTCCTTCCAACGGACTTTTTTAATTAGAAGATGAGATTTGTCAATGACAGAGTTTTCTTAGTAGTTTCATCTTGCCGACAGTAAGATTTTTTATTTAGTATTTAGCGGTGCTTGGCAAGCGCAGTAGTGCAAGGAAGATAATTTTAAATCTTCTCGGAATACGGATTGGAAATTTGAAAAATATAATTTAGTATCAATTTACTCATTTTGAGGATTACAGATTTTCGTTCAGGGATTAAAGGATTTTATCACGTATCTTCAAGATGATAAGCAAGATTTTAATAATGATCAAGGTGCTGCAAAGAATCTCCTGATTCCGGATTCGGATTGAGAGGTCTTGGATTGCAATACCTTGATACATAAAACAATAAATTTCTCAGCCAGGGTCAATAACATCGATCCTGCAGTTGTAAAAAGTCAGCTAGAATTAGAGGTGGATATGGCAGAGAGAAAAAGTAGAAAGATGTTTATCAGTGTTTTGCCCGGAGAACAGATAGAGGTGGTTTTAACACAGAATGCCCAGATTCAGGAATATTATGTGGAGATGTTGCAACAGACCAAGACCAAGAGGAATATTTACAAGGGTATGATCCACAATATTGATTCCGCTCTCCAGGCGGCTTTTGTAAATTACGGGGCTCAGCGAAACGGTTTTTTGCAGGTGGACGAAGTGCACCCGGAGTACTACCTGCATAACGTGAATCCTTCCAAGGGTCAGAAATATCCCCCGCTCCAGAAAGTGTTGCGGCCGGGCCAGGAAGTTCTGGTCCAGGTTGTCAAGGAGCCCACTGGCGAAAAAGGTGCGTTTTTGACCACCTACTTGACCCTTCCGGGGAGGTATTTTGTTTTGACTCCGGGCAAGGAACAAATCTCTATTTCCAGAAAGATAGAAGATGAAAAGGAAAGAAAACGCCTCAAGGAGATTGTGGCCGAAATGAAGCTGGACTCCGGGATAGGTGTCATTCTCCGGACGGTGAGTTCCGGACAGAGCAAGACCAACTTGTCCAGGGACCTGCAGTTCTTGAAGAGGTTGTGGGGGGATATAAGGAAAAAAGGGGTAAAATCGGAAGCACATACCTTGTTGTACGAGGAAAAGGACTTGGCCTTCCGGGCGGTCAGGGATTATTTGACCTCGGATGTCCGCGAGGTCTGGGTGGACCACGCGGGTACAGCCAAACAGATCCAGGAGTTTGCAGCCCTGGTGTTTCCCAGGAGAAAAAGATTGGTGAAGAAGCATCTGGATAGCGAGAAATCCCTGTTTGAGCGTTTCAACCTCAAGAATCAACTGGAGAATGTTTACAAGAGAAAAGTCAATTTGCCCAGCGGGGGAGAATTGGTCTTTGACCGGACCGAAGCCCTTACCGCAGTGGATATAAATTCCGGTAAGATCGCGGGGGAGAACAATTTCAAGGAAATGGCCCTGAAGACCAATATGGAGGCTGCCCAGGAGATAGCGCACCAGTTGAAGCTGCGGGATCTGGGCGGACAGGTGGTTATCGATTTTATCGAAATGAAAGAGAGGAAGGACTGCCAAAAAGTGGAAAGGATCATGCGCAACGAGTTCAAGCAGGACAAGGCCAGAACCACCGTGGGCAGGATTTCCAGGTTCGGACTTTTGGAACTGGTTCGTCAGAGGATGGGTTATTCCCAGTTGACCAACATCTGGGAGAACTGTTCTTATTGCAACGGCAGCGGTCAGGTCAGGAACATGGAGTGGAGGGCAATCCAGGCATTGAAGGAGATCTACCAGGAACTCAGCCGCCAGCAGGATGAGAGCAGCATAGAATACACCATAGACACCGAGTTGGCCATGTATATCCTTAATTACAAAAGAAAGAAACTAATGGAAATGGAGGGCGAATTTGCCAAGTTTATCACCTTTAAATATACTTGAAGAGAGCTAAAAGCAAGAAGGATTAGTGCAAAGAAAATTAGATAATTAGATAATTAGAAAATTAGATAATTTGAAAATTGGATAATTGGAGAATTAGGGAATTAGATAATTTGAAAATTGGATAATTAGATAATTAGAAAATTGGATAATTGGAGAATTAGGGAATTGGTCAAGATCTAAAAGACAATACAATTATCCCCTGAAAGGGGATTTCAATAATAGCCTAGGGTTTTAACCCTAGGAGGAGATTTAATAAAATTATGACCCAGGAAAAGATACTACTGCACGCATGCTGCGGCCCCTGCATGATCTATCCGGTAGAGGTGTTGCAAGAACAGGGCTTTGAAGTGGTGGCGCTTTTTTACAATCCCAATATCCATCCACTAAAGGAATACTTGCGAAGAAGGCAGGGAGTGCTGGAAATTGCGGAACACTTGGATATCAAGGTTATCTTCAAGGACGATGAATACGATCCTGTGCAATATTTCAGGCATGTGACCTTCAGGGAAAACATGCGCTGCTATTTTTGCTATCAGATGCGACTGGAGAGGACCTTTTCAATTGCTTCCAGGGGAAGGTTCGATTATTTCAGTACTACTTTGTTGTACAGCAAGATTCAGAATCATCAACAGATTACAGACCTGGGAGAGTCCCTGGCAGGTGGCGGGAGATTGCGGTTCTACTATTCGGATTTCAGGCAGGGATGGAAATACGGGGTGGAAAAAAGCAAGGAATTGGGGATTTACAGGCAGGATTATTGCGGTTGCGTGTACAGCGAGATGGAAAGGTTTCGTAGGGAATTGGACAAATAATAGCAGGTTATGCTCGTATATATACATTTCCCGTTTTGCAGGAGCAAATGTTCCTACTGCGGATTTTGTTCCTATTTATTCGAGGATAAGTATGTCCAAAGATATTTAGACTCGTTGCTCCGGGAAATAAGGCTCTGGGGACAAAGCTCGCCGGAACGGGAAATATCCACTATATATATAGGCGGGGGCACACCAAGTTTGCTCCACGCAAGGGATTTGGCAAGGATCTTTGACGCTCTGGGACAGAATTTCCGGTTTTCCGCGAAAATGGAAATTACCCTGGAGGCAAACCCGGATTCGATTAGCAGGCAATACTTGAAGAGCCTCCTGGACCTGGGGATTAATCGCCTCAGTCTGGGGGTGCAGAGTCTGGATGACAAGGACTTGTATATCCTGAAGAGGAGACATGGAAGGGAAGATGCCCTACAGGCCTGTTCTGAGGCCCGCAATGCCGGATTCGAAAACTTGAACGCGGATTTGATCTGGGGACTGCCCGAACAAGGTGTACAAAAGTGGCTGGAACAATTGAATCTGGTAATCCAGCACGGAGTAACTCACATTTCTTGCTACAATTTGACCCTGGAATCCGGGACCTTGTTGGAAGAGAAGGTGCAAAACCAAGAGATAGTTTTGCCTGAGGAGGACGAGCAGGGAAAAATGTTTGTCTACGGTGCGCAGTACTTGGAGGAACAGGCTTTCTTGCAATACGAAATCTCCAATTTCAGCAAGATGGGGTATATTTGCAGACATAATCTCGGATATTGGGAAGGCAGGGATTATATAGGTATGGGACCTTCTGCCGCGTCTACGATCAAGGGAGTAAGAGTGGTTCAGCCCCAGGGACTGCTGGAATACGAGTCCATGATTGCCAGGGACGGGATTTGGGAGGGTGCGGAAAAGATGGACTTCGAGCAGAAAAAAAGTGAGTTCGTTATGTTGAGGCTTCGCACGGTAAAGGGTATGAATCTGAGGGAATACAAGAGGTTAACAGGCAAGGATTTTTGCAGGGAAAATGCCTCCATTCTGCAAGCCCTCAGAAAAAACGATCTGATACGTTTGCGAAAGGGGTATGTGAGCTTGACCAAGTCCGGAATGCTGGTAAGTGATTCTATCTTGAGCCACTTGATCTAATTTCTGCTTGAAAATACTATGGCAAGCTGCTTGGGTGGAAAACCCTGCTCCGGATTTTTCCCTCGGTTTTCAATGAGATCCCGACAAGGGGTTGTCAACGGAATCTTTGTAACGTAGATACAGGCAAATACAGGTTATACTGTTTACAATGATCTGCATGGTCTCTTTTTGTAGTGAGATAACTGATACCATCTACATTAGTAAGTTGCCAGGTTTTACGAGAGCATCAAATCAGAGAACTCCGGAGATTAGACAATGGATCGGGACCAAGATGAAATTTTAGTGTTAATTGATGTGGGAAATACCAACACGAAAATCGGTATATCCAGAAATGGCTCCATCAAGAAGTCTTTTGTCTTGCCTACCTTGACCAGGGAAACCCTGGATACATTCGGGATGAAGGTGGTGGATCTGTTCAATTTCATGAAGCTGTCCATATTCGAAGTGGATGCCTGGGTGGTTTCCTCTGTGGTTCCCCAGGTGGACCACTTGATAAGGCATGCCGGTGAAAGATATTCGGATTGTCCTGTTTATTTCGTGCCCAGGGACATTTGTCTGAGCATTAACAATAAATACGAAAAACCCGAGGAAGTTGGGGCGGACAGAATGGTTACCGCCTATGCCGCAAGGGAGCTGTTTGACTCCAGCGGACTGATAGTTATCGATTTTGGTACCGCCACAACCTTGGAATGTGTACAGGACCGGGATTATCTGGGCGGATTGATATGTCCGGGGGTCTCGTCTTCCTTGGGCGCCCTCGGGGGGCAGACTGCCAAATTGCCCAGGATCGGACTGGAGTTGGAATCCCAGGAGTTACAAATTGGCGTAAATACTGCCAAAAGCATGAATCACGGGTTTATTTTCGGTTTTGCCTCCATGATAGATGGTCTGTGTAGCCAACTGAGAAACAAATTGAAAGGGGATGTGGAAATCGTGGCTACAGGCGGCTTTGCCTACAAGATAAAACCGGTTTGTACCTCTTTGCAGACTGTTTACACTGACCTTTTGTTAAGGGGTCTGTATTTGGCGTATAAGGGATAGATGGCAGAAGACAGAAGACAGAGGACAGAAAACAAAAGATGAAAATTAGAGAATTGGATAATTGGATAATTGGATAATTAGAGAATTGGAGAATTAGAGAATTGGATAATTGGATAATTGGAGAATTAGAGAATTAGAGAATTGGAAAATTAGAGAATTAGAGAATTAGAAAATTAGAGAATTGGATAATTAGTTAGTGCCTGGCCGAAAACCCTAACACCATAAAACCCTAAAACCTACAAGGAGGTTTTGAAATGAATATGATCGCATACCTTGAAGCCAGGGAAATACTGGATTCCAGGGGCCATCCCACCCTTGAGGTGGATGTGGAGTTGGAATCCGGCACTATAAGCAGAGCAGCCGTGCCTTCCGGAGCTTCCACCGGCAGCAGGGAAGCCCTGGAGCTCAGGGACGACGACAGCGGGAGATATAACGGAAAGGGTGTGATCAAGGCGGTGCAAAACGTACAGGAAATGATTGCACCGGAAGTTGTGGGTATGGATGTCTTGAGGCAGATGGAACTGGATAATCTTTTGAAGGAACTGGATGGGACCGAAAACAAGTCCAATTTGGGTGCGAATGCCATGTTGGGAGTATCCCTGGCAGTAGCCCGCAGTGCCGCGGATTTCATGCAAATTCCCTTGTATAGGTACCTGGGCGGGGTAGGTGCGAATGTTTTGCCGGTCCCGCAGATGAACGTGATCAACGGGGGTGCCCATGCCAAGAATAGCCTGGATATTCAGGAATTCTTGATTATGCCGGTGGGAATGCGCACCTTTTCCGAGGGGTTAAGGGCTGGTTCTGAAGTGTTTCACGCCCTGAAGTCCATTTTGGGTAGTGAAGGGCATATTACCTCGGTGGGAGACGAGGGCGGCTTTGCTCCCAATTTGAAAGAGAACAGGGAGGCTTTTTCCTATATAGTCAAGGCCATAGAAAAGGCTGGATATCAGCCCGGCGTGGACGTGGTCCTGGGGATTGACGCCGCGGCTTCAGAACTCTACCAGGACGGCAAATACAATTTGAGCGGGGAAAACAAGGTTATGAGCCCAGAGGAGATGGTGGATTATTACGACGCCCTGTGTTCCGAGTTCCCTATATCTTCGATTGAAGACGGCCTGGCGGAAAACGATTGGGACGGTTGGAAGTTAATGACCGATAAGTTGGGTAAGAAAGTGCAGATTGTGGGGGACGATGTCTTTGTCACCAATCCGGCGATTCTGTCTGAAGGCATCCACAGGGGTATTGCCAATTCAGTGCTGATCAAGCTCAATCAGATAGGGACTGTTTCCGAAACCATGCAGACCATAGAAATGGCCAAGAAATGCGGTTATTCGAACGTGATCTCCCATAGGTCCGGAGAGACCGAGGATCACTTTATAGCTGATCTGGCAGTGGCGGTTAACAGCGGACAAATCAAGACCGGGTCCATGAGCAGGAGTGACAGGTTGGCAAAATACAATCAACTCTTGAGGATTGAGGACGATCTTGCCGAACAGGGCGAATACTACGGCTCTGTTTTGGCAGCACACTGGACAAATAAATAGCTCGGTACCGGAAAATCTTGGTATCCGGATGAATATGGTTTTGGATGCTTGGACTTTTTGTTTTTAAGTAACAACGTAACAACCTAAACACGTAAGTAGGTCTTTAGTGTAAAAAATATGTGCAACTTGTTAACAATTCTTGACAAATAGAATGCTTCCGGCTTATGACTGGAAAAAATCGAGTCCCTGGATGCAAAACAGGTTTTTTCTTTAACCCGGAAAACAATAAAGCATAAGGAGTGGAAAAATGACTGCAACATTGATTAAGGGAACAGACATCAGAGAGGAAATTTTAGAGGAGATAACCAAGGAAGTCTCCGACATCAAGGAATCCCACGGAACGGTCCCCGGCCTGGTTACTATCCTGGTGGGCGAGGATCCTGCTTCCCAGTCCTATGTGTCCTTGAAGATCAAGACCGCCGAAAGAGTAGGATTCAAGGAGATCCAGGACACCCAATCCGAGGATATTTCTGAAGAGGATCTCTTGGCATTGGTTGACAAGTACAACAACGACGACTCAATCCACGGGATATTGGTTCAATTGCCGCTTCCGGAACATATCGACGACAACAAGGTCTTGAACGCTATTGATCCGGACAAGGATGTTGACGGTTTTCATCCGGTAAATGTGGGCAGGCTCATGATCGGCGGTGACCAGGTAAAGTTCCCTCCCTGTACACCCGCAGGTATCCAGGAAATGATTGTTCGCGCCGGTGTGGAAACCAGTGGTGCGGAAGTAGTGGTTGTGGGCAGGTCCAACATCGTGGGCAAACCAATAGCCAATATGATGGTACAAAAGGGCAGGGGAGCCAATGCCACTGTTACTGTGGTTCATACCAGGACAAAGGATTTGGAGTCCCATTGCAAGCGTGCGGATATCTTGATCGTTGCCGCCGGGGTACCGGGACTGGTCAAGCCGGAATGGATCAAGGAAGGATCCTGTGTAATAGACGTGGGAGTTAACCGGGTTGGAGAAAAACCCAGCAAGAAGGATCCCAACAAGATGGTTGCCATTTTGAGGGGTGACGTGGACTTTGAAGCAGCACAGGAGAGGGCCGGCCACATTACTCCTGTTCCCGGTGGTGTTGGCCCCATGACCATTACCATGCTCATGAGAAACACCCTTAATTCCATGAAATACAAGCTGGGGATGATCTAGCGACTGACCGAAAACCGCGATTGGACGTAGACTAGCACGGATACGAGGAGCAAGGGAAATCTTAAAGCTTTGATGTAGATGGGTGGGTTTTCGTCCGATCTTGTAACACTACTGCGAGATTTTTATATTAAGCTTCTGAGATGACTTGGATATGTTTAAGCCGCAGCCGGGTTGTCCACTGTGCGACTTGATTATCCAGCCCTCTTATTGAGGGCTGGAGAGCAAAAGTGGGCCACTCGGCAAGGCTTCAAGTTTCACTGTAGTGGTAATAATGTTTTTATCAGGTCCTTTTGAAAAAGTTTTCCAATTCCCTGGAAGTGAGCCTGACCGCAGCCGGGCGGCCGTGGGGGCAGTAAAACCTGTCCGGGGTCTGGAACCAGGATTCCAATAGATTCAGCGCCTCGTCCCTGGATAGTTCTTCACCCGCCTTTATGGCCTTTCTACAGGCCATTAGCGACCAGATATCATCCATGGACTCCACCTTTGCACTCAATATTGACTCCAGGAATTCCCTGGCCTCGTTAAAGGAAAAGAAGTCCGGTATTGCCTGTATCTGCAGCATTTCCCCGCCGGTTAGCTGGAAGGAAAATCCCAGCTTCCTCAGGTAGTTCGCCTTGTTCTGCAACTGTTTTTTTTCCGATGCATGGAGTTGGTGTTCCCCGGGTAGTGCCAAAAGCTGGGAACCCACCTCTTCACCCCTGTTGCTGAATCTGTGGAACAGGATCCTCTCGTGCACCGCGTGCTGATCCAGGATCAAGAGGTTGTTCCCCTTCTCGCTCAATATCAGGTAGGTTGCCTGTATTTGTCCCAGATAGAAATAACCCTTTTCCTTTTCCAGATTGCTGTAATCCGGAATATTGAAATCCTCGCGGTTTAATGCCTGTTCATTACCGGTTTGTTGCACAACTGCTTGAGGTGTTGTCATGGGGTTGTCTTTGGGGAACGCTTCCTTTTGTTCCCTGAACGCTTCCGGATTGTGATCCTCGAAAGTTGGAAAAGTGTTAGCATGGGGCCTTTGGTCTCGATTTTGCTCCTGTCTAGGAGTATGTGCGGACTGCGCCATATGATCTGTTTGTGGCCGGTTATCTTGATTACCTACCTCCAGTGCCTTTTCCACACCCTTTTTTACCAGGGAGAAAATTGCCTGTTCGTTCCTGAAGCGGATCTCGGATTTTGCAGGATGCACGTTTATATCCACTTCCTCGCTGGGAATGTTCAAGAAAAGTACCGCTTGCGGATATTCCTTGGACAACAGCCTCCCTTTATAGGCCTCCCTCAAGGCCTTTAAAAGCAATTTGTCCTGTACAGGCCGATTATTAACAAAAAAATAGATCCGGTCAGGTTTGGGTTGGGTGCTCACCGGGTCACTGACCGCACCGGATATGGACAAGTCCTCGTGATTACGAAAGAACGGATAGAGGTTCTCGGTTACAGCAAAGGGCCAGATAAGGGATAGTCGTTCTATTAGCCCCTGACGACCCGGGAAATTGAGGACCTCCTTGTTGTTGCTGACAAGCTTGAACTGTGTATCCAGGTTGGCGAGGGCAAATCGCTTTAACACTTCCTGGCATCTTTTGGCCTCGGTAGCAGTAGTTTTCAAGAATTTCAGGCGCGCCGGGGTGTTTATAAACAGGTCCCGTACCTCTATCCTGGTTCCCTCCCGCAGGGATATGGGGTGCTGATCCTGGATTTCCCCGAATTCCACTGTCACTTGTGATCCCTCCTTGGAATCCCCTGGAACGGAGGCAAGCTCCAGCTTGGATACCGAAGCTATGCTGGGCAGTGCTTCCCCGCGGAAGCCGAAGCTGGATATCCTGGAGAGGTCGGCTATGTTTTGGATCTTGCTGGTCGCATGCCTGTTCAGGGCGAGGGCAAGTTCCCCGGAATTCAAACCCTGTCCATTGTCCTGGACCAGTATCCGGTTTTGGCCTCCCCCTTCGATTTCCGTATGGATCCTGTCCGCTCCCGCATCCAGGCTGTTCTCCACCAGCTCTTTTAGTACGCTGGCAGGCCTTTCCACCACTTCTCCGGCAGCAATCTGGTTTTGCAGATCTTCCGGCAGGATATGTATGTCGTATTCTCGTTTGTTCATGGGATTAAAAATGTTCTCCTATCTCGCTTAGATTGACATTAAGGGAAATATTGGTCTCATGGCTGTCTTGAGTTAACTCCAGATCAAAGCCCCAGCACTGGTGCGTGTAGTCAATTCCCAGGCTTCGCTCCAAAAGATCGGACTGATCCAGGTCCCTGGAATAATCAATCCTGAAGGTCCATTGATTGTTTAGATCCCATTCTCCTCCCAGCCTCAGGATGCTGAGTTTGGATTGGTTTTTGCGATGTATATAGTGATCCAATCCTTTTTGATAGTCAAATCCCAGATATCCGGCGAGGCGGTTCCGGTAGTTCAGGTTCAATATGTTTTCCTGTTCTGTTAGTTCTCCGATAGTGGGAGAAAACCAGGTATTGGTCTCCAGGTTGATAAAGGATGCTGGATCGTAGATTAATCTGGCACGAATGTCGGAAAATCTGCGTCTGGGATATTGGCTTAATTGGTGGTCCCTGTGTGATTCCTTGATATGATAGCTTTGTTCCAGGTCGAGGAGCAAAAAATTGCGATATTCAGTGTCGACTTTGAATCCAGTGTCCTGTTGGCCTTCTGTTTGGGGAACAACCGTGCTTTTTTTCCTGGTAAAAGAGTTTGTCAAGGAATAGGTGATCTTGTTTTTTGATATTCTTGTGTCCTGCAGTGCAAATTCCGGGACGTCATTCCCTTCGCTGCTCTGATATTCATATTCCACTTGTGGCCTGATACTGTGCTTTATTTTTGTCCAGGCCGCATTCCCGGAGTATTTTTTTTGTGCTAGCAGTTCGGTATTGGGTTCGATCTCAAAGGTGTTGAACATATTGCTGAATAAAGAGGCATGCATTGACGCAGTACCCCGGGTTATAAACTCCTTTTCCCCTGCGCTTTTCTTGCCGGTATCTTGATTATAGTACAATGCTTCCTCCCATCCGGCTTTGAGAATTGAGCTTACGTGTTTGCAGTTCAAGGGGAGGGTGATGCTGGGGTAGGCGTTTAATTTCATACCTTTATTTCCGGATCTTCTCCAGTAATAGGTAAGGTCGTTTTCAGCCTCCCATTGAAAAGGGGTCCCCTGGATCTTGTTCTTGTAGACATTCAGGGAAAGTTCCGGGAATTTCTGAATAGTGGGGTCTTGATCATTGGAATAATTCTGGTTGAAAGTGCTTGAGTTTTGATTGTATTCAACGCGGGATTCAAACTCCGCGTTATTGCTTATCATTTTTCTGATTATCCAAGTATTCTCCCGTAATATAGAGTCCTTGTCGTTGATGTCCCTTCCGAATTCGTCCAAAAAGTCGTTTTGGCTGGAATCGTAGCCGTACCTGCCGTAATCGAACTCACGGAGATAGTTCTGGTCCGAGACCATGTCCAAGTCCAGCCTGGTCCTCCATTGGGTATCACCCAAAAATCCGTTGTATTTTCCACGCAGCCAGAATCTGTTGGAGTTGTCCCGGATTAGGCCGTCGTTATTGAACTTCTCGTATTCTTCTGTCTCAGTGTCCGCGGTTATTCGGTCCTTCAGCCAGTCAAAGCGAAATAGACCTTTGGATTCGGGGTCCGGAACGAGACGATATTCCGAGATCAATCTTGTTCCCCTCTTGTTGATTATATTTGCCGCCAAGGTCATATCTTGTTCGCTATTTATCATATAGTAATAAGGCAGGGTGATACCTATGCCGTCTCTGCTGCTGGAAGAGAGGTTCGGGAGCAAGAATCCGGATTGCTGTTCTTTCTTAATCGGGAGTATCAGATAGGGAAAGTAAAATACCGGATAGTCCTTGATCAAGAACTTGGTATGCCACAAGCTCGCATATCCGTTCAAAGGGACGTTCCCCTGAGCGGACCTTATGGACCAGACCGGGGGATCTCCGTCACAGGCGGTTATATTAGCGTTGCTGAAGGCGTATTTTTGTCTTCCTGTCTTGGATATCTTGTCGCCACGCAGGATCAGTTGGGGGTCCCGCAGGGAGATATTCCCTTGCTTGATCCAGCCTTTTTCTGTTTTAAGGTCGAATTGTGCCTGTTCTGCTTTCAATAGTACGCTATCCATTTCGGCATCGAAATTGTCCCGTAGATACATTTCCCGGGTTTCCCAATTGTAATAGGCATAATCCGAATTCAAGGTGTTGTTTCCCTTGGTTATACTGACCTGGCCTGTGGCTAATAACGCGGTTTGATTCTTGTCTACTTCTATATTGTCCGCCTTGATTCTCCAGGGTATATCTTGGGATCCCGCCTTGACCACAGGGTCTTGCTCCGCCAGGAGCGGGTGGTGGATAAATAGATGCAGGCCCAGGGAGGCAAGAAATAAAATAATCAATTTGTACGCTCTGGGAATAGCAAGACTCCTTTGGCCGTGAAAATGCTTTTTTCCGAGTTACTTTGTTAGCAATTTAATTCATGTTCTTTCCAGCCCTGGATATTGGTAATTTTGTTCCAAGATCTTGCTAGATTGAAACAAATAGATGCCAACAGGACTGGGAAAGTTTCCTGTTTGTATTTAGTTCTGAACAAGATTGCCATGATCACCCGGAGAGGGTTGGAAGAATCAGGTTTCAGAGATAAGGTGCTGTCCTTAACTGAGAAAAAACACTAGCAAAAATGCGGAGAAAAGGCAAAAGGTTTAATAATGCAGTTCCCTGATGCGTGGCTTAACCACGCATCAGGGAACTGTTTGTTTTTTGGGGCTATAATTGGGTCATATTGGGCTCTTTCTTGATTAACTGCGGTATTTGGAATAAGTAGCGGAGGTTGTAAAAGGGATGGGAGATTACCCTGGGCAAATTGAAATAGAAGTTTATATATGCCTTTTTCAACAATCGTTCCAATCTTTCTGGATCAACATTAGGGGTCTGGATGGTTGCGTGCAGGCCGTCGTATAGGGACCAGTCCTGGGCGAAAATCCGATCTCTAACTTTGTTGTAAAGTTGTGTGCCCGGATAGGGAGTCAGGATGGAAAACTGAGCGATTTCCGGTTTCAGATCTCTGGCAAAATGTATGGTTTTCTTGATCATGTCTTCGGTTTCTTCCAGGTTGCCGAGAATAAAGCTGGCCATGGTCCTGACGTTGTATTTCTTGAGGGTCTGGATGGCCTTGTGGGAAGTGTCAACAGTGGTCTTCTTGTTGAAATGGTCCAATGTTTCCTGATTTGCGCTTTCCACACCGATAAAAACCATATCGAGCCCGGATTCGGCCATGCTCTGCACCATGTCTTCGTTTTCAACTAAAGTGTTGGCCCTGGAGCAGCACCACCAGCTTATGTTCAAATCGCGCTTGTTAATAAGTTCGCACAACCGGATTACCCGGTCCGGTTTCAGGGTGTGGTTGTCATCCATGAAAAAGAAGGCCCTTATTCCGAACTTGTTTTTGACGTATTCCAACTCTTCCACTATATCCTCGGGCTCTCTGGGACGCCAGCGCACCCCGAAAAGCTCGGAAGCTACACAAAAGGAACAGTTGAACGGGCAACCCCTGCTCCCGATAATGGAAGTAGCTTTTGATTTTCCCAATCTTCCGGTATATTTTTGCATGGGTAAAAGGTCCCGGGCCGGATAGGGGAGTGAACTTATATCCATTATGGTCTCGGGACTGTCCGGGTTGTGCTGGATCTGTCCATTGAGCCTATAGGAAAGTCCGGGAATTTCCTCCAGTTCTAGGTTTTTCTCCAGGTGATCAGCAAGGGTCTGTAGTATGTATTCACCTTCACCCCTGACCACGTAGTCTACTACCCCGGTTTGTAGCGTTTCTTCCGGCATAAAGGAGACGTGGGGGCCTCCCATTACTACGGGTAACTTGTATTGCTTGGCTTTTTGCGCGATATTCAATGCCAGAGGGTTCCTGGGGGTATCAGAGGTTATTCCGACAAGATCAAAATCCTTAAACCGTGCAGGTAATTCCTTTTTGCCTAAATTCAAATCCGCAATTTGAACATTGTGTCCTTTTGAGCGCAGGGCACCTGCGAGATAGGCCAAACCCATTTGGGGGAGGTCTATGGTAAGTTTCTTGTACCCTCCGACATAAGGTGGATTTACAAGTAAAATATTCATTTGGTTACCTCCTTGTTCCAGAGAACATGTTAATAGTTCATTTGAACAAGCATCCACTCACAGATCCAGAGACTAACCGGTAGGTATGCAATTTAATATCGCATTCAAGGCAAAAAATAATTAGCTGTATATCTTGTCTGGCAAATAAGTTCACCCAATTTCTGCTAGATCCAAGTATCTTAATTTCAACCCCTTGCTCTGTAGGACACAACGAAGTACGGGCAATCTCAATCCCCTCACTGCCTTGGCAGGGTGTGGCGAGAAAGAAGTTAACAGTTGTCGGTTATCTGGTTAAGAACTGGCATTCCCGGATAACAGATAGCTGTCTTTCATAAAAACAAAATGCGGATCGGAGCCAAGTAGACTCGTATAAAGTAACCAGGGGAATCTTAATGGTAAAGTTAGTGCAAAATCGAACTATGCCTGTTTCACGGCTTTTTTGTTCTAGAATTCAATTAGCTGTTTGTATTTGAATTTTTTCTTGTTGCAGGAATAAAATTCGGGCAATCTTGACCTACTGGATCAA